>ERZ808270.89-NODE-89-length-59224-cov-14.185993_pt1 | contig 59224 bp, 49 predicted proteins | sample MGYA00521082_ERZ808270 | MGnify/ENA primary metagenome ERZ808270 (study PRJEB31516, sample SAMN03275594) | gut metagenome | biome: mammalia-associated habitat; material: feces | host: Papio cynocephalus | place: Kenya | collected 2012-07-27 ... | reverse complement strand
ATATCATCGAACTGAAATATGCCAAGAGCAAGGACCCGGAAACAAGGGTTGAAGAACTAAGGAAACAGGCTACTGAACAGGTAAGGCGTTATGCTGAGACGGAAATGGTGAAGTCTGCCGTTAAGACAACCACTCTGCACAAGATAGTCGTAGTGTTCCATGGCACGGAGATGGTGGTATGTGAAGAGGAATAGTATAGGACGTGGATAATCGGATGAATCGGAATTTTATTACTAAACTTTTATATTTTCCCCTCCCTCGCCTTCCCATTAGATAAAATCCTCACGCTCGGAAGAATAAGCAAGCTTTTTCTTCTCTCGCTTAATCGGATTTTTCCCGGGGCGGAGCAGTTACCTTATAAGCCACATGTAGCTGCTAATAAGTAAATGTTCAAAAATAAATTTATAAATCAAATGAAATATATAAACGACAATAGAGACAACAATAGACAACATTGTCTTCTGTTGTCTCTATTGTCTTATATTAAATTAATTCTGATTAGCTACTTAGCTAAATAGTTGCATGTAGTGTGAAGGAATTCTGGAAAATGTTTTTAGAAAGTGCGTCAGTGAGCTGTTAACAATTAAACGAACATTAAGAAAAAAATCTTGTCAGTATAGACGGAAAATATTAACTTTGCACTCACATTTATAAGTGTGTTTTATATGTCATGACAAAAGACGCCGATGGACGTCTGCATTTTCAGAGGCGTGATGCCTCATGTTAACAAAAAGAAATGGAAATTAAAGATAAGAACAATGAGTTCGTAAAGCAGGTGGCGGAGCAGAAATACGAGTTTGGCTTCACTACTGATGTGCATACGGACATCATCGAAAAAGGACTCAACGAGGATATCATCAGGCTCATATCCAAGAAAAAAGGCGAACCTGAGTGGATGCTCGATTTCAGACTCACGGCTTTCAATTACTGGAAAACGCTTGAGGAACCGAAGTGGGGTCATGTTCATGTGCCGGAAATAGACTATCAGGCAATCTCGTATTATGCCGATCCTCTTGCTAAGAAACCGGTAAACAAGGAGATTGACCCGGAACTGATGAAGACTTTCGACAAGCTCGGTATTCCGCTCGAAGAGCGTTTGGCGCTGAGTGGAACGGCTGTCGATGCTATCATGGACTCAGTGTCGGTGAAGACTACATTCAAGGAGAAACTTGCCGAAAAGGGCGTTATCTTCTCGTCTATAGGTGAGGCTATAAAGGAGCATCCGGATTTGGTGAAAGAATATTTAGGAAGCGTGGTGCCATACCGCGACAACTTCTTCGCAGCTCTCAATAGTGCCGTCTTCAGCGACGGCTCCTTTGTGTATATTCCTAAGGGAGTGCGTTGCCCGATGGAACTCAGCTCGTATTTCCGCATAAATGCAAGAAATACCGGACAGTTCGAACGGACGCTTATCATCGCCGAAGACGACTCCTATGTGTCATACCTCGAAGGATGTACGGCTCCAATGCGCGATGAGAACCAGCTTCATGCTGCCATCGTTGAGATTATCGTAAAAGACAATGCTGAAGTGAAATACTCTACCGTGCAGAACTGGTATCCGGGAGATGAGCACGGCAAGGGCGGTGTGCTTAACCTTGTTACGAAGCGTGGCGACCTGCGCGGCGTGAATTCCAAACTGTCGTGGACGCAGGTGGAAACGGGTTCTGCTATTACATGGAAATATCCGTCGTGTGTGTTGCGTGGCGACAATTCCGTGGCTGAATTCTACAGCGTGGCTGTAACCAACAACTATCAGGAGGCTGACACCGGTACGAAGATGATTCATATCGGAAAGAATACAAAGAGCACTATTATCTCTAAAGGAATATCTGCTGGACACAGCCAAAACTCTTACCGCGGACTGGTACGTGCCACGGCTAATGCCGACAACGCACGTAACTACTCGTCATGTGATTCCCTCTTGCTGGGTAGCGACTGCGGTGCGCACACGTTCCCGTATATGGACATCCACAACGACTCGGCTGTGGTGGAACATGAAGCGACGACGAGCAAAATCAGCGAGGAGCAGCTCTTCTATTGCAATCAGCGCGGCATACCGACCGAACAGGCTGTTGGACTTATCGTTAACGGATATGCTAAGGAGGTGCTCAATAAACTTCCAATGGAATTCGCAGTGGAGGCGCAGAAACTGTTGAGCGTATCGCTTGAGGGAACGGTGGGGTAAGAAATGAACACCTAACACCCACCCTAACACCCACCCTAACCCTCCCGGAGGGAGGGAATGAGGTTACTCTGAGAACTCAGAACTCTCAGTTCTCCCAATTCTCTCAGAGCTCCCAGCCCTCTCAGCCCTCCCAGAACTCCCATTAGTCTTATTACTCCTATTACTCTTAAAAAAGAAAAATATCATGTTAGTAATAAAAAACCTTCACGCCAAGATTGGCGACAAAGAAATATTAAAAGGCATCAACCTCACCGTGAAAGACGGTGAAACGCATGCTATCATGGGACCTAACGGTTCCGGAAAATCAACGCTCAGTGCTGTTCTCGTTGGCAATCCGCTCTACGAAGTAACCGAGGGCGAAGTTTATTTCAACGGCAAGAACTTGCTCGAGATGGCTCCTGAAGACAGAGCACATGAGGGCTTGTTCCTCTCGTTCCAGTATCCGGTGGAGATTCCTGGCGTCAGCATGACAAACTTTATGCGTGCCGCCGTGAACGAGAAACGCAAATACGAAGGCAAAGAACCGCTTTCGGCAGGTGAATTCCTTAAACTGATGCGAGAGAAGCGTAAAGTGGTGGAACTCGACAGCAAGCTCTCTAACCGCTCTGTTAACGAGGGATTCTCTGGTGGTGAGAAGAAACGCAACGAGATCTTCCAAATGGCAATGCTTGACCCTAAGCTTTCTATCCTCGATGAGACTGACTCCGGACTCGACGTTGATGCCATGCGCATCGTTGCCGAAGGAGTGAACAAAATGCACACTCCCGAGAAATCTACCATCGTGATTACCCACTACGAGCGTCTGCTCGACATGATTAAGCCAAGCGTCGTTCACGTTCTCTACAAAGGCCGTATCGTAAAGACCGAGGGACCGGAACTTTCTAAGGAAATCGAAAAACGCGGTTACGACTGGATTAAGGCTGAGGTTGACGGTAAGGAGGGTTGATATTATGCAAAGCGAAAAACAATATATCGAACTCTACGAGCAGTGTCGCGATATGATTATGCAGCATGCTGCCCCGACAATGAACTCGCTGCGTGATGCTGCCTTTGAGGACTTTAAACGCCAGGGATTCCCTACGAAAAAGGTGGAAAGGTACAAGTATACCGATGTGCCGTCTCTCTTCGAGCCTAACTACGGACTTAACCTCAATCGCCTTGATATTCCGGTTGATCCATATGAGGCTTTCCGTTGCGATGTGCCTAATCTGAGCACTTCGCTCTATTTCGTGGTGAACGACAGCTTTTATTCTAAGGCTATGCCGAAGAAGGAACTGCCAGAAGGGGTCGTCGTGGGCTCGCTGAAGAATTTTGCCGAGGAGAAACCAGAACTTGTGGCTAAATATTATGGTAAGATAGCTAAAAGCGAAGACGACAGCATAACGGCTCTCAACACCATGCTGGCACAAGACGGACTGATTGTCTACGTGCCGAAGGGAGTGGTGGTTGACAAGGCGGTGCAGGTTATAAATATACTGCGCTCTGATGTAGACCTCATGGTAAACCGCCGTGTGCTCATCATTGTGGAGGATAGGGCAGAGGTAAAACTGCTTTTCTGCGATCATGCTGCCGACGACAAACGCTTCCTCGCCACACAGGTAATAGAGGCTTATGTGGGCGACAATGCTCAGCTCGACTTATACTGTTTGGAGGAGACTCATGCCAAGAATGTGCGTGTGAGCAACGTCTTTATTTCGCAGCAGGCTAACAGTCGTGTGAACCACAACGTGATAACCCTCCATAATGGTATTACCCGCAACCGCACCGACCTCGTTTTCGAGGGCGAGGGGGCAGAGTGCAATCTTTCGGGATGTGTCATTGCCGACAAGAAACAACATGTTGACAACAACACGCTTATCGACCATAAAGTGGGACATTGCCAGAGCAACGAGCTGTATAAGTATGTGCTCGACGATGAGGCTGTAGGCGCTTTCGCAGGAAGGGTGCTCGTGCGCCACGGTGCGCAGAAAACTACTTCGCAGGAGACTAACCAGAACCTATGTGCCACAAAGACGGCCCGTATGTTTACACAGCCTATGCTTGAAATTTATGCCGACGACGTGAAGTGTGCTCATGGTAGCACTGTTGGTCAGCTCAACGATGCTGCTCTATTTTATATGCAGCAGCGTGGCATCAGTCGCAAGGAGGCTAAGCTATTGCTCGAATTTGCCTTTATCAACGAGGTTATCGACAAGATGCAGCTCGAACCGCTACGCGACCGCCTGCACTATCTCGTGGAGAAAAGATTCCGCGGAGAACTGAATAAGTGTGAGGGATGCAAGTTGTGTAAGTAAAACACATAACACCCACCCTAACCCTCCCGAAGGGAGGGAATGAGGTTACCACGAGTTCTCATGGTTCTCTCAGTTCTTATAGAATTCATGGTTCCAGCTCTCCCTGAATTCATGGTTCTTTAAGTTCTCTCAGAACTCCCATTAGTCTTATTAGTCCCATAAGTCCTATAATAATATGTACAACATAGAAAAAGTCCGTCAGGACTTCCCGATTCTCAGCCGTGAGGTTTACGGCAAACCGCTTGTCTACCTCGACAATGCTGCCACAACGCAGAAACCGCTCTGCGTGCTCGACGCCATGCGCCAGGAATATCTCAACGTAAACGCCAACGTACACCGCGGCGTGCACTATCTGTCGCAGCAGGCAACCGACCTACATGAGGCTGCACGCGAAACCGTGCGTTCGTTTATCAATGCCAAATCTACTAATGAGGTGATATTCACTCGTGGTACGACAGAGGCGTTGAACCTTGTTGTATCTTCGTTCTCTGATGAGTTTATGAAAGAGGGCGACGAGGTTATCGTCTCTACCATGGAGCATCACTCCAATATCGTACCTTGGCAGTTGCAGGCAGCAAAGAAAGGTATTTGCATCCGTGTAATTCCTATGAGCGACAAGGGCGAAATACTTTTGGACGAATACGAGAAGCTGTTTACCGACAGGACAAAAATCGTCAGTGTAGCACACGTCAGCAATGTGCTCGGTACCATCAACCCAGTGAAGGAGATGATACGTATTGCCCATGAGCACGGCGTACCGTTTATGCTCGATGGTGCACAGAGCACTCCGCATTTTAAGGTAGATGTTCAGGATCTGGATTGTGATTTCCTCGCCTTCAGTGGTCATAAGATGTATGGACCTACTGGTGTTGGCGTACTCTACGGCAAGGAAGACTGGCTCGACCGCCTGCCGCCATATCAGGGTGGAGGCGAAATGATAGAGAGTGTGAGCTTCGAGAAAACGGTGTTCGAGAAACTGCCGTTCAAGTTTGAGGCCGGCACCCCAGATTATGTTGCTACCCATGGTCTTGCCACAGCCATAAACTATATGCAGCAGCTTGGTATGGACAATATCCATGCCCACGAAAAAGAGCTTACGGATTATGCCATGCGTCGCATGAAAGAAATTGACGGCATGCGCATCTTTGGTGAGGCAAAGGAGAAGGACGCTGTGGTGTCGTTTCTCGTGGGCAACATCCATCATCTCGACATGGGGACACTGCTCGACCGCCTCGGCATCGCCGTGCGCACTGGTCATCACTGTGCCCAACCACTCATGATACGTCTTGGCATTCAGGGCACAGTGCGTGCATCGTTCGCCCTTTACAACACTAAGGAAGAAATTGATACTCTTGTTGAGGGCATCAAGCGAGTGAGTCAGATGTTCTGATTCAAGCTTCACTGAGTTCTCGGACAACTTCGAGTCGTCAGAGAACTCCAATAAAAAATATACAATATCCAAACAAAATAAAAACATTATGGCAAAGAAAGCTTTATTGATGATACTCGACGGATGGGGTATCGGAAAACATGGCAAAGGGGATGTTATTTACAACACTCCAACTCCGTATCTTGACTATCTTACAGCAGTTAGCGCTCACTCGCAGCTTATGGCTTGCGGTGAAGACGTCGGTCTGCCAGAGGGACAGATGGGTAACTCTGAGGTAGGCCACCTCAACATTGGTGCCGGACGCATCGTTTACCAGGATTTGGTAAAGATCAACCGTGCTTGTGCCGATGGTTCTATCTTGAAGAACCCTGAAGTGGTAAAGGCTTTTACCTATGCCAAGGAAACGGGAAAGAAACTGCATCTTATGGGACTTACATCAACAGGTGGCGTTCACTCTTCACTCAACCATCTGTATAAGTTCATTGAGATTTCCAAGGAGTACGGACTCACCAACACTTTCGTTCATTGCTTCATGGACGGACGTGATACAGACCCGAAGAGTGGCGAGGGATTCATAAAGGACCTCACGGCACACTGCGAGGCTAACGGCGCACACATAGCAAGCATAATCGGACGTTTCTATGCAATGGACCGCGACAAGCGCTGGAACCGTGTGAAGGAGGCTTACGACTTGCTCGTTGAGGGTAAGGGAACAAAGGCTACGGATATGGTAAAGGCAATGCAGGAGAGCTATGCAGCCGATGTTACTGACGAGTTCGTTAAGCCTATCAGCAACGCTAATGTTGATGGAACTATACAGGAAGGTGATGTCGTTATCTTCATCAACTACCGCAACGACCGTGCAAAGGAACTTACTCAGGTGCTCACACAGCAGGATATGCCGGAAGAAGGAATGCACACAATCAAAGACTTGCAGTATTTCTGCATGACTCCATACGATGCTTCGTTCAAGGGCGTACATATCCTCTTCCCGAAAGAGAACGTGCAGGATACTCTCGGCGAATATCTTAGCAAGCAGGGCAAGAAACAGCTCCACACTGCAGAGACAGAGAAGTATGCACACGTTACATTCTTCTTCAACGGTGGTCGCGAGACTCCTTACGAGGGTGAGGACAGAATCCTTGTTCCTTCGCCAAAGGTTGCCACATACGACTTGAAACCGGAGATGAGTGCATACGAGGTGAAAGACAAGCTCGTAGGAGCTATCAACACTCAGGAGTATGATTTCATCGTTGTGAACTTCGCCAACGGTGATATGGTAGGTCATACCGGAATCTACAATGCCATTGCCAAGGCTGTTCATGCCGTTGACAACTGCGTAAAGGACGTTATCGAGGCAGCAAAGGCTAACGACTATGAGGCTATCATCATTGCCGACCATGGTAATGCCGACAACGCAATCAATCCTGACGGCACTCCAAATACAGCACACTCGCTGAACCCGGTTCCATTTATCTATGTTACCGACAATAACAGTGCTACAGTAAAAGACGGTCGTCTTGCAGATGTCGCTCCTTCTATCCTGCACATTATGGGACTGGAGCAGCCGGCAGACATGACAGGCGAGAACCTCATTGAGGACAATCTCCACTAATCGGGAATAAAGAAAACAAGAAATCCCTTATAAACAGATAAGCCCGGACAGCCTTTGCAGTCCGGGCTTTTCGTACCCATTTAATAAATAAATTTAGCTTTACTAATTTCTGACACCTAACAAATCTATTAGCACTTGTTTTTAAATGACATCTAATAATAATGAATAATGTAGAAACACCATTCCAACAATTCATCACGAATTGATAAAAGTAATCTAATGCAAATCTTTATCTAAACCTTTACTAATATACTGTGTGATATATTTCTTTACTCTTTTCCTGTCTTTTTTAGTGTTGCAAAGATAAAGATATAATAAATTACTTCCAAAAGATGTGACATATTGCCGCCTTTTCTGACGTTTTATCGCTTTAGCAATAACATTTTGCCGCCATTTTTACGTTTTGTCGTGTTTCGCTTCGCGGAATTCCGCCGGTGTCATACCGTAAGCCTCTTTAAAAAGTCGTTGGAATGTACGGATAGTAGTAAAGCCAGACTGTCGTGAAATGTTGTCTATTGTCGTGCGCATATCATCGTTGGTCAATATATTACATGCGTGTTCGAGTCGATACGAGTTTATGTAAGCCGACAAATTCTGATGCCCACTGTATTTCCGAATCAGCCTGCCTATCTTATTGCGGTCCAAGTGTAGTTCGTCAATAAGTGTTTGTCTCTGAAAATCGCAGTCGAGATACATTTTCTTCTCTCTCATCGCTTTGTCGATCAGCAGAAACAAATGTTTATCTTCGTCCTCCTCAATCTCTTTATCGGTTTTTCCTTCATGTACTATAGATTGTTTTTTAAGATGATTTTCCTCGGTTTCATCGCGTTTTCTGTCCTCCTTTTGTAGTTGGTCAACGTAGTTCTTCCTATATTTGTAAACCTTGTCGATGATGCCGACAATAGATCTATTCTTTTCCTTCATCTTCTTGCTTTGGTGGAGAATTCTGATGGCAAGAATTACAGTAATGATAGTGATAGTACCAAGAGCGACAATTATGATGAGAAGCATTTTCGCTTCCGAGGCTGCTTTGTCAGCCTTCTGCTTCTCCTCGTGCACTTTGTATACAGACAGCATTCTTGCCATCTGTTCCTGGTCGATACGTTTATGAAGAGAATCATTCAGGGCGATAGTCCTTCTCAGGTATCTTCTTGCCAGTTCTTTATCGCCGGCAGCCGAAGCCGCACGTGCCTTGTATTGCAGTTCTTCGCTGTATGCATGGCTGATAGTGTCTGCACCGTTGTTTTTGTCGATTTCATCGTAAATGACAAGCATTTTGTCGTACAATTCGAGTTCTCCCAAGGCTTCAACAATTACTCGCTTTGCATCGAGAGTATTGGCATATTCAGTTTTATAGAATTCCTTTAAAATGTCCTTAGCCTTATCATCCTGATTTGTCTTAGCATACGAGTAAGTCATGTATGCCAAGGCTTGAGTGCGGTAGAAGTCAATAGCCTTAGAAAAGACTTGTTTGTTGTCAGCCCATTCTTTCGGCATCTTCGTAATTCTTTCCGGATGGTTTGCCATATTAGAAAGATTGTTTATTATATCTTGGCAAACGGGCAATATCCCACTAAAATTCTCCATTTCATCGAGTGCGGCAATCTTTATCTTCGATAGAATAATATAGCTGTTACGGCAATTCCATTCCGTTCTCCCCCTAAGATTTTCAAGTCCTTTATTAATCATCCTCATGCCTTCTTTGCTTCTTCCGAGCAGAATCATGCCATAGCCCACAGTACCCATCATCTCCTGCTGCTTGTCTATTCTTCCAAGCTTCTGAGCAAGATTTTCAGTTTTTGTAGCATACTGAATCATGTCGGCATAGTTACCGCAGCCCTCGGCAGCATTAGCCATTAGTGCATAGATGCGATAAAGGAGTTTTTTGTCAGTTTTCACCTCCGGCATTTCCACGAGCGGTTGACAAAGAGTGATAACGGAGTCGAAGCGTTCGCGGTCTTTAAATACCACGACTGCCCTCAGATAGCTACGCTGTCCGTTGTTAATCTGTCCGTTGGAATGGGCATTTTCGATAATAGAATACGCTTTTTCTGCTGTTTCCGATGTAACGATAGTGTTTAGCATTACATCAAACTCATCGCTGTCAGTTTCGGTGTTGTCAGAGTTGCTGCAGCAGCATAGCATAAGAGCCATACATGCCACAGCAACAATATTGTATATCTGTTTCATTATATCCATTGTGTTTGTTTTCCTGTATTGATATTAAGGTAAATAAATTCGATGAAATCAGTGATTTTTAAAGTTTTCCTTAAAAATATGTAGTGCTTGTCTAACCGAGCGCAGTCCGAATTGTTCCGTGTGGATATCCTCCGGCTTAACCCAGAAACATTCGTCGGCGTCATCGTTAGCCTTCAGCGTCGTTATGTCTTCCACTTCGCAAGAGAAGAACAAGTCCATCGTCGGAATATCAAAGCCTGAGTATCTATATACATTCGGTTGACTGAAAAGATACCTTGCATTATTTATCTTCAGCGAAGTCTCCTCCATCACTTCCCTTGCGATAGCCTCCTCAGCAGTTTCCTGTGCATCGCAAAATCCGCCAGGCAGGTCGAGCATGCCCTTAGCAGGATCTTTTTTTCTTTTTTCCACGAGCAGTTCACCATTTTTGTTGAAGATAAATGCAGCCACGGCAGCCGAAGGGTTAAGGAAGTACTCAAATCCGCAGTTCTCACATTTCTTGCTTTTGTCGCTTTCTGTTATGAAGTGAGAACTTCCGCATTTAGGACAATAGCTGAACTTTTCTAGTAAATGCATATTTATCAATTTAAAAGTTGTTATACACTACGCATAGTGAATATAATATACATTTCCCGTCATCTCCTTTATAGGTTGAAAAGTCAGTATATTGCATTCAGACTGCAATATTACAAAAAAAATGTAAAAGTCAATAAGATTGCGTTGCTTTTTTATAAAAAAAATTTTCCGGTCGTTTTACCCTCACACCCTCACACATGAGTAATAATATATTGATATTCAGAGATATAAATCGGTGAGGGTAAGTGTGAGGGGTAAATGCTTACCCCTCACACCACTATATATAAACATAAGATAGTGATAATATATATTATCAGAAACTTCTAAGCCATGCTTTCAGTTCCAGTTCCATTTCGTTGTGGTATTTAAAGCGGTCGCGGATGCCCCAGCCGTGTCCTCCAGAAGGGTAAACATGCAGAGAGGCAGGAACGTCGTGGCGGTAAAGCTCAGTGTAGTAGTTCACACCGTTGGCAGGAAATACCGTGTGGTCGTCGTCACTGAGAGCGATGAACGCCCTCGGAGTGGCGCGCGACACCTGAATGTCGTTGCTGTAAAGCTTCTCGTCCTTCTTCTTCGCGTCTTTGCCGAGGAAGTTGTCGTGGCTGCCCTTATGCGTTATGTCGGGCATCATGGTGATGACGGGGTAGAAGAGAATCTGGAAATCCGGTTTTGCGTCGCCCTTAGAGTGGGTGGCAATAGTTGATGCGAGGTGTCCTCCAGCCGAAAAACCCATAATACCCACCTGGTCAACCTTGATGTTCCAAGCCTTTGCGTTTCGGCGTACGAGGCGCATCGCCTCTTCGGCATCAGCGACAGGAACCTCGCAGTTGCCGTTCGGCATGCGGTATTTCAGTACGATTGCCGCAATTCCCATGTTGTTGAAGAACGGAGCCCAGTCGTATCCCTCGTGGTTCATGGCGAGGTGCTGGTATCCGCCTCCGGGACAGATAACCACGGCTCTGCCGGTAGCCTCTTCGGGGTTTGGCAGGAAGACCCTCACTTTAGCCGTGTCTTGCGGGTTGCCGTTGTCGTTAGGAGCACCGTTCTGCCAGAGCAGAATGTCGGTCGGGTTTTGTGCGCATGCCGTCATTGATGTTACAGCCAGCATTATAGAAGCCAAAAGTCTGCTTATCTTTTTCATCTTTTCTTTCTTGTTTTTATTTGTTTTCGGATTATTCTGCAATATTCGCAAAAAAAAGTGAGATATGCAAATGATATTGTAAAAAATATCCTTCCTACAAAATCTTGTTATCCGGGACTTAGTTCTACTTTTGTGTTTTGAAATGTTAATGATTGCGTTTTTGTTTAATAAATGTAAGCATTAGTCTAAAATGTTTGTTCAATATGAAACAAAAAGTCTATATTTGCAGCGAAAGAGATACAACGGTGCACCGCAACTTAGTCATTTGCGACAAAGAGAACAGTGTAAACTTAAAGATATAGGAGACTTTAGCTATGAGAAAATATATAATGTCCCTTATGGCGTTAGCCTTGCCCCTCGTGGCAAGTGCAGACGAATACGCCTACCTGTCGTTTGAAACTTCAGACGGGAGTTTGGAGTCTGTCTCCGTAGAATCGCTTTCAATGACATTCAGTGGCAGCCAATTGATAGTGGAGAATGTAGATGGGAGGAAAGAATTCTCCGTGGCAGACCTCGGACGGATGTTCTTCTCGGCAACGGCATCAGGTATAGACGACGTGAAGACTGTTGCAAACGGCGACCGCGATGTATATACAGTCTCAGGAATGTTCGTTGGCAGATATGCAGCCGGCACGGACCTGAAGTCAATATTGAAGAGCGGACTGTATATAATAAAGGATAATAACAACACAACGAAAATCATGGTGAAATGAAAAAGACATTATTTACTATAGCAGCCTTCGGCATGACCATGAGTGCAGCTGCGCAGACACTGAATATCGTTGCGGGTAGCGTAACATACGCCGTGCCGGCGGCACAGGCTGGCGACATGACCTACCGGAACGGTACCTCGCTCACGGTGATGGGGAAGACCCTTCAGACATCGGATATAACAAGGATGTATGTAGACAACAGCACTGTAACCGACAATACCGTGAACATAGAATATAACGGCACGGAAGCAACAGTAACCGTGGCAGGAAACATCGCACAGTATGTTACCCCTGTCGTTGAGGGCGCCCATGTGTCGATAACGCAGAGTGATAACGTAGGCGACGACACCTGTGGCGAGATAACATATTCACTCTCGGGCGAATCGCCCGACGGCGAGTTTACGATGACCGGTTCATACAAGGCGACGGTAGAGCTTCGCGGACTGACGCTGACGAACCTCGCCGGTGCGCCGATTAACATACAAGACGGTAAGCGCATAGAGATGAGCGTGAAGAAAGATACCGAGAATACGCTTACCGACTGTCTCTCCGGCACACAAAAGGGATGTATCGTATGCAAGGGACATTTGGAACTGAAGGGAAAAGGCACGCTCAACGTATATGGCAATACGGCGCATGCCATTTATGCCAAGGAATACGTATCGCTGAAAAATGCTACGGTAAATGTGCTTTCGGCGGTGAAAGACGGAGTGAACTGCAACCAGTATTTCCTTATGGAAAGCGGAACGCTGAATATATCGGGCGTAGCCGACGACGGAGTGCAGACTGCATATAAAGAGGAAGACGAAACACTGCGCGAGGCGGAAGATACCGGTTCGATAACGATAAGCGGCGGAACACTGAATATCGCCGTTAGCGGTACTGCCACGAAAGGACTGAAGGCAGACGGCAACGTGCTCGTTACTGCCGGCGACCTGACCATTACGACAAGCGGCGGCGGAAAGTGGGATACGGATGATCTAAAGACAAAGGCATCGACATGTATCAGTGCCGACGGCAACGTGCAGATTGACGGCGGAACGCTATCGCTCGCAAGCAGCGGCAGCGGCGGCAAGGGAATAAGCTGTGATGCCGAACTCATCATTAACGGCGGCGACATCACGGTGAACACTACTGGAGGAATGTATGCCTACGTGAACGGTACGGAATACACCAACTATACGGGCAATACCGACCGACTGACCAGCGACCAGAAATCTTCTGCCAAGGGTATGAAGGCAGACGGCAACGTGACGATAAACGGCGGAACGATAAACGTTACGACAAAGGGAAACGGTGCCGAGGGAATAGAGAGTAAGGCGGTGCTCACGATAAACGACGGAACCGTAAACTGCTATACATACGACGATGCCATCAACTCGTCGAGCCACATGTATATAAAAGGTGGCGACATCACGGTGGTGGCAACAAACAACGACGGACTCGACTCCAACGGCAACATGTATATCCAGGGGGGAACGATACGTGCCTTCGGAACTACATCGCCGGAATGTGGAATAGATGCCAACGAGGAGGAAGGGTATAGCGTAATCTTCACTGGCGGAACACTTCTTGCCGTGGGCGGAGGAAACTCCGTGCCGAGCACTTCAGAATCAACCCAGCCGTATGTCAGCGGCAATATGAGTGTAACGGCAAATCAGGAGATAACGCTGAAAGACGGTGATACGGTACTCGCCACATTTACCGTGCCGGAGAACTATTCCGCATCATCTTCGGGCGGTGGTCCGCATGTCAGTGCGGCACCTGGCGGTGGAGGTCCCGGCGGAGGTTGGGGCGGCAGCGGAAGTTCAATTTTGATAAGTTGCAAAAATTTATCGTCAGGAAGTGGTTACACAATTACAAGTGGTACGTCTTCATTAAAAGTAACGGCAATTCTCACCGGATCTTCGGGTGGCGGTGGAAGGCCATGGTAAAGAATGTTTTTTCATAACTATATAATTTACGGAAAAATATTGATTGGATAATGTTGGTATGTCAGGTAAAACTTTATTGTTTTACCAATGATTGCTGAACTGTCGCTTTCGTGAGAAAGTGGCAGTTTTTTTTTATATCTGCGAACATTTCATGAATTGTAATATAAAGTGTGTCAGAAAGTTCAGCAGCATTTCATGATATTGACGTTTTATTGATATTTTTGCATTGAAAAACAACAGTAAGATAAAGTAAACGATAAAACGAGTAGACATGAAGAAAAATTTTTTAACCGCCGTTGCGGCATTGAGTGTAGCATCGGCGACATTTGCCCAAAACGGGTGGATGATGAACATCCACATGAAGTCGGGTGAATTGAAGACTATCCCGTGTGAAGATGTGGATAAGATAACCTTCAGCAAGGGAAATAGCCAGCTTTATGCTGACGTAGCAGCTACAGATAGTTACAATCTCTACTACGGGGCAGTCTCGAGCGAACTGGGAATGTACATGATACATCTCTGCGATGGGAAACTGACTACTGGCGGACTGCCCACGGAGATAAACCGGCACGACATCCGGCTTACTGTGATGGCAAAGCCGTCTGCCGACTCCGACAATGCCTCGCTTGAGACGGGCACGTACACGTTGACCGACAACCCGAATGAACGCGGCGTCTTTGGAAAGCAGAGCGTTTATATAGAAACCAACACGGTGAATGCAGCCGGAAAGGTTGACGGATTCCTCGATTCGCTAAAGGTATGTACGCTGGACGTGGAGAACCGGGGCGACGGTACATATCGTCTGGAGATGAATGGAGAACTCGACGAGTGCGGTCCCATACGCTTCGTTTACGACGGAAAGCTTGAGTTTGTCAACAAGGACAAGAATACCGGCTACGACTATATAACGTCTGACGTAAACTTTATGCCTGCGGCAATGAGCGGCAGATACGTGCGCGCTACAGACAAATACTGCGACTACAGCATCGCCTTCTACAATTGCGCTATCGACGACGAGGGATTCGTTTCGGGTGCCGGCGGACTGCTCAATCTTGTGCTTCTCACTCCCTATGCCGTGCCGATGGATATCAGTACTATCGCTGGCACATACGATGTGGTGATGCCCGTGAGTGGAGCAAAATACGAGGCAGGAAAGTTTATCGGCGGAACGATGTACGAGACATCCTACGGCACCCTGCCAATGGGGTCCTATTATGAGGAACTCGACGACGAGGGATATGCCAAGGCATACGGCATGTTCTGTGGCGGAACGGTAACAGTGACGAACAGTCTCGGGGAGCTGACTTTCAACTGCAACTGGTTGACGCCGCAGGGACATACGGTGGTGATGAACTATACGGGCAACGCCAGTGCGATAGAGGACCAGTCGGAGAGCGATGCAAGCTATTCGGCCAAAACTGCAGTAAAGACAAGTGTCAAAGGTATCGCTTGTGCCGATTTGAAGGCGGCGCTACATTCAAGGATAATGGGCGATACCACTGTTCCTGTAATCCTCATGAAGAGATAATCTAAAGGGAAAAAACAGCCATTAGGCAACGTAGGAATATAAAAATAGCCCGGATTGCTTGTCGAAAGCAGTCCGGGCTTTATTTACAGCTGGAGTATTGCGGCCAAACGCTTGTGTCGCATGGTCGCTGCACCAAAGGTGCTTGGTCGTTGCACCTTTTGTGCCACTATTAGTCGTTTTATCTATTTATAACATACTTGTTCACGTAGGTGTGCTTGCCGTCGCTGATCTTCACGATCTTCGCTCCGCTTCCCACCGACATCATGTCTGCATCCGTGAGTTTGCCCACAGTGGTCTGCAGCAGCAGTCTGCCGCTCTCGTCGAAGATGGAAATACGCGAGTTCTTGTCGTTTGCAGCCTTCACGTCGGCAATGCCCAAGGTGCTGTCGGCATCCTTCAGGTTGAAGGCGATGTCGCACTCAGCGTTCCCGAACGTACCTTGAGTGAGTTTCGTAGCCACCTGGTCACCGTTCTCGCCCCTGCTGAGTTGGTAAATCTGGTAGTATCCGTTGCCGTATGCCGCACTGCTGATGCCATCGCCTCCGGCATCGTAGATTACGAGCGAGTAGCAGTCGTCAGTCTTCAGGTTGAATGTCTCCTTGTATTTGTGGCGTGCCTCGGTATACGGTCCGCCCTGTTGTACCACGTTGCCGGCAGAGTTGAACACCTTCCAGGTTGTTTCCTCAGGCTTTTTGTCTGTATATATATCCATTCGCACAGCGCCCTTCGCCTGCATAGAGTTGCTGAAGTTCACGATTACGGCATTACTCTCGGTAGTGGTGCCGTTAATCTCGGAGAGCCAAACCTTGGCAGTATTCTTCGAACCGTCTGTAGACAGCGAGAAGTCTCGTATGTCCTCAAGCGGCAGCGTCGCCTTCTCGAGCCTTGCCAGACTGCCCGTCCAATTGTAGGTGTGTGCCACGCCGTTCACCTCCACGTTAAGCTTAACACTTGTCAGTACATTGTCGCCGTCGTTGCGGAAGGTTACGTTGCCGTAGAAGTCAGGCGTGCAGATAAAGTCAGGCGTGTCGTTCACGCTGATAAGATTGGCATAGTCGGCAGCCACAGCCTTCTTTGGTATGTAGGCAGAGCCCACGATTTGCTTCGTCGAGATGTCTTGTACGAAAGCCACCACTCCAAGTTCGTCCTCGTCGTAGAAAGAGTTCAAGTCGCACGAATAGCTGAAGTCGTAGGCCTTGTCTTTCTCCATGCTCTGTGCGAAGGCAGCCCCGTCGCCGTCGGGCATGATACGCTTCACCACGTATTCCATCTCTTTCTCACCGTTGGAGAAAGCCGTTGGAGCCTCGTAGTATTCCTCGATGGCAGCGACGAAGAGTCTCAGGTTTGACGCATCCTCCACGTCGATCGGCGATGAAACGTTACCGTCAACCTTCAGCGTATGGTCAGCCACATTGCTGCTTATCTTTATGTCGTATTTCATGTCAATGCTTGCGGCACCGGTGAAGATGCCATTGAGCAATGTAGGGCTAAGCGAGTAGTTTAACTGCGTGCCGTTCACGATGAACGTAGGATAAGAATTTACGCCATAGAAGGCGATGCGCTTGTCCAGGTTGTCTTTCTCTGCCAGATAGAACGGGTCTTCCGGGTCGGGATATACTCCGTGGTATTTCAGACAGATCACGTCGCCGAGACGTTCGTTGACCACCTGGTCGAGCACCGGTGCAAATTTTGCACACGGTCCGCAGCCAGTGTTGGTGAAGTTCTCTACCACCACTATATTTCTGTTGGCGAGTTGCTCAGGACCTGCAACAGGTGTCGTTGCGTTTGTGAACAGGTCTTGCCATGAACCAGCCACGCGGATGTTATCGATATCCATGTCGTTGTATTCCTGCTCCCTCTTTGAAGAGTTTCTCGAGAGGGCGATGGCTGAAATCTCGGGAAGGTCTTGCGATGTGATTCCCGCAGACTTTGTATCAGCAAGAGCGGCAGGTTCTTCGTTGAAATCGGTAGGATTTACCCATAGCGACACCACGTCGTTGGCGTCACCCTCTACAAACTCGTATTTGATAACCACGAGATAAGTTTTGTTAAGGTCATACTCCTCGCTTGTGTTTGCCAAGTCGGCAAGCCTTGTTTTTCCCACTCCGAAGCGGAACTTCCCTTCCGTTTCAGAAGCCGTTGTTGACACGAAGCCCACAGAGAAGCCATAGTCGCCGTCATTGATTTTTCCGTCGCCCGACTTGCTCCTTAGAAATCTCATGAAAGGCTTGCCGTCTCCAGCCTTCTCCACTTTTACGAGTGCGCTTGCATATACTGCCCCGTTTGAAATCATAGTCTTGTCGAGCGGCGACTGGAAAGAGTAGCAGTTGCTGAGGTTTGCCATCCTCACGCTGTAGCCTGTGGCGTCGTCAGAGTATCCGTCGTAGGTGAGGCTACCCTCCACCACATTCATCGTGTTCTCGCTTGTCCCCGCACCATATTTCACCCATGGTCCCTGCTGGTAGAGGTCGCCGGCGGAGTAGCTGTTGAAGTCCTCGGTGAGATACCTCTGTGCTGCGGCGCTGTATGGCATCATTCCGCATACGGCAGAAAGAGCCATTCCGACAAACAATCTTTTATGCTTAAAAAATCCTATCATATTGAATACCTTTTTGTGCATATAATGTTATGCGTTATACTTATTGTAAGTAATAAGAGAGAGAAAATCTCCCGGTGCGGGACCTTTCACTGCAAGGAGAGATTTTCACTGTTATGTTTACTTATTTAGATATCTTCATGCTCTGTGTTCTGCCCTGTGCGTCTTTTACAGTTACGATGTACATGCCCGGAGCGAGTGTAGCGGAGTTGAACTTGCCGCCTTTTACGGTTTGAACGAGCTTGCCGTCGATGCTGCGGATTGTGGCAGAAGTGATGTCTGCCAGGTTGTCGTTAACGTTGTCGATACCGGAAGTCTTGTCTTCTTCGATAGAGAAGTTGAACAGGTAAACATTGTCAGTAGGACTCTTCGCCGTACTTGTTACGTGGAAAGCGATACGGTATACGCCGCTCTCGTCAACCTTCAGCATAGTCTCGTCCTCTTTGCTCTGGTCGAGAGTGTTCTTCTGCATCTGGCAGTCGGCAAACTTTGTGAATGTAGCGTCGTCGGTGAGTGAAGTGCCTCTTTCGAGAGTCAGCTTGTAGCTTTCGCCGTCGCAGAGAGACTGGCTCTTAATCTTGTAAGACTTTGTCGCATCGAGTTTGAACTCAGGAGAGATATAGTAGTCGTTCCAAGGCGTGTCGTCGAAGTTGATGCCGGTGAACACGCAGCTTATGTATTTCTTGCCCTCAGTAGTCTTTACCGAAGCCTCACCGTAAGCCCAGTGTCCGTAGTCGCTGGCGGGAGTACTCTTGTCGAGATAAGCCCAGTCGGCAGGTTTGCCGACGGTGAAGTCTATGCTGTAAGGCAGAGCTGTGGTGTTGTCCTTTTCAAACGTACCGTCGTCGTAGATTCTTGCACCTCTAAGGATAGAGTAGTCATCCTCGTTGTTTCCCTTGTATACCACGTAAGAGCAGTCATCGCCCTTAAGGAAGTTCACGTCGCTTACTTCCCCGTCCTCGGCAATCTGCTGCTTCCACAACACGTTGGCGTCCTTGTCGATGCGAGCCACGTAGAGCTTCTCCTTGCCCCACTGTATCACGTCGGAGTAGCATATGAGCCACTCGCCGTCGCCTACCGGCTGAGCACCATAGACATTGAATGCCCATCCGGCAGCATCGTCATACTTTATTTCAATTTGCTTCGCGTCGTCGCCGAAGAGACGGTCGCCCTCCTCGTTGAACTTCTGCACGTTCATTGAGTATGTGCCGTTGCCGAGGCTCTGTGCGAAAGCTACGAGAGCCGTGTTGTTCTTCGTGTCGACAGCCATCTTCGGGTAGTCGATGTCCTTGTTCTCGTCGGAGAGAGCGTCCATGGCATCAAGACCGAAGGTAGGGTCGCCGTCGGCAGTAACATGCTGTGTGGCGATGGTGTGGCCGAAGTCGCCCACGTTCCTCACGTATGTGATATACACGCCGCCCTTGCCGTCAGAGAGAATCTTGTAAGGATGAAGGTCGTGTCCGCCGAATATCGTAGAAGTTACCACAGCAGGTTCAGCCCATACGGCTTTACCGTCGCGTGTGTATCGCTGCACCTCCACGCCATCGGAGCCGGAGCCGATAGTTAGGAAGTCGGAACCGACACTCTGAATCACTTGTCCGAATATCTTTAGCGGTTCGGTGAATCCCAACGTTCCGTCGGCTGAGACGCGGTTGAAATAGTTCACTTCGCCAGATGTAGCCGAGTGGTCCTGAATCCATACATCATCGCCCACCACAAACGTGTCGGTAAACGGCGAGTTGATGCGGTCGGTCAGTGCCAGTCCGTCAAGTCCCCATACGTAGTCCTGGTTCTGGTCAATCTTATACCATACCGGGGTAAACGCGTTGTACATTTCAAGGTCTTCAGCCTCTTCAGCCCTCGAGTCGGCATTGCTCACGATGGCACAGCCGTCGGAAGTAACGGCAAGAGAATAAGCACTGTTCCACGACGGCGACTTGTGCGTTGCGATGTCAAGACCCTTCTCGCCGAAGAGTACCTTGCCGTCTTTGTCGAGGAGCTGCAGATGCGGGAAGCTGTAGCAGATGGCATTGTCCACTCTCGCCGACGACCTCCATGATACGTACATCTTGCCGTCGTTTGTCAGGGCGGCAATCGGATCGTTCGTTCCTACCGCGGTGCCAATCTGTACCGGCACATTGCTTGTGTTCCACTGTGCGCTTGCTGTCAATGCTGCTGCAATTGCCGCGCTCGCTAGAGTAAATCTTTTCATAAGCGTCTTAATTAAAAGGTTTGTATTGTGTTCTTGTCTTTAAAATACAACTTTACATTTCATTTTGATTATTTTCGCTGGCAAAAATAGCGATATTTGTCAATATCCGGATGGAAAATCATGGGATTTACGTTACAATTCAAGAAATGTTATTGTAAAAATCCGTTTATGTATGATTTTGAAAGTTTTGAAACAGCTTTAACTTATATTTTGTAATATTATTATATACTGTATATGTAATATTGTAGCTTTGTGGCGGTCGTTGACGACTATATAATAATGTGTGGCGAGATAATGCCTCTACTCCAAGGAGGTGTTTTTTATGTTACATTTCGCAAAAGATAAATGAATTTATTACTTTTGCAGTCAAAATTAAGATAACTATGAGACTTTACCTATGCAGCGTTTTGCTGCTGTTAAATATATATGCCTTTGGAGCCCAGGAAAAGTCCGTCGCCAAAGACTGCATGCTGAGGGCTCTTGAATATTTCGAGCACGACAACTTCCCCGAGGCGATGAGATGTTTCACGCGTAGCATGGAACTTGCCGACAGTCTCGGCGACGAGCACACGTGGTTGGTCAGCGTAGGATACATCAGCAACGTATACTACAATGCCGGCGACTACGGACGCGCTCTCTACTACCAGACGCGCGGATACGAGGCGGCATGTGCCAGCGGCGAGACGCAGATGCAGAAAAGCTATCTCTCGAACATGGTGGCGGCATGCTGCAAGTCGGGACGATTAGCGTTGGCGAAGAAATACATAAATCAACTTGGTAGAATGTTTGATAAAAATAGCGATAGCGTGAGCCGCTACTACTATATGTACAATACAGCCCGCATACTGACAGTGGAGGGACGATACGGCGAGGCTATAAAAAGACATCTCGAAACGCTCGATTTTGCCCGTCGCAACGGGATGTCGCCCGAATACCGCCTGTTCCAGTATTGCGAGATAGGCAACGTATATCTGCTGAAGGGCGAGTATGCTAAGGCGGTGGAGTGGGGACAGAAATGTCTCGACCCGAAGGTTGGCGAGAAACCCCGCGACTTCTTGACAAGCGTCTATAAGTTGCTTGCCGATGCCTACATGATGTCTGGCGACAAGAAGCTCGGCGAATACTTTAATGGCAAATACTTCGTGATGCAAGACTCTGTGTTCAACCGCAGTCGCCTTTATTCTGCCGGCAATAACCTTATGGAATACGAAAACCGCAAGACCAGTCAGAAGATAAACTCGCTCAATGGCACCATATCGCGGCAGTTTCTCGTTATGGTTGTCTTTGGCGTACTGCTCCTTGCGCTTGCCGCCGTCTCCGTGCTTCTGCTGCGCAATAACCGTCGTCTCAACATGGCCTACCGCCTGCTGATACGCAAGGAGAAGGATATGGACAAGCAGGAGCGGCGCACGAAAAAGCTGCTTGAGGATTCCGTGCGGCACAACTCTCCAGCCACCGTGACAGAAACTGCGGTTATCGATGCGGAATCGACTGGCGAAGCTCCGGTATATGAGAAAGATGGGGAGACCGATACCGCCGACAAGGATAAGAACGGCAGCGGCATCAGCATGAGTGAGGAGAATAGGAACAGACTGCTTAACAGCGTGATTGACGTGATGAACGATATTGGCTATATCTCAAAGCCCGACTTCAGTCTGCAGGCTCTGGCGGAGGCGGTATCGTCGAACACGCGCTACGTGTCGTGGGTAATCAACGACACATACGGCAAAAACTTCAAGACACTGCTCAACGAGTGCCGCATACGCGAGGCGTGCCGACGTCTGCTCGATGCAGAACACTACGGCAACCTAACGATACAGGCCATATACGAGGACGTGGGCTACACTAACAGCGTGAGCTTCATCCGTGCCTTCAAGAAGGTAAATGGCATGACGCCATCGGAATACCAGCGGCAGTATCGCATGGAAGAGACCGGCGACAAGTGATATGTCAGAAAGTGCTCATTTGCAGAAATTCTCCCAAATGCACATGCTTTATACCATCTACATTGCTGCCGCTTGTCCATTCGTCAAGACTGACGACATACTTGGGATAGTTATTGTTGATGGCTTGCAGATTGCCGAACTCACGTTGGCGGGTCGACTCGTCGTTCATAAGATAAGATGACTGTACGTAAACTACTTCATCATCTTTCCGTGCCACGAAATTCACTTCCTTTCCACCAGTCTGCTGTCCTGTAAACACTTCGTAGTGTAGTCCGGCAAGGTGCAAGTAAATGGCATTCTCCATCAGCTTGTGAATATCCCCCTGCATGTTGAACCCGAAATGGCAGTTGCGCAGCCCGAGATCCTCGAAGTAATATTTGTCGCCTATCTCAAATGTCTTTAGTCCGTTCACATCAATGCGGCGCACCTTATTTATCAGAAAGGCGTTTTGCATGGCTTTAAGATAGTTTATTACCTGCAGTGGCGATATGTTTACACGTTGTGATTTGAGATAGCGGCTGATGTTGTTGGCAGAGAAGAGGTTGCCCACATTGTCGGCAGTGTATAGAGCGAGACTCTCAAGAAAATCCACATTCCGTATGTTCTCCCGTTTTACGACGTCTTTTAGAAGAATTGTTGAATATACATTGCGCAGATATTCAAATACGATGTCGCTTTGCAAGGGTAGGTTGCTCAGATATGGCAGACCGCCAAACGTGAGATAATTGCGTAGCGTCTGTGTGGAGTGTGTCTGATGGTTGAACTCCATGAATTCTTCATAAGAAAGACTGTGGATGCGGAATTCCACGTATCGTCCCGACAGATATGTTGACAATTCGCTCGACAACATTGTAGCATTGCTGCCTGTGATGAATATGTCGCAGGCATCTTGCGCCTGAAAGCTACGCAGTGTGTTCTCAAAACCCTTGATGTCTTGCACCTCATCGATAAACAGATAGTTTGCCCGTCCTTCCTTTAACCGGTCGGCAACATATTTCGTCAGGTCTTCGTGGGTGCGTATGAAGGCAAATTCTTCAAACTCCTTGTTTATACATATCGTGTTGCATGTGCTGTCGGTGTGCTCAATATGTTCTTGTATTTGCCTAAGTATACAACTCTTTCCCACACGTCTTTGACCGGTAAGCACCTTTATGATGTTTTTGCCAATGAACGGAGTGATGCGGTCTGTATAATATTTACGATTTATAAGTTTAATCATATATGCCGACTTTTTATTAGTTATACTTAAAACTTTTTGCAAAAATAGTGTTTTTATTTGGTATAACTAACAAAACCGGTAATACATACCGTTTTGTTCGTCATAATTAACATCTTGCCCATGCTGCCAGCTTTATGTGGAATTTCATGGAGAAACAGTGAATCAGTCCTTACATACGCTCTCGATATCCTCCAGCGAGTTAGCCACGACGATATGCTGTTGCCATTCGCCGCGAATCATGCCGCGCTGCTGAAGGTCGTCGAGTAGGGCGACGAGCGAGTTCCAGAAGCCGTTGATGTTGTAGAGGATAACCTTCTTGCGGTGGTAGCCTATGGTAGCGGCGGCAGCCACGGTGAAAATCTCGTCGAGCGTGCCGATGCCGCCCGGCAGTGCAATCACGATGTCGCTCTTCAGGAGCATCAGGTCCTTGCGGTCGCTGAGGTTGTCGCACGGAATCTCCACAGAGAGATGCGGACTGACGTGCCCGTTCTCCTCAATCTTCGACGGCACCACGCCAACCGTCATGCCACCCCCGTCGTAAACCGCCTTTGCGATGCATTCCATCAGTCCCATGTCGCAGCCTCCGAACACGAGCGTATGCCCGTTCTTAGCCATCCATTCACCCAGTTCTCTTGTTTTCTCGAAATACTCCGGCTCAATATTGCTGTTGGCGGAGCAGAATATACATATCTTCATACTGTTATAATTTTATTCCTTAGTAGTAAAGTGCAGAAGCGACTTTTCGTGGCGTAAAGGTAATGAAAAAACTCCGAAAGATTTTCCTGTAAGACTTAGAATCAGAAGAAAAACAGCAAAAAATCCCTCAATGAGTGACGTTTTTGGCGCATTTCGTCCCTCAATGAGGGATGTTTTTGATAAAAATCGTCCCTCAATGAGGGAATTTTATTATATTTGCAGCGTTAAAACAGCATTCAAGTATTATAAATTCTGATATAATATGATAGACAATATTCTATATGAATACATGGATGAACTGCTTAGGCGGACCCCAACTGATTTCGTGAGATATAAATACAGCGAAATAAACTGGGATAGCCGCTTGACAGGAATTATCGGACCGCGCGGTATCGGCAAGTCAACAATGGTATTGCAACATATCAAAAAGTCGTCTTCAGGGCATCATTTGTATGTCTCTGCCGACAACGTTTATTTTACCAATCATACTTTGACAGACTTTGCCGACGAGTTCATAAAAGAGGGTGGAACGAATCTTTATATAGACGAGATACACAAGTATCCGGGATGGAGCCGGGAGCTGAAGCAGATATACGACATGCACCCCTCGCTGCACGTGTTGTTCACCGGCTCGTCTGTGCTCGACATAAAGCGCGGTGAGGCAGACCTTAGCCGCAGGGCATTAATGTATATGATGCAGGGACTCTCGTTTCGCGAATATCTCCATTTGTTCCATGGAATAAAAAGCCGTCCCTTCTCGTTCAGCGAGATTATACGCAATGAAGTGAGGATTCCCGAAGTGGAACATCCGCTGCCGCTCTTCCGCGATTATCTTGAAAGAGGTTACTATCCCTTTGCCGTAGAAGGAGATTTCTCCATGCGCATGTCGCAGGTAATAGACCAGACGATGGATGTAGACATACCGCAGTATGCCGACATGAGGGCATCAACGGCACGCAAGCTGAAGCGTATGCTTGTGGTACTTGCCGGATTGGCACCCTATAAGCCGAGTATGGAAAACCTTGCAGCCGAAATAGGAGTAAGCAAAAACAACGTGCCCGACTATCTCGTGTATCTTGAGAGGGCAGGAATGATAGGACTGCTTAGAGACGATACTGCCGGCATGAGAGGACTGGGCAAGGTGGAGAAAGTTTATGTGGACAACACGAGCCTTATGTCGACTCTCGTCTCCGTACCAAATATCGGAAACGTGAGGGAAACGTTCTTTTATAACCAAATGCGCGAGAAACAGAACCTTACAGCATCTAAAGTGTCTGATTTTACGATCGGCGACTATACGTTTGAAATCGGAGGACGGAAGAAGGGAAAGAAACAGATAGAGAATGTAGACAACGGCAGAATCGTGAAGGATGATATAGAGACCGGACACGGTATTGTTATACCGTTGTGGACTTTCGGCATGAATTATTGATACAAATGATGTATTATGACAATTATGAACTGGAAACAACTGATATCAAATAAAAGACTTGGACAGGAAGAACGCCATATAGAGCGACACGACGACCGTAGCGAGTTTAAGCGCGACTACGACCGCTTGATTTTCTCTGCTCCCTTCCGCCGCATGCAGAACAAAACACAGGTGTTCCCGCTGCCGGGCAGCATCTTCGTGCACAACCGCCTGACGCACAGTCTGGAAGTGGCAAGCGTGGGCATGTCGCTCGGCAATGACGTTGCTGCCGCCCTGACGAAGAAGCATCCGGAACTTGCCCATACTCTGTTTCCCGAGATAGGAACCATCGTAAGTGCTGCATGCCTTGCCCACGATATGGGCAATCCGCCCTTCGGACACAGTGGCGAGAAGGCGATACAGACCTTCTTTACCGAGGGTCGCGGCGCGGAGCTGAAAGGTATGGTAGGCGAGGCGTTGTGGAACGACGTTACCCATTTCGAGGGAAACGCCAATGCCTTCCGCCTGCTCGCCCATAGATTTAAGGGTAGGAGAGACGGCGGTTTCGTGATGACCTATTCCATGCTCGCCTCGATAGTGAAATATCCGTTCGAGTCGACCCTTGCCGGCAGTCACGGCAAGTTCGGGTTCTTCTGCAGCGAGAAGGATATTTACCGGAAGATTGCCGACGACCTCGGCATAATCCGCAAGTCGAAACCCGGCGAACCGCTTGCCTATGCTCGCCATCCGCTGGTGTATCTCGTTGAGGCTGCCGACGACATCTGCTATGAGATAATGGATATCGAGGATGCCCACAAGCTGAAGATCCTGTCATTCGATGAAACCAAGGATTTGCTGCTTGGCTTCTTCGGTGAAAACGTGAAAAAGAGTATTGAGAAGCGTATTGTTGACGAGGGGATTACCGACGACAACGAGAAGGTAATCTACATGCGTGCCTGTGTGATAGGGAAGTTGGAGAACGCCTGTGCCCAGACGTTTATCGACAATGAGGAGAAGATACTCGACGGGGAGTTTCGGGGCAGTCTTGTAGACAATATTCCGGAACCGCAGCGCACGGCATACCGCCGCTGTACGGAGGTGTCGAAACAGAAGATATACCGCAGTAAGCCGGTACTCGACGTTGAGTTGAGCGGTTTTAAGATTATGGAGACTCTGATGGAGATGATGACCGAGGCGGCGGTTTATCCCGACCGCTTCTATTCGCGCCAGCTGATAGGGAGGGTGAGCAGTCAGTATGACATCACGGCTCCCGACCTTGACACGCGCCTTATGGCGGTGGTGGACTATATCAGCGGCATGACCGACGTGTATGCCCTCGACATCTATCAGAAGATAAACGGCATCAGCTTGCCGATTGTATAAAAAGGAGGGTGAGGGATGTGAGGGTGAACCGGCTGTTACCCTCACACCCCTCACACTTACCCTCACCACTCGGAATGCCGATAAACAGGGCGTTTCAGGACATCGGGTGAGGGTGTGAGGGTAAAAGTGCCGAAAACTTTTTTGTTTTTATTTTGCGTCTTCCAGCACCTTGTTGCCGTATTCATTATTTGACAAGATATTGCGGTATTATATCAATATATCTTGCTGTTTGGAAATCAGCCATTTCCATACAGGCATAATCTCAATTTCTTTGCCGTTCACGATTACCTTTTCCTCCATCTCGTATGTCAGTATTAGCATACGGTTGCAGTCAAGAACCTTGCTCAGTTTTATAAGGGCTGATGTTTCCCTTTCCCATGTCTCTTCCGTTTTCTTCGGGTCATAGCTTACTTGTATGGCAGTGGCAGAGTCCGGAAGGTAAAAATCCACTTCAATGTTTTTGTTATAGAAAAACACCCTTTCATCAAGTCCGTATCTACGGATAAGTTCCATAGCAACGGTATTTTCAAGTAGTGAGGTGTCAGCATCCATGGCAAGGATACTTACAATACCGTTGTCTACAAAATAGTATTTGGGGGTAGTTTCGCGCATTGTTATGTTGTCGGCTATGTTCTTTACCGGATATATCAGAAATGCTTCTTTCGAATATTCAATATAGTTGATAATTGTCGGCTTGCTAAGTTTTGCTCCTGTTGAGGCGACGATATTGGCGAGGCGAGAGAAAGAAACAGGTTGCTTGATGCTCTCTGCCATCTTGCGGAAGAGAATACGTAGAGAAAACTGGTTCTCAATCCTGTTTCGTGCCGCAATGTCGCCGAGGTATATTTTCTGGTATACGCTGTTTATGTAGTCGCGCTTTGAGGATAGCTTTGCTCCTTCGGGGAAGCCTCCGAAGCGGAAAAAAACTGCAAAATTGCGTTGCAGTTCGGCTCTACCGGAGGTTGTAGCCAATGTATCGGCATCTATAGGTACATTGTTTGCTCTAAGATATTCCTTGAAACTGTATGGCAAGATGTGCTTTGTTATATATCTTCCACCTAATGTCGTGGCAACATCACTGCTAAGCATCTTGGCATTACTTCCCGTTATGTAGACACGATATTTGCTGTCTGCCAGTCTTCTGGCAAACTTTTCCCATCCGGCAATATTTTGTATCTCGTCAAGAAAAAGTATTGGTCGCTTGTCTGACATCATGCCATGAACCTCAAGAATCAAGTTCAGTTCCTGTGCCGTCATGCCAATCAGACGCTCGTCCTCAAAATTTATATACAGCATGGAATCCCATGTAATGCCGTTACTTAAATTCTTCTGCATCTGTTGGTAAAGCATGAATGATTTTCCGGCGCGTCTTACACCTACCAGGACATAATTGGCAAAGTCTTCCATCTCAATGTCTCGCTGTATTATCTCCTGGTTTTCCACTTCTTTCCGGTTTTCCAGCAGTATCTCTTTTATCGTTTCTTTTCTTATCATAAAGCAATATCGTTAAATCGATTTTACAAAATTAGTGTTTTTCTGTCAAATCCACAAAACAATATTGTCTTTTTAGCCGATTTTCCTTCTTTTTATCGCTTTATGTCTTCCAGCACCTTGTTGCCGTATTCCTCCCAAAACTTGTTGTTTAGCTCCGGATTGTCGTTGGGGTCAACGTATTTGTCGGAATAGCCGTAGCGGTTCTTGCCCTTGTCGCTGTCTTTGGTGCAGAGGAACAGAACGTAGGCAAGCAGGAGAAACGTAATGGCAGAAAAAACGATGCAAGTCCATTTGCCTATTGTGTTTTGGGTGAGCATAAGCGAGATAAAGGCAACGATTGCAAAAGAAAGTGTCAGTCCCGGCAGGAGACAACTTCGCCCGATATCGTGCATACGGCGGCACAGGCATGAATAGTTGGCAATCAGAAAATATGCAGAAACTACGGTAAACATTGTTCTGACGAACCCGTTTATTTCCCATACCGATTCCACAAGATATCCTATGCCGTCGACGGCGAGGGACATTATGGTGCAGATGAGTGTGGTGTACCAGAATTCAGAGCGGCGTGCCCTTCCTCTGTAGCAGCTATAGCCTTTGGAAATGTTGAATACACTTTTCAATGCTTCTGTAAATGTCATTCTATGTTTCGTGTTCATAATATTTATTTTTTTATATATTATCTGTACTCTATTCGCAGATGTAACGATTGTATATCATTACATCTGCGAATAGGATTTTTCTTATTTATCTGTGATTTGCATTTTGACATTCTTTATTCGTATTCTCCCAGTAAAGTTTACTATTAACAGTGACACTGTTAGCTATAGATGCCTTTTCTTTAAGTTCTGGTGTAACTGATGATTTATATATTGCATCATATATCTTGTTTGCATATTCTTTGATGTCATTTTCATCTTCCATTTCGTTTATTACGGATAAAATTTTTTTCTGTACTTTTTCAGTTATTATGATATCTTCGTCGATATTGAATTCTTTGCTGTAGTATTTGTTGATTGTTTCAAAAGCATTTTCTAAATCAATATCGTCGTTGCAATTTGAAATTTCTTCAACAATGTGTTTAGATAATGATATTAACTTTGCTTTGTCTTCATTTTGGGGCGTTTCTATTGCTAATTCTTTTGATGCTTTTTCGCAGTCTTCATAAATTAAGTTGTAGTTTATCGTACTATCATTATAGACGTAATTGTTTCCTGAGTGGCTGAGTTTGTCCAACATCAAGTTGTGATAATATCCTATGGAGTCTATATGGGTAAGGCATTCTTTTTTTGAAACAACATATGTGGGAAAGTTTATGCTGTCATTTATACAGATTTTTCTTGGTCGTTTTGTATGTGGCACGTCTCTGTTGCAGTTTTCCCAATGTGCGTCGAAAGCCCATGAACAAAGTGGACCAACTAACCAGCCTGCGGGTCCGGCAATATATCCGCCAAGTCCATCAACCACGGCAGAAAGAATTTTTCCTCCCCATTTGTTTACTGTTTCTGGTTTAATTTTCTTGATTGATTTTTTCGCCTGATATTTGTTGTTTATATTGTCAATTCTATAAAGGAGATCATTGGTGTTTACTTGACTTATCTTGTTTGTTTCTTCTTCTGAAATCGTTTCAATGTTACTGCAAGAAAATAATGTTGTTGCAATGATAATTACATTTGCAAAATAGAAAATTTTTTTCATAATTGTATGTATATTTAGTTAATATAAATTGTTTCTTATATTTTTATTCATCGAAGTATCCGCTCAATCGTTTTCTGTCATAATAAATGTCTATGGTTGTTTTTTCTGCCCCATCTCCGTAGTTAGGCAAGGAAATTGTCGTCTCCATCGGCCCTATATTCTGTGTTGAGTGGTGCATGATGTTTCCGAACTGGTCGCGGATGATGATATCTACATTATATATTGTAGAATCAGACTTAATCATAATCTCGTCATCGTCGGAGTTGACTGTGGGGATGCAAGAGTTGTGACCTGCAGGTTTCCCGTGCAAATCATACATTGTAACTTCTGTTTTGGCTGTCATTGCTGTTGCAATGAACGAACTTAATGTTAAAATAAAAGATTTTCTCATTTGTTGTATTTATTTTGTTAGCTGCAAAGTTATTAGTATTGAAAGAACTGAAGAAATATTTCGTTATGCAAAAGTTATGCAATCCATTTTCCTGATGAAATGCATAACTTTTGCGTATTTTATCATGTATTAATACACTATAAGTAACTGTTCAAAATTAATTTTACAAATATGAATAATTCACGAATAAGTTCGTACCCACAGATGCCAATGCTCTGTTCGTACAATAGAAAAGCGAGTCCGTAGTCTCGTAATCTATCGGTCTTATCCATTTGCCCTTAAGTATACGCGAAAGAATCTCGGCAGGATTAAGTTCTGGAGAATAAGGTGGAAGATAGAAGAGGAACAATCCTCTTTTCTCCCAAATCTTCCTCAGTTCTTTCACCTTCCGATTTCAGTGAACAGAAGCATTATCCAAGACAATTACTGTCTTCTTCGTGACATTGAAAGAGAATCTGTCATCTTGCACCAATGTTTCTAAAAAACGTTTGAAGGTAATGTCACTGGCCTCTTTGCCAGTCGCTTTCTGCCATGCTTCACGTGCTTTGGACACACTTTGACGGTCTTCCTCAATAGCCTTGCGGACTGCTTCTTCATCAGAACAATCCATAATAGGCTTTCTACCCTGACCTGGACGTGTCTCCAAGCCTTTGATGCCATTTTCTTCATAACGTTTTATCCATGTGTAGACAGTAGGTACAGTCACCTCAAGCATTTCTGCTATTTGGGGAGTTGATTTACCTTCTGACTTCAGCAATATGGATTTGCATCTGATACGAAAACTATGAGTAGGGCCATTATGATAGCCTTTCTCTAATTTGAGGCAATCAACCTCTGATAATTCAAGTACTTTTATTGGTTTCATAATCTACTTTTTCTATAAAACGGAAAATGAACTATATTAGTACTGATATATATAAATAATTTAGATCATTTACTTATGCTTGTGTTAATATATTGTATTTATAAATTCAATCCAATCGCTCGATGCTGCATATTTCCCAAAGTTCTTATAATATAGGCGTTGATTAATGGAATATATGCTACTTGGAGATGCACACGTAATAATAGAAATTTCTTTTACACTAAGTCCCATTCTTGTTAAAAGGCAAACTTTAAGTTCTGTATATTTTAGGTCGACAAGGTTATGTAGTTTTGTCTCAAAATCAGGGAAACTATTATATATAGCTTTTTCCAGTTCTTTCCATTCTGTGAATGTATTCTTGTCATATCCGTTCAGTATACATCTTATTTGTTTATACACTTCGGTTCCCTTTATCTTTACAGAACAATCTCTAATTCGTTTTTTCCGGCTGTTTAATTCTTCCAACTCTGTTTGTCTTATATTTAGAGCGTTTTTCGTGTCTTCGAGTTTGTTCGTTTCTAATAGTTCCTTGAGCTCTTTTATTTCCTGTTCTTTTTTTGAAATATAGTCAGTATTAATTTCTTTATTTTTTTTCAGCTGCTCAGTAAGTATCTTGCATCTTTTTTCGGTAAGTTTTTTTTGTTGCCTAAGCTTAAAATAAATGATATATGCAGAAAGTAGGCTTATAATGAAGCTTGCAGAGAAAATTATGATGTAGAGATTCTTGTCTGCATTTTTTTTTTGTAGTTGAATATTTTCCCTTTCGTGTAATTTGTAGTTGTAAAGAGCATGAGCCTTGGCTGAAGCTTCTTCTGCGCTAATTTTCTTTACGGAGTCATCAAAGATCTTGTAATATTTGACGTATTTAGAGATGTCTGACAATTTTTTGTCTTTTATGCCTTGATTAAGTAGACACCAATAAGCATACCGCTTACCATACACGTTGCCATGTCGCATAATAGAGTCGCTGTATTCGTTTATTTTGTCGTCTTCCCCTAATTTTGTATATGTTTCAAGTGCAATGGAATAAAGTTCGCTTCTATCTGATGACTTTTCTTTAATAGCATATTCAATATGCTTTTTGGCTTCATTCAGAATGCCTAATTCAAGATAGTGGTTCGTTATCTGGCAATCAATTTCGGAAAGTATACTTTTGTTTTTTGCGGCTTCTGCCAGCCTTTTAGCTTTTAACATTACTTTAAGTGCTTGATGTGGATGCCCTAAGTTGCCAAATGTCCATGCTATATTCATGTAGTCATAGATACATCTTGTCGTGTCTTTTCTCTCTTTGTTGATTGCGAGAGATTTAGATTCCCAATAATAGGCTTCTTTATGCAAATTTTGTGCAGAGAAGTTTTGTCCTAATTGGTAACAGAACAGTGCGAGGAGGTTTTTGTCTTTATTTTCAGGTATTGACTTTATACCATAAAAGAAACACTTGTTCGCTTGTGGAATATCCATAAGTGAATTATATGCGCATCCGGCACAATAGTAAACTTCTGGCAACAAGTTCCTGTCTCCATTGTTTTTGAAATGCTTTACCAATGCTTTTGCCTCACAGTCATCGTATATCTTATTGTCTGATTTTATTGTAGATTTTAAAGTAAGTAAACGAAAAAACCATTTAGCTTCTTCATTCATTTTTCTCCTTTCTGCTTTGTATGCGCTTAGCATTTCTTTAGCTTTACTTGGTGCAACATTGCAAATGGAATCTATCTCCACCAGTTCTTGAGGATAGTTGTATCTTTTAATGCAGATGGATAATGTTACAACTACAATTGCTAATATCATTATAGTTGCTATCGATATGAATGTTTTTTTACGTCTATGATAAAATTTTACAATCTCAAAAATCATTTCGTTTTTTTGTTCGTTTTTATTTCTTCTTCATCAAATATCCGCATCGGCTTTATTGGTTAAATAAATCCGGTGCGGTTCCTTAGCATGACATTACGCCAACAACTTCTTCACGATATCCGAAATCATCTTTCCGTCAGCCCTGCCTGCCATTTTCTTGCTGGCAACGCCCATAACCTTACCCATCTCCTTGATGGATGATGCTCCAGTCTCGGCGATAATAGCCTTGACCTCTGTTTCAATCTCCTCTGCCGTCAGTGGCTTCGGCAGATACTCCTCGATAACGCGAACTTGTGCCAGCTCCTCTTCGGCGAGGTCCGGTCGGTTTTGCTGTTCGAATGTAGCGGCAGACTCCTTGCCCTGCTTGGCGAGCTTGGCAAGAATCTTCAGTGCGGCAGCGTCCTCAAGGGTGTCGTTGGCTCCCGGGGCTGTCTTTGCCTCGATAAATACCTTCTTGATGTTGCGCAAGGTTTCAAGACGCACCTTGTCGCGGGCTTTCATAGCCTCCTTGATGTCATTGCTTACTTGATCGTATAACATAACTTTAAGTGTTTTAAATTAAAAGAGGAGCTGCGAACAACCCCTCTTACTAAATATGTTGATAAAAATATTCTAACTGAACTTTATCGTCCCCGTTATGGGCGTCTGCTTGGGAACTGCCGTTTCTGTAGCGGTGTCTCCCTTCGACTGCTTCTTCAGTTCGTCATACTGGAGCTTGGAACGCTTGTATGTAGGTGTAGTCTCAACGGCAGAGATGAGGTTGTCGTTGTCGAGGTCTTCTTCGCTGAAGATAAAGCAGCGCGGCTTGAAACGCTTCTCGCCGTTCACGTCGTTGCCGTAGTACTGGTCGATGAGGTTTTGTTCGGCAGCCTCCTTTTCGCGCTTCTCGCGGATAGCAGCAGCGTTTATTGCCTTCTGGTCGGTGATGTTCATCTTGCCGTCTTCCACCTTCACACCGAAGCCCGTAGCGAGGATAGTAACCTTAATCTTGTCGCCCAGTTCAGGGTCGTTGGAGAGGCCCCATTTCGTCTCGATATCGTCGTCGAAGCCGTCCATGAACTCGTTCACTGCTGTCATCTCTTCCATCATAAGAGTTCCCTTACCGTCTTTGCCGCCAGAGAACGACACGGAGAGAAGAATCTTCTTTGAGTGGTACACATCGTTGTCGTTGAGCAACGGAGAGTGTAGGGCTGCGTTTATTGCCTTCTTCATGCGGTCTTCGCCCTCACCGTAGCCAGTGCTCATGAGAGCTACGCCACCGTCTTTCAATACTGTCTTAACATCGTTGAAGTCGAGGTTGATGATACCGTGCATGGTGATAATCTCAGCGATGCTCTTTGCTGCGATGCTCAGAGTGTCGTCGGCCTTGCCGAAGGCATCCTCAACGGAAAGCTGTCCGTATATGGAGAAGAGACGCTCGTTGTTGATTACCAGCAGGGCGTCAACATTCTTTGCCATGCGCTCTACTCCGGCAAGGGCCTTCAGAATCTTCTTCTTTCCTTCCCATTTGAATGGGATGGTAACGATACCTACGGTAAGTATACCCATGTCCTTGGCGATGCGCGCCACCTCCGGACCGGCTCCGGTACCAGTACCGCCACCCATTCCGGCTGTGATGAATACCATCTTAGTGCCGTCGTTGAGCATGTTGCGTATTTCGCCTTCGCTCTCCACAGCTTTTTCTTTACCCGTTTCCGGATTGTTTCCAGCTCCAAGACCTTCTTCTCCGAGCTGCAGGTGGACAGGTACTGGAGAATCATCGAGAGCCTTCTTATCGGTGTTGCAAAGAACGAAAGTAACATCGTGGATACCCTCACGGTACATGTGGTTTACTGCGTTGCCTCCTCCTCCTCCAACACCGATAACCTTAATTATGCTTTGTGGCTTGTCTGGCTCGCCGAATGCTAATGCCATTCTGCCAATCTTCTTATCGTCTGCCATATCTTTATTTCTTTAATTTTTCTTTTCTTGTTTAGAGCGGTTTATATATGCTCTGTGGTTTTATTCGTCCTCGCCCTCGGTGATGAGGTCTTTTAGCTTTCTCTTGAATGCTCCCCATTTGCTGCCGAAGCTTTCCTTGCGTTTCATCTCGTCAATCTTTGCGTTTGCTTCCTTGACGTAATCGCCGTTAGGGAAAGCGGAAATATAACGCTCATATGCCTCTATGGTGTTGTCGAGTTGGGCTTTGTCCCATTCCTTCTTGTCGTTTTGGCGTTCCTGGATAAACTTCTCGCCAGGTGTAGGTACTCTTCCTGTACCTGTCGGCATATTTGGGAAGGTTGTTGCTTGCTCGGTTTGAGGTGTAGCCTCTGTGGCTGGTTTCGTTTCGTTGTTGCCTGTAGCCGCAGCAAAGATGTTCTGCTGAATGTTAAGTTCGCCACCGTCGCAGCTCATGTCGCCTTTCTTCAGCAGTCCGAGAAGTGTGTTCATCGTTCCGTCGTGAGGCACGCTGATATTCTTGTTCGTTGTGTTCACGTTGTCTGGAATAAACTGCACGGTAGTAATCTTTTCTATTTTCGTTTTCTTGCGGAAAGCTGTTTCTACGTTCTTCAGATTAGCTCCGCCACCGGTAAGGATTATTCCCCCGTTCAGCTTTTCCTGATATTCCGGTGATACTTGAGCCCATACGTTTTCTATAATCTCCTGCATCCTTGCTTCAACGACTTGCTGGAACTTTACGCTTGACACTTTGTGCTCCAGATCGACAGAGAATTCCATCGTCTTGTTCAGTTCCTCAGGTTCATTGTATGCGCTGCCGTATTTGCGCTTCATCTTTTCTGCCACTTCATCGTCGATGTTGAGAGTGGTGAGGTCTTTTGTTATATTTTTGCCTCCAAGTGGAATTACGGCAATATGTCGCAGGATGTTCTTGTGGTAGACAAGCATTGTTGTGGTGTCGTAGCCAAGGTCGACGAGCAGGCATCCGGCGCGTTTCGACGTGTCGTCGAGGATGCAGTCGGCAAGAGCGAGCGGTGCGATGTCGAGTTCGGCAATCTTGATGTTGGCACGCTCAAAGCAGTCGTTCAGACGGTCGTAGAAGGCTTTTCTCCATAAGATATTGAGGAAATTGCCGGTCAGCCGGTCTGCCTGTATGCCTGCCGGATCTGTCTGAAGGTCGTTGCCAACCTTATATTCCTGTATTGCTACATCCAGAATCTCCTTGTCTGCATACGCTTTGTTTCGGTTGGCATCCATCAGTTCGTTTACCATCTGTTGTGTTATGATGGTATCGCTTGACAGGTCTTTTGTTATCTCGTGTTTCACGCTGAGAATAGACTGTCCGCCGACTCCAACGTAAACTTGAGAGATATCTCTGTTGAGAGCCGTCTTCAGTTTTCTAACGATGTTTGTAATACTCTGTACTGTCTTCTCGATATTGTAGACGATACCCTTACGGATATTGCCAAGGGAGTCTTCGCTGGCAATGGCATACACTGCTATACTGCCGTCGGCATTCTTTCCTCCGGCTATTCCCCTAATCTTGGATGAGCCCAGTTCAATTGCTACTATAAAATCCTTTGCTGGCATATTACTATATATTTTCAGGTTGCTTTTTATGTTTCTTGCATATAATTTGGTTGTCGAATTCCAGGTTTATGTATGGGTATTTGTTCCACCCCACTTGGCTTAGACCATATTTGTAGAATTTTTCAAGACGGGTGAGCTTACGCTTTACAAAGTCGTCTATCAGTTCCTTTCGCTTTGAGAAATAAGGTGACTGCGGCAGATTGCCCAGATAAACGATGTGGCTACCGACACGCGGTACCAGTTCGATACCGTGGTTGGGTAGTACATTTATTTGTTCGAACATATTTTTCCATAGGTCATTTGCCATTATTGCATCGGCAAACAGTGCTATGTAGTTGCGGGCGAACCACTGGTTGATGTTGCCTGTGGCGATGATAAGGTCGGAGGTGTATTTTGAATTTGGCATTATTCCGCCCTTGTCGTCAAGGTAATAGTCGTAGCCCTGTTGACTTTTGATGCGTATGATAGGCAGGCGTTGTGTAATGCTGATGCATACGTGGTTGTTCTGGGTCTTGTAGCATTGAGCCGTGCTTACGAACGGACTTTTGCAAAGCAAGTCTTCTATAAGTCTTGGCTTTACTTCCGTCATTTTGCTGTTCAGCGGATACATGCGGTTTGTGATAAGTATTTTTTTCACTTCCGCCGCACTAAGGAATCCGTTGGCATTTTGGTCAGCAATCTGTATGTTCACCTCAGAGCATAGCTTTTTGCTCTCGTCCGGCTTGTTGAACGAGATCATGGCAACGAAGACATACACAAGGAGTATGAAATCGAGCATTATTATTATCAGCCTTTTATATATCGGGCGCATCTATGTCTGTATTTATTCTTTTCTGTTTTTATTTGCTGAGTTGTTCTCTTATTTTGAGAGCTTTGCCTCAAGAATCTTCTCTATTTGCGGAACGTAGTTGTCGAGGTCGCCAGCACCGAGGACTACGAGGACTTCAAAGTCGTGGTCTTTGACGTAGTTGAGAACGTCCTCCTTGTGTATCATTTCCTTCTCTACACCATCTTCAAGATTATCATAGATAAGCTTTGAAGTAACACCTGGGATTGGTTCCTCTCTTGCCGGATAGATGTCGCAGAGAACTACTCTGTCGAGAAGACTGAGACTTTTTGCAAAGTCTTTGTAGAAGTCGCGAGTTCTTGTATACAGATGCGGCTGGAAGATTGCTGTAATCTTTTTGTCCTTGTAGAGTTCTCTGATGCTCTTTGCGCTCTGGTAAATCTCTTTCGGGTGATGAGCGTAGTCGCTCATGAACACAAGATTGTCGGTTTTAATCTTGAAGTCGAAGCGGCGGTCAACACCATGATAAGTGCTTATTCCGTATTTCAGTTCCTCGGCTGTACATCCGTTGAGTTGTGCCATTGCCATTGCAGCTACAGCGTTTTCTATGTTGATTGGAACAGGTTGTCCGAGCTGAACGTTACTGATGCTTTCAACAGGTGAGATGAAATCGAAAGTGATTTCTCCATTTTCGATTTTTATGTTCTCAGCATGGAAGTCACCTTTGTCGCGACTGTATTCATAGACTTTCACGCCATCTTGAACATCAGCTTTCATTTCCAAATCAGTATGGATAATCAGTGCACCGCCTGGCTGGATAAGAGACGAATAGTGGCGGAAGCTTTCGAGATAAGCTTCTTTAGTGCCATAGATGTCGAGGTGGTCAGGGTCTGTTGACGTTATGACACTCATCCATGGGCGCAACCAGTGGAAACTCCTGTCGAACTCGTCTGCCTCGATTACTACAAAGTCGCTCTTCTTGCTGAGAATATAGTTTGTTCCGTAGTTCTTCGAGATGCCGCCAAGAAAGGCATTGCAGTCAATTGAACTTTGATGCATGATGTGGGCGCACATGGTTGAGGTTGTTGTCTTTCCGTGAGTTCCGGCAACACAAAGTCCTTTGTGAGTCCTTGTCAGCATTCCAAGTACTTGGGCTCTTTTTTCCACATCGAAATTATTCTCGCGGAAGAATACAAGTTCTTTATGTTCTTGTGGAATAGCTGGAGTATAAACCACAAGAGTAGATTCTTGTTTTTTGCATGCATGCGGAATGTCGTTAACATTCTCTTCATAATGAATCAGCATGCCTTCTTTTTCAAGTTGTGCGGTAAGTGTAGACGGTGTTTTGTCGTAGCCTGCTACAACAAGTCCGCGATGGATGAAATAGCGTGCGATGGCACTCATTCCGATGCCACCGGCACCGATGAAATATACAGCTTTAATATCTTTTAGTTCCATTGTTTCTGATATATAAGGTTTATTATTTTCTTTCTGCTAATTTCAGTACCTCATCGGCTATAATGTCGGCAGAGTCTGGTAGTCCGAGTTCCTTTACGTTCTCTGCAAGACTATGTAGCTTGCCTTCGTCTTTTACAGTATCGAGAGCCAGTTGTATTACCTTATCCCTTGCATCGGCATCCCTAACCATAAGAGCAGCATCCTTGTTCACGAGCGCCATAGCGTTTTTCGTCTGATGGTCTTCTGCCACATTAGGTGAAGGCACGAGGATGACCGGTTTGCCGATGAGGCAGAATTCTGAGATGCTACTTGCACCGGCACGGCTTATAACGAGATCGGCAGCCTTGTATGCAGCTCCCATGTCAGCGATAAAGTCGAGCACTTTAAGCATAGGCATGTCTTTGTGGCTTTCCATCGTCTGCATTATCTTTGCGTTATAGTATTTGCCGGTCTGCCATATAAACTGTACGCCAGATTCTTTTATGTCGTCAAGATGTTTGAGAACACTCTCGTTTACAGTGCGTGCCCCGAGACTACCACCCACAATAAGAATTGTCTTTTTTGAAGGGTCAAGTCCGAATGCCTTTACTGCCTCATCATGCGAAATTTCGCTATTTACGATATTCTGTCTTACCGGATTACCTGTTTTCATAATCTTATCTGCAGGGAAGAAGCGCTCCATACCGTCGTAAGCCACACAAATCTTATTGACTTTAGTAGAGAGCATCTTATTTGTCTTTCCGGCATACGAATTCTGTTCCTGTATAAGACTCGGTACGCCCAAAGCATGTGCGGCATCAAGGGTAGCACCGCTTGCATATCCGCCGACACCTACGGCAGCCATAGGCTTGAAGTCTTTTATTATCTTTTTTGCCATGTGCTTACTTTTCAGATAGTCGACAAGTACTCCGATATTCTTCGGTGACCATAGTGGGCGTATTAGTCCTCTAACTGGCAGACCTTTGATTTCGTAGCCGGCAGCAGGAACGCGTTGCATCTCCATTCTGCCCAAAGCTCCAACAAATAGAATTTTGGCATCCGGCCGTTTTGCCTTGATGGCGTTGGCGATAGAGACAGCGGGGAATATATGTCCGCCTGTTCCGCCTCCGCTTATTATGATTCTTAGTTCATTATCCATAACTATAGTATTTTATCTTAATTCTTTTTATTGTCTTTGTTTCAGTTAGCAGCAACTGTTGCTGTAGCTGGTTTCATGCCATCGGCTGCATTTACTTTTTTTAGAGCATCGATGGCGGTTATTTTCTTCTTTGCGGGTCGTGTATTCTCATCGTTAGTATTGTCCTTTTTCTTTGCAGAATAGCTGACGCTCAGTATAACTCCGATATAAACGCAGTTCACGATAGACGATGTTCCTCCCTTACTTATTAGAGGTAGCGGCTGACCGGTAACAGGGGCGAGCCCTACGGCAACCATCATGTTAAACAGTGCCTGTGTAACAAGCAGCAGAGAGAAGCCTATGATAAGTAGAGCCGGGAATGTGTTTACACACCTGTTGGCAATTGCTGCAGTGCGGAACAGTATTATTATATACAGCAGACAAACGATGAATGCTCCCACGACACCTGTCTCTTCAACAATGATTGCATAGATGAAGTCGGAGAAAGCCTGTGGCAGATAGTCTCTTGCCGTAGAGTTACCCGGTCCCTTGCCCACCATGTTTGATGATGCTATGGCAATATTTGAGTAGCCCACTTGTGCCTCGTTGTTGAGGTCGAATTCCTCTGGTGGCACTTGCTTGTGAGTCAAGAACTTATCTATTCGGCTTTTCCAAGTGTCAAGTCGGTGGAAGATTCCTTTGCTCTCTTTTTTCTGCACTGCATCCTTCTTTAAAGAACTGTCGACCATGGACATTTTAGGGCTTACAGCTTCAGTGTCATTCTTGTCAGTACCGAAAACCATGATTGCGCTGATTGCAAAAACAACGAGTACTGCAACTCCGCCGAAGAGCTTTCCAAGTTGTCTTTTAGGAACTTTCCCTATCCACATCATTAGCACCACAACGATGCCAAGAAGCATGGCAGTAGACAGATTTTCAAGTCCGATAAGAGTGAGAAAGACGCAACAGATCCAAAATATGAACCTAAAAGCATCCTTGTCAACTCCGTTGGGTGTCTGCATCGCACTAAGAATCTGTGCCGTAGCCATAACAACAGCCCCCTTTGCTATTTCCGAAGGCTGAAACTGCAGTCCGGTTCCGGGAATTGGAATCCACCGGTGTCCGTCGTTTACGGCTCCAATGAAGAAACAAACTATCAGTGCCAAAAATGATCCCAATAATGCAAAAGGAGTAACAATCTTGAAATATTTGCATTTTATGTTCATTGTAGCCACCATGAAAACCACTCCAACTCCGAGGAGTAGAGTGTGTTTGATGACCGGTCCCCAATAGTTGGAAGTCTTGTAGGTCAGATTGCTCGAGGCACTGAATACCTCGACGATACTGATAAGACAGAGTATTATGAAAACTGCCCAAATAGTTCCGTCCCCTTTAAGCTTTTTGTTTGATGTTGCTGTTTCCTCAGCCATTTATTTGCCTCCGTTAATATTATAGTTGTCTGACGAGGCTCTTGAATTGTTCGCCTCTGTCTTCCATATTCTTAAACAAGTCGAAACTTGCACAACACGGACTGAGCAGTACTGTATATCCCGGCTTTGCCATTTCGTGGCAAGCCTTTACGCAGTCCTTCATGTTGTGGGTGTCGGCAACAGGAATCCCCATACCGTCGAAGAAATCATGCAACTTCTTGTTGTCAGCACCGAGGTATACCAATCCGGCACATTTTTTCTTTACGAGATCCTTAATCTCGTTGTAGTCGTTGCCCTTGTCTTTTCCTCCAAGAATAAGAATCGTTGGAGTTTTCATGCTCTCAAGGGCATACCAACAGGCATCCACGTTTGTAGCCTTAGAGTCGTTGACGTAAAGTACGCCGTCGACAGTAGTAACCTTCTCAAGTCTGTGCTCAACACCCGGGAAGTCGCTGAGGCTCTTTCTTATATCTTCCTTCTTTATGCCGGCGATATTAGATGCAATACCTGCCGCAAGCGAGTTGTAGATATTGTGCTTTCCTGTCAGCGACAATTCCTCCTGCTCCATATTGAATGGGGTAGGGTATTCGATTTTATACTGTCCCTCCTCGATGTATCCGATAGAGCCTTTCTCTTTAAGTTCAGAGAACGGACATTTTACAGCCTTGATGTCGTATTTGTCAAGCTCTTTCTTAATTACCGGGTCGTCGTTCCAGAAGATAAACGAGTCTTCACTCGTTTGGTTCTGAATGATTCTCATCTTGGCGTCTACATAATTCTGCATGCAGAAGTCGTATCTGTCCAGGTGGTCTGGTGTAATATTAAGCAGAATGGCAATATTGGCACGGAAGTCATACATGTTGTCGAGCTGGAAAGAACTCAGTTCGATAATATAATATTCGTGCGGATCCTCAGCCACTTGCAGAGCCAGACTCTTACCGATATTGCCAGCCAGTCCGGCATCATACCCTGCATTCTTGAAGATATGGTAAATAAGCGACGTCGTTGTAGTCTTGCCGTTGCTTCCAGTTATACAAATCATTTTAGAATTAGTATATCTTCCGGCAAATTCAATTTCGCTGATGATATGTATGTTTTTGTCCATACATTTCTTAATCATCGGAGCTTCCTTAGGTATGCCAGGACTCTTGATGATTTCGTCAGCGTTGAGAATCTTCTCTTCCGTATGGTGTCCTTCCTCCCATTCAACGCCGTGGTCGTCCATCAGCTTTTTGTATTTGTCTTTAATCGACGACATGTCGGAAACAAATACATCAAATCCTTCTTTCTTTGCCAATACGGCAGCTCCGGCACCGCTCTCGCCGGCTCCAAGTATTACAATTCTTTTCATTTTTCTTCCTTTTCGTTTTTATGTGATAAGAGAACTGGGGGTTATGGGATTTCTGTTGTGGATTTGATGGAGAATTGGGAACACAGAGCTACTAATCCCTAATCTCTAATCCCTAATCTCTAATCCCCATTTCCTGCTCCCTAATCTATTATCTCATCTTTAATGTTATGATAGTCAGTGCTGCAAGAATTATCGTTACGATCCAGAATCTAATAGTTATTTTAGATTCGTGAACAGCAGTATTCGGCTTCTTGAACAGGTATTTGATGCTTGGGTCAAGTTGCTCGTTTGTCGTACGGAAAGTATCGTGTAGCGGAGCACGCTTGATTAGGCGCATCTTCTTGCCGTGTTTCGTTCCCCATTTAGCCACATACACTTGCAGGATAACACTAAGGCTCTCAACAAAAAATATGCCGCAAAGGATAGGAAGCATCAGCTCCTTGTGTATTATTATGGCGCAGACACCGATGATGCCGCCGATAGTCAGCGAACCGGTATCCCCCATAAATACCTGAGCAGGGTAGGAATTATACCAAAGGAAGCCTATCAATGCTCCGACGAATGCGCATAAGAACACCACCAGCTCCTGAGACCCAGGGATATACATTATATTCAGATATGCAGCATATTCAATATGGCTGCTTACGTAGGCGAATATACCGAGAGCCACACCTATAATTGCGGAGTTGCCGGCACACATACCATCCATGCCGTCATTGAGGTTTGCACCATTTGAAACAGCCGTTACTACAAGTATCGTCATGATAACAAAGAGAATCCATCCTGCAGCAACCTTGTATTTCCCGCAGAACGCCATAATGTTGGCATAGTCGAGGTTATGTCCTTTTACAAAAGGAATTGTAGTTTTCAGCGACTTCACCGGTTCGGCACGGTGTTTTACCACAATCTCCGTTCCGTTCTCTTTCTTCAGCGTAACGTTCTCGTTAACCTTAGCGTCAGGGCTCATCCATAGGATAAGTCCAACGATAAGACCGATACTAATCTGTCCTACGATTTTGAATCTGCCAGGAAGTCCCTCCTTGTTGTGTCTGAAAATCTTGATATAGTCGTCAAGTCCTCCGAGGAATCCCAGCCATACCGTAGTAACAATCATCAGTATGAGATAGATGTTCCTCATTCTGCCAAGCAGAATAACCGGCAGCAAGATAGCCACGATTATGATGATGCCTCCCATAGAAGGCACACCGATTTTCTTTACTCCAAACGGGTCAATTTTAGCGTCACGTTGTGTCTCGGTAATCTGCTTGCTCTTCAAGTATTTGATAAATTTCTCTCCGAACCATGCCGAGATTATGAGCGACAAAATGAGTGCCAGTAAAGCACGGAATGAGATATATCCCCACATATGGCTTCCCGGGATACCAAACTGCTCTAAGAATCTGAATAGATAGTATAACATAATTATTAATGAAGAGTGAAGAATAAAGAATGAAGAATTTAAATTCTCCATAGTCTGTTTCCTTCACGTTGTTACTTTCTTGTTGTTCTTTCCTTTCGTGACTGTGGATTATTTCATAATCTCCCTTAACACTTCCTTGTCGTCGAAATGGTGTTTCACGCCTTTAATCTCCTGATAATTCTCGTGTCCCTTTCCAGCAACGAGGATAACGTCACCTTTCTGAGCCATCATACATGCCGTGCGGATAGCCTCCTTGCGGTCAACGATGCTCACCACCTTCTTCATCTGTTGCTGGTCAAGTCCGGCAAGCATATCGTTGATGATGTCTTGCGGCTCTTCAAATCGAGGGTTGTCGCTTGTGATGATAACCTTATCGCTTTGTTTTACTGCCTCCTGTGCCATAAGCGGTCGTTTGCCTTTGTCGCGGTTGCCGCCGGCTCCGCAAACTGTTATTACATGTCCCTTGCCGTTGAGCACCTCATGTATAGCCTTGAGAACATTCTCCAGAGCATCCGGTGTATGAGCATAGTCAACAATCGCCGTGTATCCGTCAGGCGACTGTATAGGCTCCAGTCTGCCGCTAACGCTTTTCAGTGTGCTCATTACGAGAAGTATGTTTTCCGGTTTCTCTCCCAACATCACAGCCGCTCCATAAACGGCGAGCAAGTTGCTGACGTTGAATTTACCGATAAACTGTACCCCCACTTCGCGTCCGTCAATCTCCAGATACATTCCTCCGAAGTGGCACTCCAGGATTTTAGCCTTGAAGTCCGCCATAGTTCGGATAGAGTAAGTCTTTATCGTAGCCTTAGTGTTCTGCACCATTATCATGCCGTTCTTATCGTCGGCATTAGTGATGGCGAAAGCCGTTTTAGGCAGCATGTCGAAGAAAGCCTTCTTTGCATTGCGGTAGTTCTCGAATGTCTTGTGGTAGTCGAGATGGTCGCGTGTAAGGTTGGTAAATATACCTCCGGCAAAGTTAAGTCCTCCGATTCTCTTCTGTGCGATGGCATGAGAGCTACATTCCATGAAGGCATATTGGCAACCGGCTTCCACCATGCGGTGCAACAGATAGTTTAGCTCTATCGGGTCCGGTGTAGTATGGTCGGCAGGTATCGCCTCGTCTTCGATATAATTGCAGACCGTAGACAATAGTCCGCATTTATATCCTAACTTTCTGAACATATTATATAATAAGGTGGCGATTGTCGTCTTGCCGTTGGTGCCGGTTACGCCCACGAGCTTCAACTTTCTCGACGGGTCTCCGTAGAACAGGGTTGCAACTTTTCCTACGGCGTCTTCGGTAGATTCCACCTGTACATATGTTACTCCTTCCGCCTTTTCCTCCGGCATATCTTCGCAGAGAACAGCCTTGGCTCCCATTTCTATTGCTTTGGCTATAAACTTGTGCCCATCCACTTGTGTGCCTCGCAGTGCGATAAACAGGTGTCCGTCGGCAATCTTCCGTGAGTCGATGTTCACGCCCTTTATGTCTATGTCCGTCTCGCCGTTAATGGCGAGAGGTGTTATGTTCTTTAAAAGTTCTTCTAACTTCATATCGTATTGTTTTTAGTTGTTTTTTCTTTTTATGGGAGTTCTGGGAGTTCTGGGAGTTCTGCGAGAACTGGGAGAACTGGGAGAACTTGCAGATGCTAATTGTTCAGCTTGATGGAGCAGCGTTGCCCTCTCCTTATCTTTACTCCCGGATGTATACTCTGTTCGTAAACCTTTCCACGTCCGTAGATAGTAACTTTTAGTCCTCTGGTCTCCAGCATATATACTGCATCACGTGCCCCCATCCCGGTCACGTCGGGCATTACCCATTTGCTGTATACCGGTTGTTTCACGAGACTGACGCTGCCGTTTCTGTCTTCAGCCTTTCCCCATATAGGGTTGCCGTTGGCATAGCTGCCGCCCCAGTTCTTGTTAGTTCTGATGTTGAGATGCGTCAGGACATAGTCGGCCGATAGGATGTTTCCGCATTTAACTTGAGGCATCATTATCGACGATGAATCCCTTGCATCAGAGGCAAGCAACTTCAAGCTTTGTGCCATAATACCTTCGGATATCTGGTGGAACACCGCTCCGCTTTGCAGTCCTCCAGATGCCGGAAGTCCCGGTTTCTGTATACATACGATGCAACTGTATCTTGGAGCGTCGGCAGGAAAGTAGCCGGCAAAGCTGACGAGATAGTTCGTCTGTCCGTTCTTATATCCCGCCTTACCCTTTGATATCTGTGCCGTTCCGGTTTTTCCCGCCACTTTAAACGATGGCGATCCGGCACGCTTTCCCAGTCCTTGGCTAACGACATGATAGAGAATAGTCTGCATTTCTTTCAGCGTTTTCTCTTTACATATCCGTTCTCTAATAATGGTGGTCGGGAAGTCCTTCACGATTTCGCCGTCTTTCATCACTGCTTTCACGAATCTCGGCGCCACCATCTTTCCATTGTTGGCAATGGCATTGTAGAAGGTCAGCGTATATATCGGCGGAATCTGCGTTTCGTATCCGATACTCATCCATGGCAGGGTAGTGCCATACCAGTTGTTGATAATCTTCCCCTTTTTGTTCCTCTTCGGCGAGCGAATTTGAGCTTTAGCCGCTCCCACGAAAGGCAAGTGGAGTTCAGCTCCCATTCCGAGCCGCTTTATCCCTTCCACGAATTTCTCCGGATGCTGTCCGTAGAACCTGTCGATGATGCGGCTCACTCCGATATTAGAGCTGACCTCAAGGGTCTTCGGCAGTGAAATAGTTCCGTATCCGCCCTTTGCCCAGTTATGGTCCTTCATCTTCGCACCATACATGTCCCATACTCCGCATCCCGTGTCGACCATGTAGGTAGTGTCACACATGCCGTCGTCGAGGGCGAGCATTATCGAAGCCGTCTTGAATACGGAACCCGGTTCGAGCAGATCCGACACGGCGTTGTTCTTTATCTCGTAGTAGTTGCCGTCGCCGCATTTCGTCATGTTCACCATTGCCTTTATGTCGCCGGTCTTCACTTCCATGACGATAGCCACACCCACCGTACCGTTAATCTCGCGTAGCTTCTCCACGAGAGCCCGTTCAGAGAGGTCTTGCATGCCCACGTCGAGAGTCGTTATGATGTCAGAACCGTTTACCGGCTCCTTTTCCACCTCCGCAATATTCTTGTTGAAAACCTTTTTGATGTTCTTTATTCCGGGCACACCTCTCAGATAGGAGTCAAACCACTGTTCAAGTCCGTTCTTCGGCTTACCGTTCCATGTTACGAGGTCGCCGATAGTTCTCGATGCAAGTGAGCCGAAAGGCTTCTTTCTTGTAGAGAACGTTTCGTAGTTGAATCCTCCTCTGTATGGTGCCTGGTTAAACACCGGCAGTTTCTTTATGGCGGAGAACTGCTCGAAAGTAACCCTTCCCTTCACGATAGCCCAGCTCTTGCTCGTCTTGTCGTATCCTTTCTGCAGATGCTCTTTAATATCCGAGATGCTCTTGTCAGGAAAAATCCTGTGAAGTCCGTCGCATATTTTGTTGAAATCGGCGTGCCACATCGAGTCGCGAAACTGTTTGCACACGCTGAAGTCTATTTTTACTTCATATTCGGGCAGCGTACCAGACAGCAGTCGTCCGTCGCAGCTCAGAATGTTGCCGCGCTCAGGAATGATAGGCTCGTTTTCAATCCTTTTCTGGGCAGCCACCTTCATCCAGTAGTCGTGTTTCACCGTACCTATATATATAATCCTTCCGATTATAATAGCTCCGATAGCAGCCATGACCCATGCCACGAGCTTGTATCTGGATATTATTTTCTTGTTGTCTAATGGTTTGCTCATTGTTCCGGAACATTTATTATATAAGGTGGTTGTGTCGGGATATGAAGAACGCTGTCCTTGTTCATCCTCAACATTTCAAGCACATTGCTCTCGCGGCTCATCTCCGTCAGTTCGCTTGCGCTCGACATGGATTTGAGTTTAGCCTCCTCCAGGTCTTTTGTCAGCTTTGATATTTCTATTCGCTGCTGGTCGCAGCTGTATCTGTTCGATACGTATACTATGGTGAATGCCATGATGAGCATTACGAGCCATATCTGTTTGCGGAGCAGTTTGGCATTCAGGAACTCACCGCCGAGGATTTTCTTTAGCGTAAACTCGGCCGAGAGGGGAAGCTCGTCCTCTCTTGCCTGCTCCTCCACGATTCGCCTTAGCTCTTCGCGTTCCGCCTGTTGCTCTTGTTCCTCAGCGCTTGCCTGCTGTTCCTTTATGTCTTTTTTTGTCTCTTCTTCTTTCATTTCTTTTCGGCTATTCTGAGTTTAGCGCTTCTGCTGCGCGGATTGCGCTGCTGCTCCTCTGTGTCGGGTATTATGACCTTGTTGTTCACGAGCCTGTATGGCGTCTCGCATCTTCCGAAGAAGTCCTGTTTTACTTTACCCTCCGGGTTTCCCGCCTTCATCATGTTCTTCACGATGCGGTCTTCCAGACTGTGGTATGTTATAACCGAAAGTCTGCCGCCAGGTTTAAGCAAGCTTGTTGCAGCCTCGAGCATTTCCCTGAGAGCCGACATCTCGTGGTTGACCACGATGCGCAGAGCCTGGAAGAGCTTTGCCATTTCCTTCTTTCCCCTTTCCTTCGGGAACAGTTGTTCCGTTACGTCAATCAGATCCTGAGTTGTCAGTATCGGCTTCTGAGTCCTTGCCTTGACTATTGTGGCAGCAATGCGTCGCGAGTTTTTCAGTTCGCCGTAGAGGTAGAAAATGTCGGCAAGTTGTTCCTCGTCCATTTTGTTAAGCAAGTCAGCCGCCGTATCGCCACCGCGCTTGTTCATCCTCATGTCGAGAGGTGCGTCGAATCGGAACGAGAATCCCCTCGTTTCGTCGTCGAAGTGATGACTTGACACTCCGAGGTCAGCCAGTAGTCCGTCGATGCCTTCCACTCCATAGTATCTCATCCAGTTCTTTAAGTATCTGAAATTGCTCCTGACGAAGGTGAAGTTTCCTTGTGGCTCCACGTTCCTCTCGGCGTCGGCATCCTGGTCGAAACTGTACAGGTGTCCGCTGTTGTCAAGTCGCGAGAGAATTTCGCGACTGTGTCCGCCGCCGCCGAATGTAACGTCGACGTAAATGCCGCCCGGTTTGATGTCGAGCCCGTCAACGCTTTGTTTAAGCAGTACGGGTACGTGGTAAGTGTCAATTATATTGGTCATTTTCTTTTTGTTTCTAAATTGGAGAACTGTTGTTTTCTTGTCAGAACCCAGATTCTTTTCCGGTTCGTTGGCTTTCATTCTTGTCCGAGGTATCCTCTCTGTAGTTCGTTCCGCCTTGCGTCATGATACTTTCCAGTGCAGCCCCGAACTCATCAGGTTCCATAAAAGGCTTCTCGGTGTTCTTTTCGCTCCAGATTTCGATAGAGTCCCCCATGCCGATGAATCTGACTCCCTGTTTTATGTCCGCCATCTCAATGTATCGTTTTGGAATCAGGAATCTGCCGTTGCCGTCAAGTGTTATCGCTTCCACGTCTGACACGAACTGGCGGAATATGCGCTGGTGCTCGCTGTTCCATCTGTTTAGCTTAGAGCGCAACTCGTCCATCTGTCTGTTCCATACGCTTTCCGGAAACAGCGTGAGACAGGGCTGAAAGACGTCCTTTCTCATTACGAGACTTTCCTCTCCGCCAGTCTGTAAAACCTTGCGGAATGTTGCCGGAAGGAACACTCGTCCTTTCGCGTCAACTTTAGCCTCTATGTTTCCTAAAAATCGCATACGTACATATTAAAGGGTTTTCGGCTCCAAAGTTACACAAAATTCCCCACACTCCACCACTTTACTCCACAAAAATGCAAAAATGGTCCGGTTTTTTTGATAAGAGCCTACTTCAAACCCTGTTTTTTGTACTGGTTCTGTTTGATTTTTATAAAGCTCGTTTGGATAGTTAGTGTGGTGTTGGCTGATATGGGTAAAACTCCTTTTATCGTGTATACCTAATGGTGAAATCATGAAGAAGTTATAAAAATTTTTTTTTGGTGATTTTACCCTCACACCCTCACACTTTGGTGTAACGTGCAGATACACAGATAGATAAGGTGTGAGGGGTGGTGTGAGGGTAAGGGTTTTTACCCTCACCCGCTTTATCCGTGTCGTTTATATAAAAACGACAGACTTTCCGAAAGTGGCAATAAAAGTATACTTGTTCTGCACTTTTGGTATTTGGCAGGAATACCAAAAGTGCTTCAGTCAAGCACCAAAAGTGCTTTTCTTAAACATTACTTGCAAAGCTATGCTTCGGCAACGGGAATTGTATATCCGCATTATGAGAACATATCTCGAAGAACAGAAAGCGATTTCATTTCCCGAAAGCCGGGAACATGAAGACGGTAGAAGTCGAGGATGACGTCGAGACACCGGTTGCGCTCTGTGTGCGACATTTTGAAAAAACGCATCGTCTCATAATTCATGCGCATGATTAGTTGCATCTTCTTCGTATCTTCCGGGCTGAGAAATCCTCTTTGCTGAGGGGCGAACTTGACGAAGCATCCGTTCTGCAAGTCGAAAGAGCATCCGTCGGTATAGTCGTCGACGTTTGGGTAGAAGCCGATGAATCTTGTAAGTCGCATCATGAAGACGAGATGGAAATTGGAAAACCCTTCCTTGACATTGTCAAACCATTGGATGCTCTCCGATACATAATCGTAGAGTAGAGCTGTGTCTTGTTCCGAGCGCGTGGCATTCGAAAGGAACTCGGCAAGAAAGATGGATATCGTCAGCTTGTATGGATGAAATGGGATAGATGTGAAGGGAACGATGATATGGGCGTCCTTGATTGTGGCAATCTGTCCGGGAGTTTTTCGCTCGAGCTCAAGTTCGAGAATTGAAAGCGGCTGGAAAATCTGTCGCTTCCCCTTGCTCTTTTTTGATGAGCTTACCGACATGACACACGACATTCTGCCCTCCTCCTTAGAGAGCGTGTCGACCATCATTTTCGTGTCGCTGAACATGAAGGCTCGTAGGATTATTACATTAGAACAGAATCGCATAATGACTGCAAAAGTATCAAAAAACAGCTGAAAAACACTGGGAAAAGCGCAAAAACAATAGGAAAAACACAAAAAAATGCATTTTCTTCTGAAAATATTTGCGCAATTAATTTAAATGCCGTAACTTTGCACCGCAAAAATCAAGTCATGGTCCCTTCGTCTATCGGTTAGGACGAGAGATTTTCATTCTCTAAAGAGGAGTTCGACTCTCCTAGGGACTACAAATAAAATAAAAGAATAATAACAAGATGGCAAATCACAAATCATCAATTAAGAGAATCCGTCAGGACAAGAAAAAGAATTTGCACAACAGATATTATGCAAAGACTATGCGTAACGCTGTTCGCAAGTTGCGCGCTATTACAGATAAGGAAGAGGCAGTAAAGATGTATCCAAGCGTACAGAAGCTTCTTGACAAATTGGCTAAGACAAACCTTATTCACAAGAATAAGGCTGCAAACCTCAAGTCAAGCTTGGCTCTTCATATCAACAGCCTGTAATAACGAAACTGTTGTTATTGAACAAGTATACAAAGGTGCTACAATCAAAACATGATTGTGGCACCTTTGCTTTTTCAGTACGGCACAGTGATACGGCTATTTTCGTAGGGACTTTTGATAGCTTTCTACTAAAGTAGAACAAGAATAATTCACTTTTAGCCGTAAAAGTTTTAAGATGTCAATAAAAATAGCTATCTTTGCCACTTGAAAATACAATCCAAGTAATGTCAGAAAATCAAATAAACGAAAATAATTATTCCGCCAGCAACATTCAAGTGCTGGAGGGATTGGAAGCCGTGCGCAAACGTCCGGCTATGTACATCGGAGATATAAGTGAGAAGGGACTTCATCACCTCGTGAATGAAACGGTAGACAACTCCATCGATGAGGCAATGGCAGGCTATTGCACGCATATCGAAGTTACCATAAACGAGGATGAATCCATAACCGTGCAAGACAACGGACGAGGAATACCGGTAGATGAGCACAAGAAACTCCACAAGTCGGCGCTCGAAGTGGTAATGACCGTGCTTCATGCCGGAGGAAAGTTCGATAAAGGCTCATATAAGGTCAGTGGCGGACTCCACGGAGTAGGTGTGAGCTGCGTGAATGCCTTGTCGACAAGAATGAAGTCGCAAGTGTTCCGCGATGGTAAAATCTATCAGCAGGAATACGAAAAGGGAAAACCACTCTATCCTGTAAAGGTAGTCGGCACGACAGAACTCCGCGGAACACGCCAGCAGTTCTGGCCGGATCCAACAATCTTCACTACGACATTATATAAATATGACATCATCGCAAAGCGCATGAGGGAACTGGCATATCTGAATGCCGGCATAACAATCACCCTTACCGATATGCGTCCCGATGAAGAAGGCAAGACACGTCAGGAAGTGTTCCATGCCAAAGAGGGACTCAAGGAATTCGTGCGTTACGTAGACCGTCACCGCACACATCTCTTTGATGATGTAATTTATCTGAAAACGGAAAAGCAGGGCATTCCAATCGAAGTCGCTATAATGTATAATACGGACTATAGCGAGAATATACACTCCTATGTAAACAACATCAATACCATAGAGGGTGGAACCCATCTCGTGGGCTTCAGGATGGCGCTCACCAGAACGTTGAAGAAATATGCCGACAACGATCCTGCAATATCAAAGCAGATTGAAAAGGCAAAGATCGAGATTGCAGGAGAGGACTTCCGCGAAGGACTGACTGCCGTAATCTCTATAAAAGTGGCAGAGCCACAGTTTGAAGGACAGACAAAGACAAAGCTCGGCAATAGCGAAGTAGCCGGAGCCGTGCAGCAAGCCGTGTCGGAAGCTCTGACCTATTATCTCGAGGAGCATCCGAAAGAGGCAAAGCAAATCTGCGACAAGGTGATACTTGCAGCTACAGCACGTATTGCAGCACGCAAGGCTCGCGAGAGCGTGCAGCGCAAGAACCCGATGACCGGAGGCGGACTGCCGGGAAAACTTGCCGACTGCTCTAATCGCGATCCGAAAGAATGCGAGATATTCCTCGTCGAGGGAGATTCAGCCGGTGGTTCGGCAAAACAGGGACGCGACCGCTATCGTCAGGCCATACTTCCGCTGAGAGGAAAAATCCTCAATGTCGAAAAAGTAATGTGGCACAAAGTATTTGAAAGCGAGTCCGTGATGAATATCATACAGAGTATCGGCGTGCGCTTCGGCGTTGACGGCGAAGACGACAAAGAGGCAAATACCGACAAACTGCGCTACGACAAGATAATCATCATGACCGATGCCGATGTCGATGGTTCACACATCGACACACTCATCATGACACTCTTCTATCGATTCATGCCAAAGGTAATCCAGGAAGGACATCTATATATTGCCACTCCGCCACTTTACCTCTGCACATATAAGAATAAGGTGAAGGAATACTGCTATACCGACCAGCAGCGCCAGGCATTCCTCGACAAGTATGGCAATGGAGTCGACGACGACAAGAACATACATACCCAGCGCTATAAAGGTTTGGGAGAGATGAATCCGGAGCAGCTTTGGGATACCACAATGAATCCGGAAACGCGACTTCTGAAGCAGGTGAACATCGAAAATGCCGCTGAAGCAGACGAGATATTCTCTATGCTGATGGGTGATGATGTAGAGCCGCGCCGACAGTTTATCGAAGACAATGCCACCTATGCTAACATCGATGCATAAGGCAATGTCTTGAAAACTCAGAACCGTCAAGACAACCATAAAAACAACCAATAAAAGACAAGAAAGGGCATGAATAGGAAGAAAAACCTATATCATGCCCTATTTTATTGCGCAAACAGTTGCATACTTTAATAAATATTGTTAACTTTGCAGCGTTCAGTGGAATGGGGAGCCCCGGAGGAGCTCCTCATTTTATTTTAAGTCCCTCGCTGAAGGAGAAATTGTAAAGGATGACATTAAAGCCAAAGGGAGGGACAACACAACTTATTTTTTATATATGATAGACAAAAACGTAGTTGAGAATTTAGTTAACCAATGGCTCGAGGATAAAGACTATTTCCTTGTAGACATCGAAATTAGCTCCGATGACAGAATCGTAGTGGAAATCGACCATGCCGACGGCGTGTGGATAGAAGATTGCGTGCAGCTCAGCCGCTTTATCGAAGAACACCTAAACCGAGACGATGAGGATTATGAACTCGAAGTGGGCAGCGCCGGTCTCGGACAACCGTTCAAAGTAAAGCAACAATACGTCAACTTCATCGGAAAAGAAGTGGAAGTGCTTGACGCCGACGGGAAAAAATTGAAAGGAGTATTGAAGGCAGTTGAGGATAACGACGACTTCACAATTACCGTTAAAGAGAAAGTAAAGAAAGAAGGTGCAAAGCGTCCGACAATAGAAGATGTCGACAAAACCTTCAATATCAACAGCGTGAAATATACAAAATACCTAATAAGTTTCAAATAAGCTATGGCAGCAAGAAAAAATGAAGAAGAGACCGTAAGCATGGTCGACACCTTCCGCGAATTTAAGGAGACAAAGAACATTGACCGTACAACGCTCATGAGCGTGCTCGAGGAAAGCTTCCGCAATGTTATCGCAAAAATATTCGGCAGCGACGAAAACTTCGACGTTATCGTCAATCCGGATAAGGGAGACTTCGAAATATACCGCAACCGTACTGTGGTTGCCGATGGCGTGGAACACGACGATAACAAGGAGATAACACTCACAGAGGCTCGCAAGATACAGCCTGACTATGAGGTCGGCGAAGATGTGAGCGAGAAAGTGGACTTCAGCAAGTTCGGTCGTCGAGCTATCCTCACCCTACGCCAAACTCTGGCATCAAAGGTGCTCGAACTGGAGCATGACAGCCTTTACAATAAATACAAAGACCGCGTCGGACAGATTATCAGTGCCGAGGTATACCAGGTATGGAAGCGTGAAGTGCTTCTCGTTGACGATGAGAACAACGAACTTATCCTGCCGAAGGGCGAACAAATCCCACGCGACCAGTATCGCAAGGGAGAAGCCGTAAGAGCCGTCATACTGCGAGTTGACAACGAAAACAATAATCCGAAGATTATCCTCAGCCGTACAAGTCCGATATTCCTGCGCCGCTTGCTCGAACAGGAAGTACCGGAAATAAACGACGGACTTATCACCGTGCAGCGTATTGCACGTATGCCGGGAGAAAGAGCAAAAATCGCCGTTGAGAGCTACGATGAGCGCATCGACCCGGTTGGAGCATGCGTCGGAGTGAAAGGTAGCCGTGTACATGGAATCGTAAGGGAACTCTGCAATGAGAATATCGATGTAATTAACTATACATCAAACATCAAACTGTTCATCCAGCGTGCTCTGAGCCCGGCAAAGGTATCAAGCATCAATGTGGATGAGGAAAACCACAAGGCTGAGGTTTATCTCAAGCCGGAAGAAGTGTCGCTCGCAATCGGACGCGGCGGAATGAACATCAAGTTGGCAAGTATGCTGACAGAATACACAATAGATGTGTTCCGTGAAGTTAAAGAAGGCGAAGAAGAGGAAGATATCTATCTCGATGAGTTCTCCGACGAAATCGACCAGTGGATTATCGACGCTATCAAGGGCATCGGACTCGATACAGCAAAGGCTGTGCTCAATGCTCCGCGCGAAATGCTTGTGGAGAAAGCCGATCTCGAAGAAGAGACTGTAGACCATGTGCTCAATGTGCTAAGAGCAGAGTTCGAATAAAAAACAGAAAAGAAGAAGGGTAAATAATAAAGTATGAGCATCAGATTAAACAAAGCAATTAGTGAATTGAATATAGGACTTCAAACGGCAGTTGATTTCCTGAAAAAGAGAAGTGAGCTGGGGGAAGCTCCAGAAGGACCTAACTCTAAGCTTACTGAAGGACAGTATAAAGCCCTCGTGGAAGCGTATAAGTCTGACAAAGAGGAACGCTCACAGGCTGAAAAGCTGCTCCAGAAAAAACCAAAAGACAAGAAGCGCGACAAGAAGACAGAACGCTCTAATGAACCAAGACAGCCGCAGAAATATACTCCGTTAGGAAAAATCGACCTCGACAGTCTGGGAAAGAAACCGTCAGCGCAATCTGCTGCTTCTGCTAAGCCCGACAACAAGAAGGCGAAGGCTTCTGCCGTGAGCCAGCCAAAAGCGCAACATAACGATAAAGTGCATAATTCCGAAAAACCGGCAACGCAGTCTGCACCACAGCAGTCTGCACCAGTGCAGAACGCAAATCGTCCTACTCCTAAGACAGAGGCTAAGCCACAGCCTGCTCAAAACAGCAAACAGGAGAAGCCTGTTGAGGTAAAGAACGAGGATACCAAAGCCGCGCCACAGCAAACTGCAGAGCAGCGTGATTCGAAGGTCTTCACACTGAAGAGCGAGAAAAAACTAGCGCCGAAAGTTAACGTGCTCGGCAAAATAGACCTCGACTCTCTTAACCAGAGCACTCGACCTAAAAAGAAAAGCAAGGAAGAGCGCAGAAAAGAGCGTGAGGAAAAGAACCATAACAATAATGGCAACGGCAACGGCGAGCGCAAGAAACGTCAGCGTATCACAAAGGAGAAGGTTGACATCGCTGCTGCCGCAAAGCAGAACAATGGCGGACAGCAGGGACAGAAAAACGGTGGCGGAAGCAACAAAAAGAAAAACCGCAAACGTGGCGGACAGAAACCTGTTGAAGTTAGTGAGGAGGATGTAGCACGCCAGGTAAAAGAGACGCTTGCACGCCTTACCAGCAAAGGACAGAACAAGAAGGGTGCCAAATACCGTAAGGAGAAACGCGATGCCGTTCAGGAACATCTGAAAGAGCAGCGTGCCGAGGAAAAGGCTGAGAGCAAAGTGCTGAAACTTACGGAATTCGTTACTGTTAGCGAACTTGCTAACATGATGAACGTTTCTGTAAATCAGGTTATCGGAACCTGTATGAGTGTCGGCATCATGGTGTCTATCAACCAGCGTCTTGATGCAGAAACCATCAACCTCGTTGCCGAGGAATTCGGATTCAAAACAGAATATGTCAGCGCAGAGGTTTCTGAGGCTATCAACGAAGAACCGGACGACGAGAACGATCTCGTGCCGCGCGCCCCTATCGTAACAGTAATGGGACACGTAGACCATGGTAAGACTTCTCTGCTCGACCATATTCGCAATACCAATGTCATCGCCGGCGAGGCTGGAGGTATTACCCAGCACATCGGTGCATACAACGTTACTTTGCAGAACGGCAGGCACATCACCTTCCTTGATACTCCGGGTCATGAGGCATTTACCGCCATGCGTGCCCGTGGTGCCCAGGTTACCGATATCGCTATCATCATCATCGCTGCCGACGACAGCGTGATGCCGACCACTAAGGAGGCTATCGCCCATGCACAGGCAGCAAATGTGCCGATGGTGTTTGCAATTAACAAGATTGATAAACCAGGTGCTAACCCTGACAAGATACGTGAGGACCTTGCCAACATGAACCTCCTTGTTGAGGAGTGGGGCGGTAAGTATCAGTGTCAGGAGATTAGTGCAAAGAAAGGTATAGGCGTTGACGACCTACTTGAGAAGGTATTGCTCGAGGCTGACATGCTCGAACTGAAGGCTAATCCTAACCGTAAGGCTACGGGTAGCGTTATCGAGTCGTCGCTCGACAAGGGTAGGGGATATGTATCTACCGTGCTTGTAAGCAACGGAACTCTTCGTGTTGGCGACAATGTTATCGCCGGTACAAGCTACGGACGTATCAAGGCTATGTTCAACGAGCGTAACCAGCGCATCGAGGAGGCTAAGCCTTCTGAACCGGCTACTATCCTCGGACTGAACGGTGCTCCTACTGCCGGTGATGCTTTCCACGTGCTCGATTCTGAGCAGGAGGCTCGCGACATTGCCAACAAGCGTCTGCAACTTCAGCGTGAGCAGGGCTTGCGTACTCAGAAGCGCTTGACTCTTAGTGATATTAGCCATCGTATCGCACTTGGTTCATTCAAGGAGCTTAACATCATCGTTAAGGGTGATACAGATGGTAGTATCGAGGCATTGAGCGACTCGTTTATCAAGCTTTCTACAGAGAAGATTAAGGTTAATGTAATCTATAAGGCAGTAGGGCAGATTTCTGAGAGCGACGTAACGCTCGCCGATGCATCTGATGCCCTTATCGTAGGTTTCCAGGTACGTCCTTCATCGGCAGCCCGCAAACTTGCCGACCAGGAGGGTGTGGAAATCAATACATATTCTATCATTTACGATGCCATCGAGGATGTCAAGTCGGCTATGGAGGGTATGCTCGACAAGGTTGTCAAGGAGGTCGTTACCGGACAGGTTGAGGTTCGCGAAGTCTATAAGATATCTAAGGTCGGCACTGTTGCCGGAGCCTTCGTTACCGAGGGCAAGGTTCACCGCAGCGACAAGGCTCGTCTCGTTCGCGACGGTATCGTTGTCCACACTGGCGAAATCAATGCCCTGAAGCGTTTCAAGGACGACGTCAAGGAAGTCGGTGTAAACTTCGAGTGTGGTATCTCTCTCGTCAACTTCAACGATATTCAGGTTGGCGATGTTATCGAGACATTCACAGAAATTGAGGTAAAGCAGAAGCTGTAATTCACATTCTTTTGACTATGTGAGAATTCTAAATATGATTGGGCTCCATCCGGATTCGTTCCGGATGGAGCCTTTTCACGTCGTATATTTTCTCTTGTCTTATTTGTCAGCTTTTTTACCCTCACATCTGTCTCGAAACGCCATGTACACCGGTGTTTCAGATGGTGAGGGATAGTGTGAGGGATGGTGAGGGTAGATACTGTATTTTCCCCTT
>ERZ808270.88-NODE-88-length-59406-cov-24.632491_pt1 | contig 59406 bp, 29 predicted proteins | sample MGYA00521082_ERZ808270 | MGnify/ENA primary metagenome ERZ808270 (study PRJEB31516, sample SAMN03275594) | gut metagenome | biome: mammalia-associated habitat; material: feces | host: Papio cynocephalus | place: Kenya | collected 2012-07-27 ... | reverse complement strand
AAATCTCTTATTGACATTACAGAATTATAAAAACAATAATCCCACAGATCTTGGGTACGACCTGTGGGATTGAAATATTTCGACCTGTACGGTTGAAACGGGCTGAAAGCCCAAAAGCACCTAGCCCAGGGTAACACCCTGGGTAGATATGGCGGAATTGATACGCCCTGTAAGGGCAAAAGCATAAAAAGATTCCCTAATGTTGGATGCTTTTGCCCTTACAGGGCGACATTCTTACACCGTTTTACCCCAGGGTGTTACCCTGGGCTAGGTGCTTCTGCCCTTTCAGGGCGTATAGGACATTCCAACCGTACAGATCGAAATCTTTACTTGATTTTAACCAATTTGTACTTTCTGCTTCCCAATCCTATCTTCTCGGCATAAACCGTGATGTAAGTTCCGTGCTGGCGGTTGATGCGTTCGATGAGAGGTTTCTCGTCATCACCTGGCTGAGCCACGTGGGTGAACACGAGGTCGAGGCAAGCTTGGTCGAGTGCCACAGGGTCGGTGCTGGCAAGGATGCCCATATCCTTGAGCTTCGGATCGGCAGGATGGCTGTCGCAGTCGCAATCCACGCTCATATTGTTCATCACATTAATATAGATGATGTTCTTGCCATGATTGAAATATTCGTGAACACCTTGCGCAGCCGCCGCCATGCTCTCCAAGAAATCATCTTGAATAGGCAGGTTCTGCCACAATTGCGAAGCATCATGCACCTTGCCAGCCGTATGGATGTAAGCCTTGCCATCGGTAGAGGCAACGCCGATGCTCTGGTTCTTCAGCACGCCTCCGAATCCACCCATCGCATGCCCTTTGAAGTGGGCGAGGTTGATCATAAAGTCGTAGTTGGCGAGATGGTCGCCCACGATATCGTACTTGATGTGCTTCTTGTCCTTCACCGGGATGCGCATCTGTCCGTACTCATCCATCAAATCGACGGCGGCGATGGAGTCGAAGCCATGAGCATGGATGGTTTCCCAGTGCTTGCCCTTGTCCTGTCGGCTGCCACCATAAGCGGTGCAGCACTCCACGAGCGTTCCATCCACCTCATCCACGAGGTTGCGAATCAAGGTAGGCTTCAGATAGTTGTTGCCACCCATCTCGCCCGAACTAATCTTGATGGCTACACGTCCATGGGCAGGCACCCCCAATGCCTTGTAGATACGAACCAAAGCCTCCGGGCTGATTTCCTTGGTCATATAGACCTTCGACTGGGCATGGAGCATCATTGTGCTCATCAAAGCCATAGCAATAACCAATAGTTTCTTCATCTTCATTTCTATTTTTATTCTATATTTCACGTTTCGGATGCAAAATTACAAATAAAATCTGAAACTACCATAACCCAAATTACAGAAATTTAGACTTGCGCCTCCAACTCATCCCTCGAAATCGTGGTGCTCCACAAGCCCACCTTCTCATCCTCCTCATGCTTATTGATGCCAGCATAGGTGAGACTGCTGTCCTCGTATCGTTTGAATTTGAAGACGGCATCGTTCATTAGAGCCTCATTGAACACGCCGAGGTTCACCAAGAGTTCGAAATCCTTCTTGGTCAATCCCGTCACCTTCGAGAAGAGACCTGGCTCCAACTGCATAATGACATCGCGAAGGCTGCGCTCTCGATAGTCGGTGAGGTACATGAAGATCGGAATACGAGTGGCAAACTTGATGAGTTTTTCCTGTATCATCTTGCGCTTTCCCTTGATTTCCTTCTCCTCTTCCGAAAGTTCCTTCTTCTCCTTTTTCGAGAGCCCATCGGCAGAGTCAGACTTTTCCTTCTTTGTTTTCTTGATGTGGTCGGTCTTGGTGATGATGGTCTGGATGTCCTCGTTCAGGCTTCTGAATCCCTCGATGCTCATAAGGGCTTGCATCGCCTGCTCATTGTTCAAGAGCTTCTCTAGCACACCGTTCGTCACATTCACCAGCGTAGCACTCTCCCACCTTCTCGCCAACAAGGTGGCGGAAGTATTGCTCGTCGCCATATCGAGCACTTCGGCAGCATTCAGCACCTTCATCGCTCCGTCTTGATAGCAAATCACTGGCAAGAAATGAATCAAGTCATCCACTTTTTGCTCAGGTGTTTTGTTGGCATCCACCGTCAACTGGCTGCTATATTCCGCCAACTTGCGCAAGGCTCTGTTAGGCGAGAAGTCGAATACATAGCACTCCTGCTTCAGTATCTCTACCTGGTTAGGGTGCAAGCCGTCACGGTTGGCGATGGTCCAAGGCGACTGCACTCGGAAAGCAGCCTGAAAATAAGTCTCAGGGCTTGCTGTGTCTCGAAGCATGAAGATGCCAGTCCATGGTTTTACGGTCACACCAGTGGTCAGTTTACCACAACTCAAGGTGATGGTTTTGCAATGCAAGGGGTCGGGATGCTCCATTGCCCGCTCCACGGGATAGAGCGCATCCAGTCCGACACCCGCCTTGGTTCCGGCGCACACGATAACCTTGTAATCCTGATAGAAAGTATTCTGAGGTTCCATCAAGAGATTGCGCATCGCATAGCAAGAAGCTACGTTCGGCAAGAACCACAGGGTATGAGCCAATACACCATAGAGACGGACATCATAGAACGGAAGCGGTGGTTTGCGATTGTTCTGCTTCAGATTGTCGATAGAGGCTGGCAGATAGTTACCTCGCAATAGGTCGAGCCACTTCTGCACATCGTCGTGGAAACGGAACACAGCCTCATCACCCTCGCCTTCAGCCAAGAAGAAAGTGTTCAAGTCGAACTCATCAAACTCTCCTTCGCTTGCCACCGATGCAATGGATGGAGGAAGCTGGTAAGTCATCAAGACCATTCTAGGGAGAGAGGCGTAAGGATTGGAAGCATGCTCTTTCTCCCAATTCTCCTTGGCTCGCTGCTCGTCGGAGTAAGTCCAGTTGTAGATTTCATCCTCAATGAAGTCGCCTGAGGCTAAAGCTCGGAATGGTGTGCCTGATAGATAGAGGTAATGGCGAGCGGTAATCGGCATCAAGTCCTCGTCGAAGTAATCAGGATTTTCCACCTCTTGATTAAGTTCCTTCTCTGTTTCTTTCTGTGTTTTTCGGAAGGCTTTCAAATCCTTCTTCTGCTCTTTCATGTCCTCGTGAGAGCCGATAAGTTCCTGCGCATCCTCTCGCCATGCGCCGAAATGGTATTCGTCGAGCACCACGCAGTCCCAGTTGAAGCCACGTGTCCACTCATGCTTGGCTTTCATGCCGCCACGCTTGCTCTTGCCCAAGAAGTCTTGGAACGAGCCGAAGCACACGAAAGGTTTGTTGGGGTCGATGTCTTGGTCGGTTTGAGTCTTGGAGTTAATGAATTGCCAACCTTCGAAGTCACGGTGGCGCATCAAGTCTTCCTCCCATGCTTGCGCCACGGCTGGCTTAAAGGTGAGCACCAACAATCTGCGCCACTTCATGCGCAGGGCAAGCTGATAAGTAGTAAAGGTCTTGCCGAAGCGCATCTTGCAGTTCCATAGGAAATGGGGTGTATGGTCGGGCTCATTCTTATATCGTTCGAAATATTCGGCGGTTTGCTCCACCGCCTTGGCTTGTTCGGGGCGCATCGGGAAAGTCTCGGTTCTATCGTAGATGGTCTCCTGTCGGTCTCTCACGGCAAGCCAAGCTTTCTTCACATCCTCCACCTTGCAACGGAACCACTCGCCCTTAACCTTCGTGCAGCCATTGCGAACGAGCATGCGATGCACCTCCTTATCGGTAAAGACGGAGCCGTCCTGTCGCATTGCCGTCTCTTCGAAGAGGATGCGCACGGGATCGTCGCCAGGTTTCTCAATCTGGTGCTGCTGATGAATACGAGTGATGGTATCTTGGGTGGTGTAGCCCACCTTAAGCAATCCCTTCAAATGGGGATTGTACAATTCCTGATAAGCATAGATTTTAGGTTGCGATTCCGATTTCTCGGGAAATAAAGTCTGCGTCATAATCGTTTATGTTTTTATGGCGCTGCTTTGGTATTTCGGGGGAATTTTCATGCAATCATTTCAACCAAGGATGCCTCTTATGCAAACGTTCATTTACTTCTTCCCAAGTAGACCACCTAGAGACATCCTTGCGAAGTTTTTCAAATTGAGCACAATGTTCACTTACTTGCTGAAAGGAACGTCCTAAAGAATAATCATTATTTTTCATCATACCATATAATTAGATATTGATAACTTCTTAGGATTCTGTCTCATATCCCAAATGTCGATAATCCAAACTTGATCTTTAGAATCATCGTAATAGTAAATCATCTTGAAATTCTTCATGATAATTATACCACGAAACAAGATATTACGTTTCTTCCCAACAGGTGAATGAGCCTCTGGAAAACGACTTAAATTTCGAATTGCAGCTTTCACGCTTTCAAACCATTTTTAGCCGTTTTCATTCCATAATCCTCATAAGCTTGCTCAATATAAGAACGCAACTTATCGTCAAAGAGCTTTCTTGTTCCTACTTGAGCCATGGGAAATCCTCCATAAGTTGTGCCTCCACCTTTTCCCAAGGAATCCATTGAGAAGCATCATCTTTTTTTTCTATAAAATCATCTATACTCTTCTGAACTTCTTCATACGAGAATAGTTTAGAAATCGGACAATCATCTTCATCATTCAATGCTGCACTGGAAACAAAATGGTGCGCCATTGGTTCTGCGACAGCATCACGGTAGGCAACAACCGGTTCATTCACCATGTCACCTGAGAGCTTCGACTCATCAATATGGTATCTATTTTCTTTCATAATCTTGCGAAATGTTGTTCTTTAATCTTGCGAATTGACGCTTATTGTTCTTTAATTCGGCAAAAATACGAAAAATAATAATAGCATGCAAATTTTTCTTCCCCAAAATGTCAAAGAGCGCTGAAATTTAACTATTTATATATAAGCACCTACTCCATCATTCCATCGGACGAATCATCGACTCGATGAAGGCTATTTCATCCGAGGAGAGATTGTACTTACGATAGAGCATCTCGTCAGTCCAAGGATGGGAGAAGTCTTGGAGGGGGACGAAAGAGTAAACTTTCTTCATTGCATTCTGAGTCAGTTTTATCAAAGAAACCATAAAGTGAAAAAACTTTGTTTGTGTATAAGAATATACATTTTCTATCTTTGCCTTAGATGCGAAAGGTCCTATCACAAGATAAGTTTCCGTGCAACATGCAGGATCAAGGCATACCATTGGTGATAATTTATCCTCTCCTTTTCCATTTCCCCATGCCTTAGGTATAAGAAGTTTGTATCCCTCTATCCAGATAGGATTCTTCTTCACTTTAGAGGGGTCGATGTAACCTATACCATTTTTACGCCAACCATTATAATAAAACAAGACACTGCCTTTAAAAGGTTCCTTCTTAAATGTAGGCTTAACTCGTTTATAACTTCCTTCCTCACGAACATCAAAACCAAATGGGTCGTTGGCACTAATCAACTCTGAAAAAGACTTTTCATTCAAAGATTGTACTTTATGCAATATGCTAATAGCCTTATTGCTTCTTATAAACAAATTAGCTCCCTTTTCTTGCATAGGACGAAATGCTATATCAAGTTCTTCATGGTTATGAGATACGACCTTACACTTTCCATGATAAAGAGAGTCTCTCTTAAAATAACAAACTCCACCTTTTATCTCTACTCCAGGAAAGCATTCAGAAGCATCAGGGAAATCATGAAGTTCAGAAATGCTATCATCCTCCAACATTTTATCACGAAAATCATCTAAAGCATTTCGCCCACCAGTGAACCAACGTGAAGGAATAATCATTATCAAATATCGTGGAGTTAACTTTTTTGCTTGTTCTACAAAAAACTGATATATTGGATTTGCACTACTACCTGTACCACCTCCATCGTTCAGCTGATACGGCGGATTACCAATAATTACATCGAATTTCATATTGTCGAATAGTTCTTGAGGGTTGTCTGTATGAATGAATTGATAGGCGTGGCTCTCCTTGTCTTCGCCACGCTCGTAAACGTCTCGGCTTGCGCCACAATAGACGCATTTGCCAGCATCGTTCCAAGTATGCTGTATCTCATGGAAGATGACATTGCCTGAAGCCATGCGAAAACGACTGATGCTGTACTCGCAACTGGCATCCTTGCTGCAATAGAGCGAACGACGACTTACCAAGGCGGTAAGTTCCGTTATCGCCATTCCATACACCTGATGGTGCAAGATGTGGTCGAGCCGAGCTTGAACATCGGGAATTTCATCGGCAAGACCTACCAGCAAGCGCTTGGTTATCTCTCGCAGAAAGACTCCACTCTTCGTAAAAGGGTCGAGAAACTTAGCTTGGCTATTGCGCCAAATATCCTTTGGCAACATGTCGAGCATACGATTGGCTATCTCAGGAGGCGTAAACACCTCATCGTTGCTCAGATTAGCCAGGCAACTGAGCACATCGGGATTATAGTTGATCATGGTCGGGAAGATTCAGATAGTGAGTCAACGGATATTCTCTTATTGGGTCGTGTACAAAGGTTGGCTCGCCCGTGTCAGCGAAGAGCAATCCCTCATCGCCAGCCTTGGGCTTGTCGTACTCCACATTCTTGAGCAAATCGTCCAAGCGGAAGTCACGACGTTTCACCTTGCCACCACCTACGAAGCCCCACTCGGCAAACACAATGGGGTCGCCAGTGGAAGTCTCCATCGTGAGGGCATCGCCACAGAGGATATTCTTGGTATAGAGAAACTGGATGCAACGCTGATAGGCAGCACCGCATCCTTTACGGAACACACGTTGATAACGCTCCATGAAATCATCATAGAGCCTCTTGCGACAGGCTTCCACGTTGTCGGGCAGCAGTTCCACGCCATACATCGAGCTGACGGCAAGGGCAGCGTACCACTCATAGTCGTACTGGCTCTTGCCATATAGGCGTTCCACCACATCGAGCTTGCGGCGCTGAATCTCTATGAGGAAATTGCCATTGCCACAGGCTGGTTCGAGGAATCGAGAGTCTATCCGCTCCGTCTCTTCCTTCACCAAGTCGAGCATAGCATTCACCTCACGCTTGGCTGTATAGACTTCTCCATGCTCAGCCACACGCTCACGCGACACCACCTGTCTTTCTTCAGAATCTTTCTTGTTTGTCATGTTTGGTCGAACATTTAAAATCTAACAGTAAAAGATAGCTGCTTTACTAGACAGTAATCATTATCTAAAAAATCATTGAGTGGAATGAAAAGAGAAAGGCGCACCCGATTCCTTTCCATTCCTAAACCCGGGCTGTCCGACCAAAGATTACCCAACAACAGAAACGAAAGGAAGGGGTACGCCTATGGCTAGGCGCATCCTCATCCTCCGAAGTTCTGTTGTTTATTGTCTGGTCGGACTATTTGAGTTTAGAACTTCATCGAACTAGATACGAAATCTATTCATCCACAAAAATCAGTCATCCTCCCTCCTTTTGACAGGACAGGAGTCTGAATATTCCCACTCTTCCGCCCCTATACGAAGCGAGGTAAGTGAAGCCATCTGCAAAAGTACGAAAAAGAATTGGAATGGCAAAGAAAAAGAAGGAATAAATTACAGAAAGCATATTTTATTCGTCCCTTGCAATGCTTTGTTAGGCAACGAGCGAGACTCGACACTGCCGTAAAATCCCCGACGTTTTTAGGGAAATTCATACGACAGTTTATGGTTTTCCCCCTTGCCTTTTTATAATTTTTGCCCTATCTTTGCACCATCAAAAATAGTAATAACCCTTTAAAAAGAGAAGATTATGAAACGTACATTATTAGCTATAGTAGCAACCCTGATGATGTTTACATCAGCAAACGCTCAGAGATTGACCGACATACAGGCAGAGGCTCGCTTCATCACCGACAAGATGGTAGTGGAACTAGGATTGAGCAACGTTCAGCGTAACAACATATTGAACATCAACCTCACTTACCTCGACGGCATCCGCAGCTATCGTGACATCGACGCCAATGGCTGGAAGTACCGCAACAAGCAGCTCAAGCGAATGCTCACCGCCCAGCAGTGGAAGAGATACAAGGATGCTTACTACTTCTATCGCCCTATCAGCTGGCGCAACGATGCTTACATCCACAACATCTACGCCAAGTATCCGAAGCAGAAGAACTGGCGAAAGGGTGGACCTCGCCCAGCTTGCGACCCTCGCCCACCTTATAATAAACCACGCCCTAATTTCAGAAACGATAAGTTTCATCCTGATTTCAAGGGCAAACCTGGTCCAGACTTTAAAAAAGGCAAGCCTGGCAAGCACGACCGTCCAAGCTTTGGCAATGGCAGACGAGAGTTTGACAACAATTCGCCAGAGGCTATCCGCATGCGCCAAGAAATGAGAAGAGACGGTATGAAGGGAATGAGATAAACTAACTATACTATGTATAATCATGAGAAGAGGGTGTGTCTTCAGCCCCTATCAGGACTTTAGACACACCCTCCATAAATATAGTAATCTATTTTTTACAAGAACTGGAACTTGGCTCCAAGCGACAAGCCGAAGAGATCCCAAAAGCCAGCGGAACCATTGCGGTAGAAACGCATGAAGTAAATATCGTTGGTGCCCAACTCATAGAAGAACGTGACGCTCTTGATGCGCTTGCGCCTGTTGTGCGGAATGTCAAACTTGAATCGCTCGCCCAAGGCTAGGTTCGGACGAATGCGGGTGGAGAATGGATAGTATCCACTCTCGTACTTAGTAGGTTGCTTGGTCCAGAAATCATGACCAAAGACCGTGTTGAAGTAGAGCGTACATTCCAAAGGTTCAAACCACCATCCCTTGCCGATGTCCTTGCGCCAAGGAATGAAATTCTCCTTGAGGGTCAATGTCACCTTGCTATTGTCGGAGTCGAAGCGAGGAATGAAGCCCAACAGGAGATGCGTCTCCCACTGGCGACGCTTGCCATAGTCCCAACCAATACCCATGGAAACGACACCCATGTTACCACATGTCTGAATGATTCCTTGCGTAGGAATCAACACATCCCAATGCTTGCGGTATTTCAACACATTGCGATCGTATCGTGAGAGTTCTCCACTACCATTCTCATCTGGTTCAGCATCTTGCTCTACTTTTTGCGATACGACAAATGTGGTATCCTTGCCTTCAACATTTATCGGGGCAGCCATCACTTGAACACCTCCCAACAACAATACACTAGAAAGCTCCATACTCTTAAAAATTGATGATTTCATAACGATAGTCTGTTGGTGTAATGGTGAACAAATAATATTGATGATTAGGGGCACTGGCTATCTCATAATACATGGTGCCGTCCCCATAGATGTCGCTTTGCTTGGTATGATGCCCATGCCCATAAAGACAGAACATCAGTCCTGGCATTTGATGGGTATAATAATTGAACACTTTAGCCACATTATTATTAAACTGCTCCGAATAAGGCGGAGCGTGCATGCAAATCACCGTACGGTCAAAGTCGAGTGAATCGGCTGTACGCTGCTCTTCCATGAAGTCGAAGTTTGGCACTGGGCGGGAATAGTCGTACTCGATGGCATTGGTGTTGAGGCACAAGAACTTCACCCTACCGGCGATAAAACTGAAATCAGGTTTTCCAAACACCACCTCATAGGTTTGGTTGCCTGTGCCCAGACAGTCATGATTACCAAGCAGCACCACAAATGGTCGCTTCAGCTTTTGCAACTTCTCGCAAGTCCACTGAAATTCTTGCGTGGCTCCAAAGTCGGTCACATCGCCAAGATGCACCACAAAGTCGATGCTGTCGCTCTTCGAGTTGATGTCGCTTACTTCCTTGGATAGGTCTTTGAGCCACTGGTGGCTATCGCTGATAACGGCAAAGCGGATGGTGTCCTTGCTCTTTACCGCTTCCTCTATCTTCTTGATGTTGGTAGCATTCACATTCTTGTCGCCATCCACATGCACATCGTAGGGATGCACATCAAACACGGAGTCGCAGCTTGCCAAACCCACCAAGCCTAGCAAAGCCAACGAAGCATGAGCCATCACACGTCGCATGCCACAAGAATAAACAGATTGAATTATCTTACTCTTTTTCATGCGACAAAGTTACGAACTCTTTCCCAATTACGCAAATAAAAAACTAGAAAAGTAATATGGGTTTCCAAAAAACACCAATAAAGACGAACTTTTATCCTTTCCTCAACGCCCTCATGAGCACTTAATCTAGCGCCTTTACTTTCTGAAGACGCTTTACTACCTTATATCCTCTTCCGTATCGCCTCCCTTTGATTCCTATGAGACCACCCTCGTAATAGTTCAGAATAGCGTCACGATGAAGTTGACCAATGATAGTTCTTAGGCTGTCATCCTTGGTGTCAGGTCTATACTGGATAATTTCATTTAGTATGGATTCCCTTGTTATAGGAAGATTATGCTTAGTCAACACGATTTCGATAGCTTTGGCTATAGAAATATTTTGTGTGGTCAGTTCCTTTTCCGTGAGAGAGATTCCGTCTGGTGTTGCAGCCATCAATTCTTTCTTCTTTGCTTGCATAGTGAAAGAAACAGCATCAAAATCAAGGTTAATGCCTAAGATATCCGAAATGATATTTTTAAGCACGAAGATGAAAAGTTCGCTATCCTTGCCTTTCAAGGAAGTTTCCATTTTCCAATAACGTTTTTTGAAGGAAAGGCTAATGAGTTCGTCTAGCTCTTCTTCGCTGATGTTATCTTTGCCCAAGAGTCGATTGCTCGCAACATTTAAAAAAGAGGCAAAAGAGAAAGAGGCAAACTGATTCGGAACGAGGAGTGTATAAATATGCTCTTCGCCTTCCAATGCTTTTGGCTTTTTCAGGTTAAGCATGCTCATACCCTTGACAAGTGCAATTAAGAATGTCATGCTTGCATAGGAGAGTTTTGTTTGTTCGTCCTGACAAATACCTTGATAATCAAGGTTTGTCTCTGAGATATAATCCATGGAGTAAAGTCCGTATCCTTTCCAATACGGGGAATGGAGAAGGCTCATGAGATTGGCATCGTCAGGAAGTCCCAGACCTCTATTGACGCTGTCCACATATCGACGCATAGTCTCCACCTTGTCCCACGAGGTAGGTATCTCTTCGTCTGTCGAGGCTACAGTTCTCACCCCTGCTATGATGCCCAATCTGATGACATCTGGAGAAGTGGAGCACTGAAGATAATCTACTAGTTTGGCAAATAAATTCGGGCTCCAATTCATTGGCTCAACTGGGGCACTATAATAGTAATCATCTTGATAGATGTCGTTATCAAAATATTCTTGATTCATAAAATGAATTTAGTGATTTTTGTCTTATAATTCTTTTTGGTTGCAAAAGTAATAAAAAAGGATGAAAACACCAAAAAAATAATGAAGTATTTCAACTTCGAAAGAAAAACAAGCACCAGGTTAATGTGTTAATTTAAGAGAATTATTAAAAGTTAATACTCGAATATCGAGATTTTTTATTAACTTTGCAAAGATTATACATATATATATAAGTATAAAGAAGAAAAATGATAAAAACAAGAATTCCGCACAAAAATATATTTTAAAACAAACATAAAGATTATGAACCATTACAACGAAGTAAAAGCTAAGGTTTTGCGCATCGATGACGAGGAACACAAGTTCATCATCGAAGTAGACAACAAGATTTACAAGGTGGCACAGATTGCTTTCCAAAGGAGGCAACCGATGCCAGAGTATCTCGATTGCCTGATGATCACCACCCACGTGGGAAAGGTTTTCATCTTGCAAAACATCGAACGGCTCATGAGAAGCCATTACAAGGAAAACGACGAGGTTGACTTCAAGATCAAGCTTACTATGGGCGACTATTACCAACTCGAGGACGAGTTTGGATTCACCGCCATGCTGAAACGCGACGCCAACATCAACGCCGCCCTTACCCCAATGGTGAGATGCCGAGTGATGAAGTTCAGACAGAGATTCATGGAAGTGATTCTCGTGGAAGTGCTGGGTGCCGACAAGTCGGAGTTCTCGCTCACAGAAAAAGACTTCTCCGCCATCATTGGTCCACAGACATGGAACAACCAGGAATTTCACAACCTCATGCTAGGCGACACCACCGAAGATGCCTTCGATCTGAAATGCCACCGATGGATAGCCAATTTCTCGGCATCGCTATCCCATGACCAGCTCAAGGAAAACCTAGATCAAATACGCACACTCTGCCTCGACACCTTGCAAGGCCCCAACTTGTTGCCTCGCTGCAAGGAAGCCGAACGCACCTTGCTCGAACAGCGCTTCACCGACGTCATCGAAGTGCTATCCTACTACACCCAAGCCATCGACATCGTCAACAACGGCAAGGCGGAGGAGACATTACAACAGATACTCACAACCCTCGCCTCTTGCGCCTATATCTATCACCCGCACAAACAATTCTGCATCATGCAGTGCATCTTCATGCTTGACTTCTCGCTCATGGAGAATTGCATCGACTCCATACTCGCCACGCTGCGCAAGCAGGAACTTTCGCTATGGAAGCGCAAGCCTTTCCAGACACAATGGCTCAAGCTGCTGCAAACCTACGTGGACAACGTATACGCACAGAGCGACCGAATTACAAGCGACCTGAAATGCAAGGAAACAATGATACAGGTACTGGTGGTGGAACTGATGCTGGGCAAGCACACCCCGCACCACATCTACGACGAGAGCCTCAATCAAGCCATCCTCTATCGACTGGTATCGTTGATGAACGTGAGCGACCCTAACAAGACGCTCCAAAAGGCATTTCTCTCGCTCTTCACCGGCAACGACTTCGACGCCGCCCTCCCTTTCAATGGCGATGATGCATTCATCATCGCCAACATGCTCTGCTCACAGGAGAGCAACGAGCCTACAGAGAGTTTCGAGCCAGCCAAGTACGAAAGCGACGACACCGTGCTCTACGTTAATGAGCAAGCCATCTACATACAGCCCAAGAGCATCGACAAGGAGAGCATCTACATGCCGCTCTCCTCACGATTGGGACTCTGGCATGGACTCTCCATCCACCTCGACGAGAAGCCTCCGGTGAAGCTTCGTGGCAAGGTGGGTAACACCATCGAGCACTATAAGGCGCTTTGGGAATACATCAACCACTCGCTCCTGGCGAAGAAGCGCAAGGCTAGCAAGACAAAAATTCGCAAACTTGACCTCGACGAGGAAGTGACCGTCATCGTGACCAAGCAACTGGCTGGCAAACTGATGTTCGAATGCCAGGTGGTGGAGGAAGGATGCGAGGGCACAGGAACACTGAACGCCCTCAACGACATCGTACCTTTCTACCCAGGAGAAATCGGGGTACGAGCCTTTGAATACCAGGGCAAGCCGCTCTTGCTCAGAGCTTATGTGAAAAATATCAAGGAAGACGGCACCTACGAATTCGCCATGAGCGACATGGTGGCTGAATATGCCGACGACGTGAGAGTGAACGACCTCTTCTATAGTTCACGACTCACCTGTCTGCTCCAGACACCAGTAGCCCACGAGCAAGGCGTGCCTGCCGTAAGTAGCGAGGGATTCTCTGTATCGGTACAGCCAGGACCTGGCATGACCATCGACGAGCTGCAAAAAGGCATGATTGTAGAAGTGGACAATATCTCGGAAGGCACCAACGGCTATCTAAACGGCACCTACTTGCGCAACTCGCCAGAGAGCCGATTCAGCCTCAGCGATGCCTTCCACCAACTGATGCTGGGATACGCCGGACATGAGACATACAACCCCGAGGCGGATAAGGACGAAATGGAAAGTGCAGCACCAATAAGCGGCACCTATGTGGGTGAACTAATAGGAATCATTGACGCCAAGGCAACGCTTGAGGAGGACAACATCAAGGCATACAATTACCTCAACTTCTGCCGCTTGCTCGCCATCATGCTCGACGACAAGGAGCGTGTGAGCTACTACGACAATCGTATCGTCCTGTTGGAAATTCTTAACGACTTCGCCGTATTCGACAAGGTGGACACCGCCAAGATAGAGCATATCGCCGAGGCGGAGCCAGAGCTTTTCGAGCGCAACGCCATGTTGCGACACGACTACCTGCAACTGCGCATCATCGGATGCCTGGACAGCGAGGAGCACTACGAGGAACTCTACAAATGGAGCAGTTGCAACGAAGACCCTCAGCTACAGCAACTGGCATCGCTCGTGCTATCCCACAACTTCGTGAAGAAGTCTGGGCTGCTCTCACAGGCAGGCGATATTCTCGACAAGATTAGAGCCCTGCTCAAGTTGCACAAGTCATCGTCTAACAAGAAGCACTATGGTAAGGAGGACTTCCACACCGAGTTCAAGACTTCCATCATCTACCCTGAGAACTCCATGCGAGTGGACGTGCAGGCACAGACCGTCAAGATCATGCAGGAAATCTGCGCCTTCCTCAATGCCGAGGGTGGTCATCTCTACCTGGGAGTTTCCGACATCGGCTACGAGATGGGTCTGGCGGAAGACCTCAAGTACCCACTCTTCAAGGGTTCGCAAGACAAGTACGAGGTGTATGTCAACAACCAGATAGTTTACTACCTGGGGCAGGAGGCAGCCCATTACATCCACACCCACTTCGATGACAGCATCGACAATGCCGTGCTCATCATCGACATCGAGCCATGTCCTACCCCGATCGCCGTGGGCTGCATCTACTATGAGCGAATGGGCACCTCCGCACGCAAGGTAAACGACAACTACAAGGAGAAGTTCCTCGCCATCCGCCAGCAATGGGCGGAAGAACACGTACCACACCTTACAGCTGCGCTGCACCGAGAGGCTATGCCAACACCAGCCAACCAAGAGGAAAGCTATGGCAAGGTGAACCTGGAGAAGCCGACAACCAGAATCGTGGAGTCGGCACCACTTACCGACAGCATCCAGACCTCACGTCTGCGCAACAATGCACTGCACGACTACGAAGAAGGCTACCGTCCAGTAACAGCAGTAATCTGTCTGATGGGCACTGACGAATACAAGTTGCTCGACGAGGACGACTGGCAAGATTATCGCCTAAAGCTCGCCGTCCACGAGGACGAGGAGGATGGTTGGCTCATACTGGTATATGAGAGCGGCAGAGTATGCAAGGTTTCGATGGAAGAACTCTTGCAGCGAGAGCGCAATAGAGTGTTCAAGCGCTATGCGGGCGAAAAGCTCATCTTCGCCTCTGTAGCTACTGACGACGATTCTGTATGCGTAGGATTCATCGATGGCAAAGGCAACAGATACGTGCGATTCGATGACGTTGACCGATTTGAGCACACCAAGATGCAAGGCGACGGCACCCTCCCAATGGACGTGCCAAACTCAGGTGTGCATTATGTAGAGGTCATCAAGCAATCGCAGGTGCCAATCCTGCGCAACATAGGCAGGAAGACCATTGGCTGCATTCTTAAGACCGTGGAGGGAAAGCGTTGTATGAAGGTGCTGCCAGAATGCACCATGTAAACAAAGTATGCACAGAATATTACACCGTAATCTCTCCCGAACCGTAGCAGCGATGATGGTTTTCGTCGTACACCACGCAGAACTGACCTGGGGCTACGCCATGAATCGCCTCTTCTGAGTGAATCATCCAGCGACCATCCTCCAAATGCTCGATGGTGGCAGGATGATACTCGGGGGTGTGGCGAATCTTGAAGGTTACCTTCTGCATCGGCACCTCGCGGGTCAGGAAATGGAAGTCGTGCAGTGGGAAATTTTTCTTGTAGGCGTTCTTTGGGTCGTAGCCATGGCTCACATATAAGATATTGTTCTCCACGTCCTTCTTGATGACGAACCAAGGTCCACCACCGAAGCCCAACCCTTTGCGCTGTCCGATGGTATGAAACCACAATCCCTTGTGCTCGCCTATCTTCTTGCCCGTTTCCATCTCGATGACGTCGCCAGGGTTCTCGCCCAAGTAGCGGCGGATGTAATCGTTGTAGTTGATTTGTCCCAGGAAGCAGATGCCCTGGCTGTCCTTGCGCTTGGCATTGACGAGATGTTCCTCCTCGGCTATCTCGCGCACCTCGTTCTTGATGTGGTGGCCGATAGGGAACACGGCTTTCTTGAGCTGCCAACTCTCTATCTGGGCAAGGAAGTCGGTCTGGTCTTTCACGGGGTCGGGACTTGTAACGAGCCATTTGTCGCCGTTTTCGTCTATCTCGGTCTGGGCATAATGACCGGTGGCTATGAGGTCGTAGTTGTGCCCCATCTTCTCATCGAAGGCACCAAACTTGATGAGTCGGTTGCACATCACGTCTGGGTTTGGCGTGTAGCCCGCCTTCACCTTGTCCATCGTGTAGCGAGTCACCTCATTCCAGTATTCCTTGTGGCAGTCCACCACCTCCAGCTTGCAGCCGTACTTGCGAGCCACGGCAGTAGCCATCTCCAAGTCCTCCTCGGAAGAGCAATCCCACTCCTCCTTTTCCTCGGGACCAATCTTGATGTAGAAGCAGTCGGGATGCAAGCCCAGTCGGGCGAACTCCCATACCACCACCGAACTGTCCACGCCGCCCGAGAGCAGCACAGCCACACGCTTGCCCTTGACATCGGCCAAGAGCTTGTCGGCACTGTTCTCCAACTCCTTCTCACGGTCGGTATCCACGACATTCATCTTATCGTTATCTACCATGATTATCTTGTCATTATCTATGATTTTCTCCATTTGGGTTTTCTCCTATACCTATTTATATTATAAATATCTACTTTTATATACTATAAATCAATTTTAGCATATTATAAATCAATTATTGCTTGCAAAATTACAAAAAAAGACTGACACAAGAGGCATAAATGAGAAAAAAGTAGTACCTTTGCACCTGAAATTTCAAAATTACATGTAGTTATGGAAATCTTAAAAAACCTATTTTACGGCTTCCCAGACCTTTGGGGAGGCGGCGTTGCCCACTCGGTGATGATACTCGCACTGGTTATCACACTGGGCTTGAGCTTGGGCAAAATCAAAGTGAAAGGTGTTTCCCTGGGATTGGCGTGGATTCTCTTCATCGGCCTCATCTTCGGACACTTTTCCCTCAATCTCGATGAGCACCTGCTCCACTTTCTGAAGGAGTTTGGATTGATTCTCTTCGTTTACTCCATCGGACTGGAGGTGGGACCTAGCTTCTTCTCCTCGTTCAAGAACGGCGGCAAGAGCCTCAACCTGCTCAGCATCATCGTCATCGCCCTCAGTATCGTTACGACCCTGGGCATCTATTCCATCTCCAATACGTCCATCACTTCGATGGCAGGTATCCTCTCGGGTGCCGTGACTAACACCCCAGGACTGGGTGCCGCACAGCAGGCTTACAGCGACTTGCGCCACATCGACGCTCCTAGCATCGCCGCTGGTTACGCCATTGCCTATCCGATGGGTGTGCTCGGTGTCATCCTAGCATTCATCATCTTGCGATTCGGACTCCGCATCAACAAGCAGGAGGAGGAGAACGAGGCTAAGCGTGGATTCGGACACCTGGAGCAGATGACCCTCAACACCTTCTCGGTGAAGATTACCAACAAGATGATATTCGGTGATACCGTCAAGGAAGTGCGCCACATTCTGAACCGTGACTTCATGATCTCGCAGATTCATCGTGCCGAGGGTGGAAGCACCAAGGAGATGGTCAACGGACAGACCGTGCTCCAGGAGGGCGACGTGGTTTACGTCGTAGCCCACCCTTCCGTACAAGAGCCGCTCATCGCCCTCTTCGGCGAGAAGGTGGACATGGCCTGGGAGGAGTTCGGCAATGAGCTCATCACCCGCCGCATCCTCGTCACCAAACCAGGCATCAACGGCAAGACCATCTCGCAGATGCAGATACGTTCCAACCTGGGCACCAACATTACCCGTGTGAACCGTGCCGGAGTGGACTTGATTGCCACACCAGACCTGAAGCTCCAGTTGGGCGACCGTGTCACAGTGGTGGGCACCGAACTCGCCATCAGTCATACGGAGAAGGTGTTGGGTAACCAGATGAAGCGCCTCAACTACCCTAACTTGATTCCTATCTTCCTGGGTATCATGCTGGGTTGCATCGTGGCAAACATCCCATTCTTCATCCCAGGCATCGACGAGAACCTTCGCCTCGGATTGACGGGCGGTCCACTGGTGGTAGCCATCTTGATAGGCTACTTCGGTCCTAAGCACAACCTCGTGACCTACAACACCATCTCAGCCAACCTGATGCTGCGAGAGATAGGCATCTGTATGTTCCTGGCATGCGTGGGACTCGGCACGGGCGAGCAGTTCATCCAGACCGTAGCCTCAGAGAGCGGCATGATTTGGATTCTCTACGGCATCGCCATCACCATGATACCAATCCTCTTGGGCGGCATCATAGGTAGATACGTGTTCCACATCAACTACTTCACGCTCTTGGGAGTCTTGGCTGGTGCCAACACCAACCCATCGGCACTGGCATACGTAAGAGACCAGACCAGCGCAGACGCACCGACTGTGGGTTACGCCAACGTATACCCATTCGCCATGTTCCTGCGCATCGTGACGATACAGATCATCATTTTCGTCTTCGGATAAAAATAGCCAACAAGACATAAGCAAACGATAGACTTGGGAGCCGAGTGAGGCTCCCAAGACATACATACATTAACAAAGATTATTTAAAGGATAAAAAACAAAGACATTATTCATGGAAAAAGAGAATGAATTAGGGGCAATCATCGCCAACGCTGAAGAAAGCAAGACTTGCAAGTGTGGTAACGACATGGACAACTGCAAGTGTACGGAGATTTCAGAGAAGGAACTCCGCAGAAAGCTCGACCTGTTGCTCCGCACGGGTTGCATACTCATGGAAAGCGCAGCCGACACCTCTCGCATCATGCGAACAATGAAGCGCGCTGCAGCATTCCTCGGCCTCGACGAGAGATACTTGCATCTCTACATCAACTGGAACGTACTGATGGTGAACTATAGCGACGAGGAGCACTCGTTCTCTAAGTTCCAGCGCTGCGAGAAGCACGGCATCAACCTGACCAGCATCTCGATGGTGAGCAAGCTTACCTGGCGCGCCATCAAGGAGGATTACTCGCTCGACCAGTACGAGGAGGCGCTCAACGAGGTGACCAAGACTCCACGTAGCTTCACCCCTTGGCAGGTGGCCATCGGTGGTGGTTTCGCCTGCGGCGGATTCTGCATCCAGTTCGGTTGCGACTGGCCTGCGTTCTTCTTCTGTTCGTTGGCAGCCATCCTGGGCTTCCGTCTCCGCATGTACTTGCCAACCAAGGGTTGCAACAACTACATCGCCATTGGCATCTCGGCATTCGTGGCAACGCTGATAGCCTGGTTGACCTCATTCCTTTCGCTCGACCCTGCCATCGCTTCATCCCTGCCAGGCTTCATGCACTCCGACACCCCTTGGCATCCATTGATGGCTTGCGCCCTCTTCATCGTACCAGGAGTGCCACTCATCAACTTCGTGAGCGACATGCTCGACGGATACATCGAGGTGGGTATGGTCAGAGCGGTCAACACGCTCTTGATGATTATCGCCATGGCTTTCGGTATCGCCTTCGCCATCCAGGTTTGCCACATCGACAACTTCGTGAAGGACCTCACCATGACTCCTCACCACGAATATTGGGAGTTTGCCATCGCAGCCGCCGTATCGGCCATGGGCTTCTCCACCATCTTCAGTATTCCTCGCCGTTTGCTCCCTGTGGTGGCAGTGGGTGGCATCATCGCCGTTTGCTTCCGCAACTTCGTCAACCTGGGTCCTAGCAACGGCAACATCGGTTTGGACATGGGCTTGAGCATCGGCTCTTTGGCAGGTTCGGCGCTCATCAGCGTCATCGTCATCAAGGCACGCCACTGGTTCCACACTCCTCACCAGTGCATCACCATCCCTAGTGTCATCCCTATGGTACCTGGAGTATTGATGTATCGTGCGCTCTTCGCCTTCATCGACATGCACGGTGTGGTAGGCGAGGTTACCGTGGGTATGAACAACCTCATCAAGGCTTCGCTCGCCATCATCTGCATCGCCTTGGGTGTAGCCATCCCTAACGTATTCTTCCGTCGCTTCATCGCCGACAACCGCAAGCGCAAGCTCTTCGACATGCTGATCGAGAGAAAGAAGAAGAACGGTGAGTTCGTGGATTTGCACGAAGTGGAAATCAAGTAATCCCCCTCATAAGGGCAAAACAGAAGGCGTGTCATAAGTCATGCCCAACGCGCCCTGAAAGGGCAAACAGCACCTAGCCCAGGGCAACGCCCTGGGTATAACGGTCAAATAGAAAGTCGCCCTGTAAGGGCAAAAGCATAGGAAATGAGATGCTTTTGCCCTTACAGGGCGACTTTAATTATTGCCAATTCCCCCAGGGCGTTGCCCTGGGCTAGGTGCAGGCTGCCCTTTCAGGGCGCGTTGCGTGCAACATAAGCTTGGTCAACCATTTCATCCTTTCTTCCTGGCAATGATAATCGTGACACCGGCTAGGATGGCGAGGATGCCGATACCCAACTGGAACGTGAAGCTCTCGCTGAATACGAAGACACCGATGATGACCGCCGTCACTGGCTCCAAGGCTCCCATGATGGCGGCTGGCGTGCTGCCGATGAGATTGATGGAGATGGTCATGAAGAAGAGCGACAACACCGTTGGCAACAAGGCGAGCTGGGCGGCGTAAATCCACTGCTCGGGCGTCTCCAACATCTGGATGCCCTCGCCTGCCATGAGCGAATAGACAAACATCGTGACGAGTCCGAACACCAATATATAAAAGGTGAACTTGACGCTCGACATGTTCGTGTTCTTCCACTGGTTCACCGAGATGATGTAGAGCGCATAGAGCAGCGAGGAGCACATTACCAAGGCAAATCCCGCCGTGCTCAGCTTCTCGTTGCCGTCGCCCTGGTAGAGCAATCCCACTCCCGATACCGCCAGGAGAATGGCGATGGTGGTGGTCCACGTCAGCTTCTCATGGAAGAATGCCGTCATCAGCACCGCCGTCATGATGGGATAGACGAAGAGCAGCGTACTGGCGATTCCTGCCGCCATGTAATGGAAACTCACATAGAGCGTACACGAGGAGAGCGAGAACATGCAGCCCAACATCGCCAATCGGATGAGATGCCCCCACTTCACCTTGAAGCTCTCCCGCTTGAACAGCATCACCGCCGCAAACATCACAACCGCCAAAAGATAGCGGTAAATCAATACCGAGCCGGAGCTGAAGCCATCGTCGTAAAGCTTGAGCGTGCCCAGCGGATTGGTACCGTAACACACGGCGGCAATGATGCCCGCCGCAAAACCTTTAACCTTATTACTATTAGACATTTCTTATTAATTTACTATCTGTTATTTTCTTCATTGAATACTTGCCATTTCTTTCATTTCTATTTCTTTCGGGCTACAAAATTAGCATAAATATTCGAGAAATAATAACAAAATCATTCAAAATCTTGTACTTTACGAAAATTAGTTGTACCTTTGCCATTGATAAACATAAAATGCTAAACAATAAACGTAAAAAATCAAACAATAAATATAAAGAATCAAACAACAAACATAAAGAATCAAACAATAACATTAAATAACAAAACAATATTAAAACAATGGAACAAATCAAGAACGATCAGCTCACCTTGGAGATTTCTCCACTGGGCGCAGAACTTCAGAGCATCAAGGATGCCAATGGTAACGAATATCTTTGGGACGGCGACGAGCAGTACTGGAATCGCCACTCTCCTATCCTCTTCCCTATCGTATGCGGACTCTGGAAGGACACTTATCGCATCGACGGCAAGGAGTACACACTGCCTCGCCATGGTTTCGCCCGCGACACCGAGTTCAAACTCGTAGGCAAGACCGCCGACCGCCTCACCTTCGCCCTCATCAGCAACGAGGAGACGCTGAAGAACTATCCTTACCACTTCAACCTCGCCATCTCCTATCGCTTGGAGGGTAACGAGATCCACGTCATCTGGCACGTGGAGAACACCGACACGAAGGAAATCATGTTCCAGATTGGTGGTCACCCTGCATTCATGGTGCCTGGCTGCAAGAAGGGCGAGCCTATGCACGCTACACTGAAGCTCGACAACGAAGCTCCTGTGCGCCTCTTCGGCAACGTGGGTGGTTGCATCGACCGCCAGGCGAAGGAGACCGTTGAGACCGACAAGGGTATCTGGGAAGTAGACGAGCAGACTTTCGCCGACGACGCCGTGATCTTCGACAAGAGCCAGGTTAAGCAGGTGAGCATCCTCAACGAAGAGGGCGAGCCTCACGTAACCCTCGAGTTCAAGACTCCTGCCGTGGGCATCTGGAACCCAACAGGCAAGCACGCCCCATTCATCTGCATCGAACCATGGTACGGCATCCACGACTGGGCTGAGTACGACGGCGAGTTTGCAGACAAGTACCTGATGAACCGCCTCCAGCCAGGAGCCAGCTTCATGAGTGAGTACATCATCAGAATCGAGAAATAACATTTACACCTTATATATTATATATATTAATGGAAGAAAATGAAAACATGAACCTCCCCGAGAACGCTTTCCGCGAGCTCAAGGACGGGGAGGAATACAAGCCGCTGATGTCGCCCGACAAGGTTTATCCCGAGGTAAACGGGTGGTCGGTGACTTGGGGCATCGTGATGGCGATCATCTTCTCTGCCGCCGCAGCCTACCTGGGCTTGAAGGTGGGACAGGTGTTCGAGGCAGCCATTCCGATAGCCATCATCGCCGTGGGCGTGAGTACTGCCACCAAGCGCAGCAAGGCGCTCGGCGAGAACGTCATTATCCAGAGCATCGGTGCCTGTTCGGGTGCCGTGGTGGCTGGAGCCATCTTTACCTTGCCAGCCATTTACATCTTGCAGGCGAAGTATCCAGGCATGGAGACTTCCTTCCTGAAGATTTTCATGGCTTCGGCATTGGGAGGCGTACTCGGTATCCTCTTTTTGATACCTTTCCGCAAGTACTTCGTGAAGGACATGCACGGCAAGTATCCTTTCCCTGAGGCAACTGCCACCACACAGGTGCTGGTCTCTGGTGCCAAGGGCGGCGACCAAGCCAAGCCTTTGCTCATCGCCGGACTGGTGGGTGGTCTCTACGACTTCATCGTGGCGAGCCTCGGTTGGTGGAACGAGAACTTTACCTCCCGTGTGGTAAGTTGGGGTTGCGACCTTGCCGACAAGGCGAAGCTCGTGTTCAAGGTGAACACCGGTGCCGCCGTGCTCGGACTGGGTTACATCATCGGCTTGAAGTACGCCTTCATCACCTGCCTCGGCTCGCTCGTAGTATGGTGGTTGATTGTGCCGGGCATGAGCATCATCTTCCACGACAGCGTTTTGAACGCCTGGGATCCTAGCATCACCACCACCGTGGGAGCAATGAGCCCGGAGGAAATCTTCAAGGCTTACGCCCGAAGCATCGGTATCGGTGGAATAGCCATGGCGGGCATCATCGGCATCATCAAGAGCTGGGGCATCATCAAGAGTGCCGTGGGGCTTGCTGCCAAGGAACTCAAGGGCAAGAGCAATGTGGATGAAAACGTGAAGCGCACGCAGCGCGACATCTCTTTCAAGATTATCGCCATCGGTTCGCTCGTCACCATCCTCATTACCTTCCTCTTCTTCTGGTTTGGTGTGATGGATGGCAACCTCCTCTTCGCCGTCATCGCCATCTTGCTGGTGGCAGCCATCGCCTTCCTCTTCACCACCGTGGCTGCCAACGCCATCGCCATCGTGGGCAGCAACCCTGTTTCGGGAATGACGCTGATGACCCTGATTTTCGCCTCCGTCGTGATGGTGGCTGTGGGATTGAAAGGTCCTGGCGGAATGCTTGCCGCCCTCATCATGGGTGGTGTGGTTTGCACCGCCTTGTCGGTGGCTGGTTCGTTTATCACCGACCTCAAGATAGGTTACTGGCTCGGTACTACGCCTAAGAAGCAGGAGGGATGGAAATTCCTCGGCACATTGGTCAGCGCTGCCACCGTGGGCGGCGTGATGATGCTCTTGAACGAGACTTACGGCTTTGCCTCCGGCTCGCTTGCCGCTCCTCAGGCGAATGCGATGGCTGCGGTCATCGACCCACTGATGAACGGTGTGGGTGCGCCTTGGGTGCTCTACGCCATCGGAGCCGTCATCGCCATCGTGCTCACCTACTTCAAGGTTCCTGCCCTGGCTTTCGCCCTGGGTATGTTTATCCCGCTGGAGCTCAACGTTCCGTTGCTCGTGGGTGGCGCCATCAACTGGTATGTTACCTCTCGCAGCAAGGATGCCAAGGTGAACAGCGAGCGTGGCGAGAAGGGTACCTTGATAGCCAGCGGCTTCATCGCCGGTGGAGCCTTGATGGGTGTGGTCAGCGCCCTCTTGAAGTTTGGCGGCGTGGAGGTAAGCATCGCCGAGAGCTGGTGGGCGAACCCGATGAGTGAGGTCTGCTCGCTCATCGCCTATATCTGCCTGATAGCCTTCTTCATCAGAGCCACCAAGAAATGACAGTCATCCTTACTAAGTACTGCTGTCATTCTTGCTAAGTACTACAGTCATTCTTGCTAAGTACTGAAAGCGGTGCATAAATTAAGAGAAAACAACTCGTTTTCTAAAAAATATGCCCCAACTAGAAAGATTTCTTCCAAAAAATTTGGAGATTTCAAATATTCGCATTATCTTTGCATCCCAATCAAGGAGTTGGCTACAACTTCGTTGGTTGGGATGTTTTAGTATGATTCATCGAGACCAAGCAGATTCGAGATTGAATAAATCTAGAGCAGACAGATTCGGGGTTGACTGGATTTGACGGCGAGATGAAATGGTACGTAAGCACGCGGAGGCTCGTTGGCTACCTCCTAAATCTTAGTGAACAAAAAATTAATTGGCGAAAATAACTACGCTCTCGCTGCTTAATCGAAGTACAGTAGATTAGCTTTATTCCGGCACAAGGTGCTGGAACGGGACATCGCTCAACGGATGTAGTTCCGAATCTTGTTGGTCAAGCGGTGCAGGTAAATCGGAAATAGTCGGGGTACGCCTCGTTGCCCCGGTGAAATTTTAGAGGATAAGGGTGTGATTGGTGGTCCAGGTCTTGTCACACCTCGAAAACTGAAGGCTGGAATAAGCGTGTAGAAAGCGTATGGTTTCCTTGTGCGGACGAGGGTTCGAATCCCTCCAGCTCCACCCAATCATACCTTCTAGAAGCCGCAGGTTCTTAAGTTGAACTTGCGGCTTTTTCATATTCCGACAACTTTTTGCTTGCCTCCACCTATCCGTTAAATTATATTTAAAACTCATGATTACCCCCCCCCCGAAATCATAAAACAAGTTAACAGACTTCATTTTCTGCTACATAAATTTTGCTTATTTTCAGGAATTAATGTATTTTTGTGGAATAATTACAATAAGTTGAATGCCGGGTTCTGTCTAGAATAGGTTGACAGCGAGAAAAAGTGTCATCAAGATAGCACATCTTATGGACTATGATGATAAAAATATCATAAGTGGTAGCGAAAACCATCCTTGCGTTGGACTTGCCTCCAGCGCCCTCCCCGAAACTCAAAGCGATGTTTCAGCAGAGAGTTCAACAACAGGGGTGTCCACTCGAAACACCCTTTTCGCAACTACCCCTCGCCGTTCCCGACCCAAGGCTGCAGCCCATTGGTATGCACTTCGTACCACCTACAGCCGAGAGCAAAAGGCTTACGATTATCTCGTGGCGAAGGGCGTCACTGCCTACCTGCCCACCATACAGGTGGAAAAGACCGTCAACGGCAAGCGAAAGGTGGTAACCGAGTCGCGACTGCCCAACATCTTCTTTGCCCATGGCACGGAAGAGGAAATCAAGGAGTTCGTCTACGACAATGTCAACCTGCCCTTCCTGCGGTTCTACTACCGCCATTTCCATGAGGGCAACCGTCTGGCAAAGGAACCGCTCATCGTGCCCGACCGACAGATTGAGAGCCTCAAGATTATCTGCGAGTCGGAGGCTGAAGACATTCTCGTCGTGCCCGAGGAGGTGCAGAAGTTCAAGAACGGCCAGCAGGTGCGCATCACCGAGGGCAAGTTCAAGGGTGTCGTCGGAAGGGTGGCACGATACCAGGGACAACAGCGGGTGGCGGTCATCATCGACGGCGTACTCACCATGGCGACAGCTTATCTGCCAACAGCTTTTTTGGAATATATAGAATAAATGCGTAACACTTCCATCATACTTGCGATGTTCTTCGGATATGCGGTGAATGCAACTGCCCAGGTCAAGACGACCGACAGTGTGTTCATACACCACTCACGTCCCATTGAGTTCATCGTCAACAAGATAGACATCAGCGCCGACGACCGCCGTTGGATTACCGACTCGCTCATTCCCGAGCTCAAGGCTTTGGGCGACCGAGGCATCGTCCTGGGACGTGCCACGGCTTCGCCAGAGGGTCCTTACGACAACAACGTGCGACTCTCCCGAGAGCGCAGGGCGTCGATGGACGTGCTGCTCAAGAGCTACGGCATCAACACCAACCGCATCCGCTACGACGTGGTGGCGGAGGATTATCCTCTCCTGCATACCTTGATGTGGTTGCAACATGACGAGAAACTTGCCGTGGTAGACAGCCTCATCAAGCGATACGAGGGCAACCAGGCACAGCTCAAGAAGGCGATGAAGGCGTACGACCGAGGCAGACTCTGGCAATATATCCTGAAACGTTACTTCCCTCGCCTGCGTGCCGTACGCATCATGGCGATCGACGAGAAACTGGTGGATGTGCCCCAGCTCTCTGAACTTGCCTCCACCCAGTCGCTGGGCGCTTGGACGCTGGTCCATCCCGACCATGATCCGCAGAATGGTTACGTTCATGCCCAGGTTCCTCTCATCGAACAGCCTCGCAGGGAGTTGTTGAGCGTGAAGACCAACCTGCTCTTCGACTTCGCCTACATGCCGGGCTACGACCGCTTCTGCCCCATCCCCAATGTGGCAATCGAATACTATCCCTTGCACGGTCACTTCACTTACGGCGCCAGCTTCGACGGTCCGTGGTGGCAGCACTACGAGGCGCACAAGTATTTCCAGCTGCGCAACTATCAGCTCCATACCCGCTATTACTTTCGCAATGGCGACATCCGCCTCAGGAAGCCCGGCGAGGGAGCTGCCTTCAAGGGCCTCTTCGTGAGTGCTTACGCGCACGCGTACCTATATAATATATGCTTCGGCGAGAAACGAGGATGGGAAGGCGAAGGCTGGGGTGCCGGACTGGGCATCGGCTACGTGCTGCCGCTCGGCAAGAAAGAGCACTGGCGACTGGAGTTCGGCCTACAGGCTGGCTACATCCAGACCGATTACGACCCTTACCAGTGGCGCTGCCCCGTAGACCCCGACAAGGACCCGGAGCGATACTACTACAAATGGTACGGCGACGCCAAGGACTTCAAGAAGCGCCAGCACCGATATACATGGATGGGTCCTACCCGACTGGAGGTGACGCTCAGCTACGACCTCCTCTATCGTAAAAGAAATCAAACTAAGTAAATGCGCAAATACTGCAAACATATATTGGCTTTGTTGCTCACCAGTCCCCTGCTCATGGGGTGTGTGCGTGAGCCGCCCCTCTACTTGCACGAGGGTGGAAGCGACGTCACCATGAAACTGCCGAAGGTAGACCTCAGCCTCAAGGTGATGTGGAACTACCTCTTCAAGTATGGCGTGGAGTACGACTGGGAGGCGGAATGGGTCTATGGTTGGGACGACACCGACCTGCAGCTCTTCGGTTCCCTGGGATATTCGGCAGAGCCAAACACCTTCGACATCCGCCGATACTATACGGGCGATGTGGCGCTGGGCAAGCACTCCGCTCCCTACAAGCACTTCATCACGGGCACCGACCTCGCCGCCAAGTACGACTTCGGATTCTGGGACATCCTGGTATGGAACGACATCCAGACTTCGGACGGTGTGCAGAGCGTCCGCATCGATGAGACGACGACTTACGACGAGGTGACGGCAAACACGGGTCAGACCATGCACTCAGCCATGTATAATGCCCCTGCCTACACCCGCGCCTTCTACCAGCCCGAGGAGCTTTTCGCGGGATACGAAAGCGGGATTGAGATCAACAAGAACCTCGACGGCTTCACCTACGATGCGGAGAACGACATCTGGGTGAGACAACTGGAGATGGAGTTGCAGCCCGTGACTTACATCTATCTGCTGCAAGTCATCCTGCGCCACAACAATCGCAACGGTCGCATCATCACCAGCATCGACGGCAACGCCAACCTGAGCGGCATGGCTCGAAGCGTGACGCTCAACACGGGTGTGACGGGCAAGGATGCCATCACGGTGAACACGAACGTGCGCTTGAAGCAGGACGTAGACGACAAGAAGGGCGAGAAAGTGGATGTGGTAGGTGGCAAGATACTCACCTTCGGCATTCCGAAAATCAATCCGACCCGCCTCGACACCCGCGCCTACGAGGAGTCGCTGAAGAAGATTGGCGAGACGGATTTGAACAACCGTCATTACCTGGATGTGAACATGCAGTTTTACAATGGAATGGACTCCACGTTTGTCTTCGATGTCACCGACCAAGTGCGAAAACTATATCGTGGCGGTGTGATAACGGTGGAGTTGGACATGGACCATGTTCCAGTGCCCGTCCGTCCCGGCGGTTCCGGCTTCGATGCCGTGGTCAAGGACTTCGACGAGAAGGAATGGGAATTCGACATGTAGTCCAGACTTCCCTCACTTCTGTGACAAAAATGCGAAAAGCCCTAAAAAGACGCTTTAGGACACTAAAAAACAGAATCAACCCAAAATTTAGAAGAAAGAAAAAGAGAAGAAATATTAAACGAAAAATATTGAATCATAAATAGAAGAAAGAGTTAATAATATTAATAATAACTAACAGGAAATGTATATGAAAAAGAATTATGTTTTATTTGCAGCTGCGCTGATGGCATTGGCAAGCTGCTCAAGCGACGACCTTCTCGGTGGTGCACAGACCGCAGGGAACGAGACGAGCGAGGCGATTCAATTCGCAAGTGAAACAGGTAAGATTACTCGTGCAAACAAGACTGATGGTGATGCCGCTACTTCACTCGACAACAACTTCGTCGTTGTTGGTTACAAAGGCAGTGCTACTACTGCAGCTAATACAACGCTTGTCTTCGACCACTACAATGTGAACTACAAAGAAAATACTGCTAACACGACAGAGTCTAACACCAAGAACTGGGAGTATGTAAACCAAGACCAAAAGGTGAGAGGAACAAATCCTGAAAATAAACTTGCTGGAGATGCTGTTACGGCTCAGACCATCAAGTATTGGGATAACTCTGTGAAAAGCTACGACTTCCTTGCCTTTTCTATGGGTAAGGGACAGACCAATGAAGGAAAGAAGACTTACGCAAAACCAACCGCAGTTCAATCTGACAATCTTAAAGATGCAGCTTACACACTCACAGGCGACAAAAACACCCTGGGCGAGTGCTACATCTCAGACATAACAACAGTAGAAAAAGGAACTACTGGCTATGCCAATACCGCTGTAACCATGAATTTCCGTCATGCAACCAGTAAAGTACGTATTGCTCTCTACGAGACAGTTCCTGGCTACGTAATCAGCGATGTAAAGTTCCATAGTGCTGCATGGAGCAAGGACAACAATAACACATACGATACAGAAAGCGGCGAAGGCGCAGGTACTCTCTTCGGAACTTTCAATAAGAAAGGTACGATGACTGTTTACTTCCCAACAACAGGTACAGTAAACAAGTCTAAATCTGATTACAACAAGGCGCATGTAAAATTTGTGGCAGACAAGACTGACGGTACTGAAAGCACTATCAACTTCGGTAATGTAAATTACGGCAATGCCAAGGAAGATGCTATCTTGGAAGGTGCTACTTACCTCAGCCAGACTGCAGCAAAGCCTTCTTACTGTGGCACAGGAACTTACTATCAGACAGTACTCCCTGCAGAGAACGCAAGTGAACCAGCTTCTATCCGCATCGACTATAAGTTGACCGCCACCGATGGCTCAAACGAGGTTATCAACGTAAAGAATGCTACAGCTACAATCCCTGCTGCCTACACAGCTTGGAAGCATGGCTACGCATACACTTACATCTTCAAGATTTCCCAGAACACCAATGGTACAACAGGTACTCCTGGCTCTGACGACTCAGGATTGACTGCCATCAGCTTCGATGCCGTTGTTCTTGATGACGAGACAACAGGCAAGCAGGAGACTATCACGACTGTTTCTACTCCTTCTATCACAACTTACGGCTTCAAGGATGGTAAGGTTACAACTGGTCAGAACGAGTATGAGGTTGGCACAGAAATCTATGCTACCGCATTCGTACCTGCAACAAAAACTGAAAAGGCAACAACAGCCGCTCCTCAGAAGCTTTACACAGTAACTATCGAGAAGGATGCAGCTCAGGATATCAATGAAACAACTGTAGCTAATGCTCTCAAGAATGGTGTTAAGGCTCCAGAAGATGAACCAACATCATGGGCTGTAACCGATGCAAACGGCAAGAAGTTGACAGTAACCTCAGCAACAGGAACATCTGTAACAGAAGTTCCTACAGAGGATGGTCACAAGCTCACTGTCAATGCCATCAAGTGGACTCCAAATGCAGCTGCTATCTATGCAGTGGAATACGAGTACACTGATGCAAATAGTAAGCCCCAGAAGGCATACAAGATTGTCAAGGTCGTAGCCTCAACACCAGCTACACCAGGAGCAAACGAAGGCGAGTAATCATTCCGTCCCCACGGATATTCTCCCGCTAGGCGTTTCGACGGATTTGCAATCCGGCGTCAAAAAAATGACACAACCTATTTATTTTGCGGATTTGCAATCCGCTCAACATAAAGATAATGGGGATTGCAAATCCCCAATAAAGCGGTCGAACATTTTTTGACAGCGGATTGCAAATCCGCTGGAACGCCTGGATGGAATAAAACGCAACAAAACAAAAATCCGCTGAAACGCCTGACGGAAACAAAACGGTAGCAAAACAAAAGATCCGCTACAAAGCCTGGCGGAAAAGCGAAAACATTGCAACGCCAGTCGAAACGAAAAACCAACTCCGAAATTACCCTTAAGGAGCAAGTTATCGCCCCGGCTGGGGCAAAACTTTGCCCCGGCGAGGGCAATACATTGCCCCAACGAGGCAAAAAACATGGTATTTTTGCATTGATGCCTAGGCATCTATACTCTCAAAACCACCCTTCACCCTTCACCTTTTGCTAGGAAATGCCGATAAACAAAGGGATTCGGAGGGTGAAGGGTGATTTTCAACCCTTCACCAACCATTCACCACCCTTCACCCAAGCAAGAAAAAGCTGACCCGCTTCTTTTCCAAACCAGGGAAAAAAGCAAAAAGCAAGAAAAAAAGCACTCCAGCTCTCAACAAAAACTCGCAAAGGTGAAAGGTGGTGAAGGGTGGGTGAAGGGTAACCCACTACCCTTCACCCCCTCAAACCCCGATAAACAGGGCGTTTCCTGCCGAAAGGTGAAGGGTGAAGGGTATTTTCGTTTATGATGACAATACAAGAATTAGCACGATATTTTTTGTTTTTATCCAAAAAATAGTTATCTTTGCACCATGGGATTAGATAATCCCCATCAAGAACAAAAACGTCGCCTCCGGCATTAAGCAGGCGATTCATTAAAAAAGAATGTGCTATGATGAAATATCCTATAGGAATACAGACATTTGACAAAATCATCAATGGTGGTTTCGTCTACATTGACAAAACCGCATTGATTTACAAACTAGTACAAGGAAGTACTTATTTTCTGGGTCGTCCTCGTCGATTCGGAAAGAGTCTCCTCATCTCTACACTCGAAAGCTATTTTCTTGGCAAGAAGGAATTGTTCAAAGGACTTGCCATAGACTCCTTGGAAACAGAGTGGAAGCAATACCCCGTATTTCATATAGACTTTGGTACAGGTAACTATCTGAACGATGGTGAATTGGAGGAAACACTCAATGCTCACCTCAGTGAATGGGAAAAACAATACTCCATCACCAATAGCTACCAAAGCTTCGGTCTACGCCTAAGCCAAATTCTCAAGACAGCCCATGAGAAAACCGGGCTGGGCTGTGTCGTACTGATAGACGAATACGACAAGCCAATACTTGATGCACTCGACCTGGATGCCAAGGTAGAGCATCTAGGCATGCAGATAACCCTTGAGGAAAAGCATCGCAACATCATGAAGTCGTTTTATGCCACATTCAAGAGCGCAGATGCCGACCTCAGATTTGTTTTTCTGACAGGAGTCACCAAGTTCTCGCAAATCAGTGTGTTCAGCGGTTTCAACCAGCCCGACGACATCAGTCTTAATCGCAACTACGAGGCGATTTGCGGTATTACGAAAGAAGAATTAGTAAAATATTTCTCCGAGCCAATAGCTGAATTTTCAGAAGACTACGAGTGTACTCCCGAAGAAATGCTGCAAAAGTTGAAAGATAAATACGATGGTTATCACTTCAGCAAGAGAATGACGGATATATTTAATCCTTTTAGCATCCTCAACGCATTCAACCAAATGGACTTGGGAAACTATTGGTTTAAGAGTGGAACGCCAACCTATCTCGTTCGCCTCCTCTCCCATTCGAGCGAAAGCCTTAACAAGTTAGTGGGCAAACACTATGCCACAAGCCAATTTGATTACTACGAGACTGACATAGAAAAGCCTTTACCTATGCTCTATCAAAATGGTTACCTCACCATCAAAGGCTTTGACCGAGATACCCAATCATATCTGCTAGACATTCCCAACAACGAAGTGAGAGAAGGTCTTCTAACTTTAAAAAGTATCAAAAAACAATGAACCATCGCTTCTTGACCATACCATTTATGGCTCTATGCCTCGCCTCCTGCTCTGGCTCAGGGCAGGATGACCCGAACATACCGACCCCACCAGCCCCGAATCCCGATCTCGTGAGCATCGACTTCGGCGGCAACAGCGGGGCTTGGCAGGATGCGCCAGACTCTAGAGCAACAGACTCGAAAGGACTTGAAACGCTTTTCAAATCCTTCCGAGTCTGGGGCTATAAGACCACCAACAATACCCCTCAAATCGTGATGGACGGCTACAACGTCAATTACACAGAAAATACAGCAGGAAGCACCACTTCCAATGCCGCCGACTGGGAATACGTTGGCATCAAGAACCAGACCATCAAATACTGGGACTATTCTGCCTCCGATTATCGCTTCTTCGCTTACGCACCAGCAGATGATGCCAATATCAAATCATCAACTGATGACAACCAACAGTTGTCATTCTCCATCCCCTATACTTACTCAGAAAACGCAACCACAAAAACTACCCCATACGTCAGTGACCTCTGGTACGCAGACAATTCTACCAATGAAAATCAATATGGCAAGACGGTGAAGCTCACCTTCGCCCCTATCATCGCCAAGGTACGCTTCAAGTTCACCTATCCCGAGGATGCCGAAGGCATCACCATCAAGGACATACAGTTTAGGGACAGCCGTCTCGTCAGCAACTATTCGTGGGCAGCGACCCCAATAAAGGGAGACATCATCGCCACCTACCCTCTTACAGGAAATACTCCTGTCTCGCTCTCTTGGAAAACATCGAGCGACAATGATTCCAAAGGTAAGCTCATCTTCGACATCCCTTACGAAGACAAGGACGATAAGATCCAAATACTCCCAGACAACAAGCCAAAAAACAAATGGTATTACGTGCCGCCATTGGGCAACAGCACTGTTGAACAAGATGAGCAAGGCTCCTATACCATCACCGCCCAAATCGACGGAAAAGAAACATCAGCCACCGTACCTTCCGCTTACATGCAGTGGAAGGCAGGCTACCAATATACGTATATTTTCAAGATTACAGAAGCAGGCACCAACATCATCTTCACCGACCTCCAAGTAGAGCAATGGCTCACAGGACAGGAGTTCGGCAACAATGGTAGTGGTACCGCTGGCTGGTAACGTGTCGTATTTTCGGGCTCGATACACATCGCGCCCGTTATTTATTACGCGCACGCACACGTGTAGTAGTATATATTTATAAAAATAAGCATTATCATAAATCAAGATGAATCCAAATACGATGAACATACGAACCAAAAAGAGTCTAGCGCTCCTGCTCCTTGCCACCCTGACGGCTTGCGAGAGCAGCGACTTGCCGATACAGCACGCCGACAGCTATGACTATATCACCTTCTCGGCACAGACCGAGCAGCGCACCACTCGCACTAACCCCTACGAGAATTACACCCCGGAGAAGCACCCTAGCACCATGGGTGTGTTCGGCTATTACGACATCGACAGTTACAATGCCCTGACAGCCACCCAAGCAGTCAGCACCCCCAACCCCATCTTCGACAACACGAAGTTGACCTACAACGCTAGCGCCCAATCCTGGGACTACGCCAATCCGATGAAGTGGAACACCTACAAGGGAGCAAAGACCTTCGACTTCTTTGCTTACATGCCGATGACGGAAGGCAGCAAGTTGGCAAGAACCAGCGACAACACCAACGCTTACACACTCACGATTCCGTTTACGATTCCGAGTGAAACGACTGGTTCCAGCAGTTCTAGTTCCAGCGCAGGTGCCTCTCCCCTCTTCTACGACGTGAAGCAAGCGCCCATCATTTGCGCTGCACCAGTTCATAAACAAGCGACCGATGCAAATGGCAAGGAGCTAACATTCGAGCGAGTCATCAACCTCCAGTTCGACCAGACGCTCACGGCATACAACCTGAAATTCAAGCTCGATTCAAAGATGAATGCCATCCGCCAGTTCCGCATCACGAGCGTAAAGCTCTCGGGCGAGCTCGCCACCTCGGGCACCATCTCCCGAACCTACACCTGGAACAAGGACGGAAAACAAGAATGGACGACAGGCAACATCCAATGGACGAACCTCACTCGCACAAAATACGATGAAACATCACCGTTCGAAATCATAAACGAAACAACCGACAACGAAACGAAAGCCGGAGATTCATCCAGCGGAAAATCACAAGAACTAGTCGTTACCTCTTCCGACTACTCCCAATGGGGCAAGACATTCTACGTGATTCCCGACGAGAAATTCAACCCGACCATCCGAGTAACATACGATGTCGAGCTTGTCAAGGAGGACAGCACAACGGTGGTAACCCGAAAGGGCGTAACCTCCACCATCACGCTCAACAAGACAAACTTCGACAAACTTACCACAGGAGGCATCGCCATGGTCAACACCATCAACATCCTCATCCAGCCACGTTACCTCTACGTCTTGGCAGACGACGACGCCTACACAGGTCACTTACTCGTAGAATAAATCTTAAAAATATCATAACGCAATGAAAAATCATACGATGCATATCTTACAACATACCATCAGAAGACAAGATAACTACAGAAGCCCAAACTTCTGCAGCAAGCTGTTCTGCCTCTTGATGTTGTTCCTTTCTTTTGTGCCAGCTTTCGCCATGGCGGAAATGGAAGCTATAGATAGCAACAAAACGGAGACAACCGAAAGCAACAGCATCGCAACTAGCGAAAACATAGTCTCTACCGATAGCGTCGCTTCGGCAGACAGCACCCTTTCCGCTGCCCGCTCCACAAGAGCTGGCGAGGAGACCACCACCCAGAAGTATTATTCCATCGACCTCTACGCCCAGCAATATGCGGGCGGTACAGGTACGAAGGTCGACCCATACCAGATCAGCAGCGACTTGGAACTCGCCCTGTTGGCACGTCAGGTGAACAATGGAACTTCCACCGCAGGCAAATACTATAAGTTGACCAACAACATCCATCTCCAAGAAAAAGTCCTTTGGATGCCTATCGGAACCACGACCAACAAGTCTGGAAAGGACTTTGGGTTCCAAGGTAAATTCGATGGAAATGGCCACAGCATCAGCAACATGCATATTGTCTGGACCAACGAGAACGGGTTACAGGCAAGATGGGGCTTGTTCTCCAAACTGAAGGGTACAGGTAACAACGAGAGCGGATATACATCCGTCAGCGACCTCATCATCGAGGATGCGACCCTGGAGATGCAAAAGGGATTCGCCCCGAAAGGCTCTACCGTCATCAAACTCGGTATCCTTGCAGGAGAGATGAACGGAAACGCTGAAATCAGCAACATCATCATCCGCAACTCCATCGTCACCGACAACGGGGAGAGCTATACCTCCACCTGCCCTTATCGTGTGGGTGGTATCGTGGGCTACTTCGACAATGCCTCATACAGAATTTACAACATCGACGCAGAGACCGAGGTCAATATGCTCATGAATGCCACGTGCAGCACGAAAGTAAGAATCGCCGCAGGCTTCGGTAACGTCAGTGGATTTGGAACCAACAACAGCTATTCCATCGCTCCAACCAACATCTTCGTACATGGAAACGGCGTGAAAACCAACACCTCCAACAAAAATTGCAATGTGGGAGGCGTGATGTCATTCTTTGAGACTACATACAAAGGCAACTTGCCAGAAGCCAACAAAAAGACTCTGTTCTACACAAGTGCCAACACGGCTACCGGAACCAATGCCTACAACTTTGGCGAGGTGAAGGTGTATAACGACTTCATCAAGGATTTCGTAGGCATGATGAACAAATTCATCGAGGACAACAACCTTGACAGGAAGGTTTGGTCGTATTCAAGCACAAGCACCAGCAAAACGCCATTTTTCGTCACCACTTCAGTGAAAACAACTCGAGGTACAACAGATGTTCTCACCGTTGAGTTGGAAGACGGAACAACCTCTACGGACACTTTCGATTGGTATGTATCAAGAGACAACCAAAATTTCCAGAAAGAGGGAAACACAAGCAACTCTTTTACTTTGACTCGAAAGACCTACGAGCAGTATGTCTATGCCATCAGCTCAGATGGTAGCATACGTACAGCCACCGTCGTTGTCAAGCCTATCAAGGTATCAGCTACGCTTAAGTCAGAGAAGGATGCATCAACAGACAAAACAACCTATACCGTCGTTACTACCAACGACACAGGTGTCAGCAATAAAGACCTCGGACTCACTTTTAACTACCAGTGGTACAAGGGTACAGAAGAATTGAAAGGTGAGACCTATCCTTCTTACGTTCGCCCAGAAAATGCAGTTAATAGCGACATCTTCAATTGTCACGTCACTGCAAAAAGTGATACGCTTACTTTGTTGACTGATATTTTGTATGCTACCACCGTGGTCTATCTATGTCCAGATACCGTAACCATTGATGGCACCACTTACACTGGCAATAAGAATAATGATGGCTATACGCCAAACACTGCTGTTACCACATGGCAGGACGCCTACAGCAAGCTCAACAAGAATGGTAGTTGGGACGAGAATGTCATCGTGCTGATAGGTACGAGCAAGTCAAGTGTGACCAACAGCACAAGCAATGGCTTCAACATCACAAAAAATTACCAAGGTGAAAATCTTTTGGATGCAAATGAATGGAAAAGCACGGAGAATTCTCCTCTCCGCCGCAACACGACCATCACAGGAAAGTGGGACGGAAAAGACTATCAAGGAACAATCGCCATTAATGGCGACAATGAAGGCTTACCACTTTGGGGAGACACACGCTTTGAGAACATCACCTTCACCAAGAAAGAAACGTCACCAAGTATAAAATATAGAAACATCTACTGCCAATACAACAACCTGGAAATGGGCGAAGGCATCAAGGTGACAGGCTTTGACTACAATGCCCCAGTATATGGTACACTGGATGGTGCGGTAACCAATGCCCTCCAGATATTCGGCGGCTTCAACAACGATGGCCGCTTCTATCCATTAAATACAGAAGCAAACATCAAGAAATTCGAAGCCGCCATGCCTCATGGCAAAGAGGGTTTCAGCATCAACATCAAGTCGGGATTCTTTTCATGTATCTGTGCAGGTGGTCGTCAGTCTGGTAAGCTTTACTTTAATGGTATGATGGGAACCCCCGATATGCCTATCAAATGCAGCATCAATATTGACATCAACCGCCAATGGAATGATGGCAACAATAAACCAAGAAAAGTAAAGACTTTTGAAGGTGCAGACATGGGCGAAAGACAGAACGACTACGACATCGGTATCATTCTTGCCGGTAACCACGAGGGTGCCATGATTGGCGACGTGGACATCACCGTAAAGAGCGGTAAGGTGGCGCGTATCGTCAATGGTTCGCTGGGAAACGCTCGTACAATCACCCTTACAAAAGACTCTTCAGACAAAAATAAGCGATTCCCTTACAACACCTACATGGGAAGAGCCAACATCACTCTCGACCCTTCTAAATCCGAATATGCAACGGAAGGAGAAACTGCAGAAGTAACCAACAAGCGTGTCATCGTTACGGAGTTATATGGCGGAAGTACAGGCCGTGGACAAGAAAATAACATAGTAGACAATCCTTTCTATGGCTATAGCACCATCACCATCAATGGCGGCACCTTCAAGATTCTGCCTGAAACAAACGACCAAAAAGTCAATATTCTTTGCGGTATCTTCGGTGCAGGAGCTGGTGGTATGAATGGTATCGGCGATGCTACCCACCCTACGCCAGATGCTTACATTCCATACTGGGATTCCACCCAGAAGGGCACAATGCTCTTTGGTCCTTATGATAACACAAAAGACAAGCTACTAGTTCACTACACTTGCTACAATGCAAGCAGCAACAACTCTACGGACGTTGATCCGATGGAAACCAACACAAAGATTGTAATCAATGGCGGTGTGTTTGGCGAAAAATCCGAACCTATTGACGGAATCTATGCAGGTGGTAGCGGCTATATGAGCAAGTCGTTATGGCGAACAGAAGGAACACCAAGCGTATATGGTGGAAACGTTTATGGAGAAAAAGGTGCAACTGTAGCATCATTGACCATCAATGGCGGTACATTCTATTGTACAAACGGAATCTTCGCCGCAGGTCGTGGCACGGATTTCTATTATCATGAAAACCCATACAAAGGCACAGCTGCAGACTATACTGCGCTCGGCAAGACCTACGGCAACGTGGAACTGAACATCAGTGGCGGTTCCTTCCACTGCCCTATCTTCGGTGGCGGATATGGCGTGGCTGACTCTAAGCTGAAGACAGACAACAGCATCCACACCCTCTACAACATGGCTCGCCTCTACGGTCAGTCATTCGTCAACATCTACGGTGGAACATTCTATGACAACATCTATGGCGGTGGCGATATGGCAGTAGTGGAATACCATGGCGATGAAATGGCAACCAACCTCGTCATCGGCGACAAGGCAGACATCCGTGGTTCTATCTTCGCTGGTGGTAACGGAAGAAAGATACGCATCGATACTGGTAAAACCGACGCCCAAGTAACAATAGACAACGACACCCGCCACCCAGAAGAAGTGGGCAAGGTCATTGGCTCTACCAGCGTCTTCTTCCAAGGTTCCACCCAGCAAGCTCCTTCCGTATATGGCGACATCTACGGAGGCGGTAACCTCGCACAGGTAAATGGCGACACCTACGTCAACATCTATGCCGGCAACCTCGCCGGACAGGTATTCGGCGGAGGAAAAGGAAGAATCTTCGATGATAACGGAGCTGCACTCGCTACTGACCTCTACACTTACGCCGACATTACAGGAAACACAAACGTCACCCTAGCGCAAGATTCCGGTGGACAAAGTGGCGACGACGATGGAAAGATGAAAGACAACTTCTCCATCAACGTGATATGGAACAAGTTGTGGGATGCCACAGCCAATAAATTCTATGGTTGGGATGGAGACGTGAAAGCCGAAGAAGGCGAAACCATCGAAGCTAAGAAGGAACGATTCTACACAGACAAGAAGTTTGTCAACCCTCACAACATCTATGGCGGTGGTAACCTTGCCTGCAAGGTTGGTACCTACGTAGATGAAAAAGGAAAGACCCTAGCAGAGGCTGCCAAAGGTACTGGACTCGCTACCGTGGAAGTACTCAAGGGTATGACCCCATTCGAGCTCCTCAAGACGCAGGAATGGAAAACCTCTTACACCGACAACAAGAACCCTCACTTCTCCGTATTCGGCGGAGGATATGGTGCCAACACCCAGGTGGGCAGCACCAACGTGACCGTTGACGTGGAAGGCGACTATGGTGTATATAACGCTGAGGCTGACGATGACGACGAACAGTTGGCTCGACCAAACAAGAACAACAAGAAGGCTAAGAAAGCAAAACAAAATACAACCCTACCTGTCTTCGACAACTCAAAGGGTATTCCTAACTTCACCGTCCACAGCGTGTTCGGTGGTGGCTACGCTGGTATCGTAATCGACAGCACCCAAGTAACCGTGGATGGACAGACCTTCATCCATCGTGTCTATGGCGGTGGCTTCGGCGACCCTAATGCCATTTCTGAAACAGACATCACAGGTCAGGTAGGTGGTGACAGCCATGTATATGTGAAGGGTGCCAAGGTATATGGCGATGTATTCGGCGGCGGTGCAGGAGTATCGCCGACGACCACCCTCTACTTCACCGAAGTGGCTCGTGTCAAGGGAACAACCTTGGTGAATGTTTCCGACGATGCCAAGGTGTTCGGTAAAGTATATGGTGGCGGCGACATCGCCAATGTGGGTCCTGCCCAATATACCGCCGACTACACCAGCAAGCCTTTCAGCGAGACTGCCATCGACCAAGAAACAGGCAATCCGACGACAAATTACAAATATACAGCCAGCGACTATTGCACCCTCGTCAACATCATGGGTGGCGACATCTATGGCGAGGTATATGGTGGCGGAAAGGGTATCAAGAAAGTAACGACTACCACGGATGCAACGACCCATAATCAGGTAACGGCAACCTATGCCCGCTACAACGAGTTGGGCAGAATCAACGGCAACACCCTCGTACACGTAGCCAACACCTTCAACGATAGCTTCTCCACCGAATCCTTCGACCAGGCTGGCAACAACATCCCATCCATCTGGAACCGCATCTACGGTGGCTGCGCATACGGTACCGTGGATGGCAATACCCTCGTACACATCGAGGGTGGTAAGCTCGGCCTCAACATCTTCGGCGGTGGATATGGCGACGTGCCCGTAATCGACGAGACTAGCAACGAGTATATAGAAAGTTCTGACAGGAGCGTCCTCGAACAGGTCTTGGGAAAGAAATACGACGACAGCCAGGTGACATTCGCCAACATTCTGGGAAATACCAAGGTACAGATAGACGGCGGTTCCTACATCTGGAACCAAAAGGCAGACATAGATGGCAACATCGTGACCTGGCTCGCCACACAGTCCAACAGCGAAAAGACTTGCAACAGTCTCGACGAATACAAGCTGATGGTACGTGACATCAAGAATGCCAAGAAAATCAGCGACATCACCAACCCACAGGCGAAGGCAGCCCTCGACAGAATCCAAAACGACGAGAGCACAAAGCAATTCTTCACACTCTCGGAAGGTAACACGCTCGCTGGTTCATTCAAGAAGAACCACAACATCTTCGGCGGTGGCAACCGTGCTTGCTACGTAGGTACATACACAGCAGGAACCACCGCTGATGCTACGACTGATCCAGATGCCACGACTGCTCCCGCTACAAATACGGGCGAGGCAATTGTGGAAATCAACCACTCGCCAGTGGATGTTCTCACCGACGAGCATCAGCGAAAGGTAAGTCTGTTCGACTACACCACCCTGCAAGGTCTCTGCTGGTACATCGCCAGCCGAAACACCTCACACCCACAATTCTCTGTGTTTGGTGCGGGCTATGGTGCCAACACCAAGGTAGGCAATACCCAGGTGTATGTTCGCCCGGGTGCCATGATTATGTCTGATAAAGATGGTACGCCCTATACAATAGACGGCAAGCAATATCGCTACATCTGCCAGAATACAGACAAACTGACCTATACCGCATTCCAAAACGATCTTTACAATGACTTCTTGAAAGTTACCAGCGATGACTTGAAGAAATACTATGGTAGTTCGGATGGAACGACAAAAGACCCTAATACATTCCGCCGTTACCATATCAGTCGCATGGCATGGACCCTCGGTCTCCCGGGCTTCACCTTCATCGACATCCATGGCGGTGGATTCTCGGGCTATGTAGCAGGAGATACATACGTGGAGGCTGACAACCAGCTAGCCTGCAACAATCTTTATGGCGCAGGTTTGGGTGCCCAGCCTTACTTCGGCGAAAAGGACAGCTATAATGTTTCCGAAAAATACGACTTCGGTAGCATCGGTGGCAATGCCAAGGTATTCATCAAGTCGGGTACGGTATCGCAAAACGTATATGGCGGCGGTGCCGGCATCGAGTCTGCTTATATCAACAACGGAAAAATCAATACTTCCAACGACAAGACTGGCACATTAGTCGATTTCCCTGACATGGCTCGTGTCAAGAAGACCGAGGTACATGTCTATGGCGAGACCGTAGACAATGAGCTACTGCAATTAGACCGCACCCTCATCATCGGTAACGTATATGGTGGAGGCGACGTTGCGAATGTGGGAACAACAGAAGCTGCAGCAGACTCCATCGGAAGAAACGATTATTACAAGAAAAGTCAGAACTTTACCTCATTGGTTGATGCACGTGGTGGCACCCTACTCGGTCATTTGTTCGCTGGAGGCAATGGACGTACCCAGGCTGAATGTGATGACTATACGAAGGTAGGTGGCATCTATGGCAACGCAGCTATCGTGATAGACAAGCCAGGCATGAGCTATCCATATTTGGAAGAGAAAAATAGTAGCAGCAATAACGAGAATGATGCAAACAGCACCAACACCACAGAATATACTCTAACCAGCCTCGACCCTTCAGACGCAAAATATCTGAAGCATCCTAATGATGCCGACAATATAAAGATAGAGCCTCATGCCTTCGAACGCATCTACGGCGGCTGCCAAAACGGCACCATCTATGGCAACACCTACGTAGGCATTCATGGCGGCACCCTCTACAACAATGCCTTTGGCGGCGGATGGGGCGACATCTGCACCATCACGAACAATGGCGAGGAGACCCAATCCATCACCTCTGCCGACGTAACGGGCAACACCCATCTCTACGTTACTGGAGGCAAGATTGGACTCACAGCATATTGGTTGGACAACACCCGTTTCTGGGAACCATCCACCATCATCGACGGTGTAACCTACTCGCCACAATACAATCCAACCACCCAGAAGTTTAAGATCAACCATAACATCTACGGTGGTGGAAATACAGCTTGTAGAATAGGCAAGACTGACGAAAACAACAAGCTAAGCGGCGGCAACGCCCGAGTATATATGGAAAAGGGCTTGCTTTATAAGACAACCCAAGTATTATCGGATGCAGCACAAAAGTCGGATGCAGCACAAAAAGATTACAACTTCTTCGCCAGCAACGAATGGAAGGAAGTATATAATAAGGTGGGATCTCCTCACTTCTGCGTATTCGGCGGCGGCTATGGAGAGAACACCATCGTCAAGGGCGACACCTGGCTGAATATAGAAATGTCTGAGCGTCCTAGCCAAATCGACGCTACCCTCGACATCAAGACAGGCGAGGAATACAAGCACTTCTACTCGGGCTACTCCGTGATGGACCTCGTGGGCGGCGGCTACTCTGGTAAGGTGGAAGGCGACACCCATATCTTCGGCTCTGGCGGTGGATTCTGCCGTCGTGTGTTTGGCGGTGGATTCTACAACTCCGTCAATAAAACCTACATCAACCTCAAGGCAATCGACTGCCATGACATCTTCGGCGGTGGATTGATGGGTGACGTCATAATGAGCACCAACATCACGGTTGGTCAAAACGGCAAAACTACCAGTCAAGCATCCGAGTCTGGAAGCGAAGGAACATCAAGTTCATCTGGCTTCACCAACAAAGACATCTTCGTCCATGGCAATATCTATGGTGGCAACGACGTGTCTGGCTATGTGAACATCAACGACGACAACGGTTTCTTCTCAGCCAATACCGATGATAGCGAATCGGGTACCAATATCCATATCTATGGTGGTCATATCTATGGCGATGTATATGGCGCAGGAAACGGCGACTACCTCTATGCCCTCGACCGAAAGGGCAACACCAAGGTAACCGTGAACGAGGATTATCCGCTCAACCCAAACGACCCGAACTCCGAGACCGTAGATTTGGTTTATACCGTACCGATGCGAGAGAGCATGCCATCCTACAAGGCGGCTAGCGATGCCGCCAAGATTGTGAACATCAACTCTTGGCGACCACTGACCAACAAGACGGAAATCCATATCGAGGGAAATAGCACCGAAGACAGAGCACAAATCGACGGTGCCGTCTATGGTGGTGGCAACTCTGCCACTGTCATGAAAGTACAGGCTCCTGCCACAACAACCCAATCTGTAGAGCTCGTAGGTACCGTGGATATCAACATCGGAAGCCATGTGAAAATCGGAAGCGTCTTCATGGGCTGCAACGGCGATGCCCTCTTCACCGCCACCGAGGACAACAACTTCATGAGCAAGTTCCAGCGACTGAACGGTAGCGTCTATGATGCCACCAAGGAGTTGAACTTCGCCGATACCATCGACTGGGTGAACGACCCATCCAATGTAAGCATCAGCGAGCTCTACTTGCCAACGAAAGCCAAGGACCGTCCGAACGTCTATCCTCACCTCATCGACCTCTACTTCCAGCCAGTGGAGATGAACTTCCAGGGAAAGATATGGTGGAAAGACGGGGACGACCTCACCGATTGCACCATCGGCTCGTTCTACTGCGGTGGAAACCGTGGTAACATGAACGTATATCCAGACGACAAAGTTCTTCAAGACGGTTTCACCTTTCCTAAGAATTTGACCATCACGGATAAGATTGTGGGTGGTTGCAATAAGGCAAACTATGAATATATCGGAAAAGCCAAGAAGGTAACCCATGAGGGTGGTTACCTCCTCGGTCTGGTAAACATGAACGGTATGAACACCGTCCCATTGCAAACTGCCAATGCCAGCGAGGGAGGTCCCGATGACATCAATGCCAGCAACAAGAAGCCATACATCACGCTGACCATCGAGAACCAGTTCCAGCCTAAAGAGAAGGATGGAGCCTACCAAGGCGGAAACGTATATGGCGGTTGCTACGAGACGGGAACCATCAAGGGCAACATCTCCATCCAGATGAACAGCGATATGCTGAAGGGGAAGAGCCAACAGAAACTAGAGAAAGCCAACAACTTGCTCGCCACAGACCCTGCTTATGCCGCCCTCAATGTGTATGGCGCAGGCTATGGTATGGAGAGCTATGTATATGGCAATACCATCATCGTTATGGGAGACAGTGTAGCTTGCACAAAGCCTGCTGTCGAAAATGACAACTTCAAGGAGAGCGGTGTCTCAGCCAACTTCGTGTATGGTGGCGGCCAGCAAGGTAACGTCATCGGCGTTTCGCATGTAGAAATCAAGAACGGTCATATCTTCCGCTCCGTAACAGGTGGTTCCTACTCTGGCTTCGTATGGGGTTCTACCGAGGTAATGGTAGGATACCCTAAATACTATATGGCTGGTTACTCCGGGAAATACCGTCTGAATCGTACCGACCAAAAGCACAAGGACATCAAGAATTATGACAACACATCCACCATTAAGCAGGAAATTGATCTCGTTGAAGGTGACATAGTATCACAAGGTGTGTTTGAAGATGCCATTGGAATAGAAAGCCACGGTGAATCTATCACATTCAATAATACGTCTGAAACGAAAGAGTCTTATCTATATCCTATTGAAGCCAAGACCCCAAAAATAGGCTGGGACAAGGTAAACATCCAAATCGACGAAGCAGTATATGGAGGAGGATATTCCCTCGCCCAGGGTTCTTCTGTCTTGGCAAACAACACCACCGTGCTGAAATACACCAACCAGTACAACCTCGATGACGATAGCAATAGCGATGGGAACAGCGATAGCACCGTAGGATATGGCGGAAACACCACCATCTTGGTAGGCGACACCATAGACGTTGAACACATCACCATCTCTCTTCAGGAGATGACTCCTATCAACTTGCCAGATGGTACCGACCTCTTCGGTTATTACTACAAGCATTATGATGACAAGAATAGCAATCAATATACCTATCGCTATGTCTCCCTACAAGACAAGTACTTCAAGGGAACGAAAATTCCTACAGATTTGGCTGCCAATATGAAGGAAAACCAATTCTATATGTACGATAGCGAAGGTGGTATCTTCGGCGATGGTCACTTGTCTTACGCAGAGGGTTTCCGTAGTGCCGATGTCACAGGCTATGGCTTTGCCGTCCATACCATCGACGACCCTAAGATTATGAACACCTTCCAGCGTATGGACGTCCTGCGCTTGGAAAACAACTGCCTCACCCTGCTCGGCGCTCGTGACTACACCGTCAATGAAATCAACAAGACTCCATACTCCATCTCTCGTGTAGGAGAAATCAAGATGGTGGCTGGCGAAGGTATCGCTTTGACCAGCGACAACAAGTTGCAGACGAAGACTGAAGCCAATAATAATAAATATAAGGTACGCGCGCGCAACTACATGGGATTTGCCAACAACATCCATTATGTAGGTGCCGTGAAATCAGACATCGCTTTCTCTGATACTTGGTATGACACCGATGGTACACCTTCTGCTGATAGCAAATCTTACCAAGCAATCAAGCAGGAATACATCGACAATTACAAGAATGACAAAAATGCCGCTAAATTCCAAGAGCGAAACAATGGCACCGCCAAGAATATGATTGGTATTGCCTCGGGTTATTCCATGAAGATTCAGAACGCACAAAGAGTCATCGACCCAACGACTAAAACCGAGAAAGACAGCATCTTCTATGGTCCGGTGTATGGAGTGATCGAGATGAACCTCATCAATGTACGTGAGGGCGAAGGCGGTGGCTATGTCTATGCCGAAAACAACCACACACGTGCAGCAGATGAAAGCGGGACTACTCATGACGTTGACTTCCTAGAGACAACCGGTAACTTCGTCTTCCCACTCGACAATAGCAACAACCGCTACATCGTGGACGATTGCTTCCCTACGGGTTACGAGACACTCCAAAACCAAAATAAAGACCCTGAGACTGAAGACATCCACTACTGGTATGTTACAGGTTATAATTACTATTACAATGCACATATCACAGGTTATACCTATCAGAACAGCATGGCGTTCGAAAGCGATAACTCAGATGGTCTTACCGTACTCACGGGGTTGAAGAAAGGTCAGACCATTACCGTGAATAGTTGGAAGATGCGCAGTGGTCACCAAGACGACTATGCTTGCGATTTGGAGAAGAACCAAGCTGATGCCTATAAACTCTATGTAGGTGCATCTAGCTCCAAGCAATATGCCGACCCTAGCAAGCAGGAAAAGGAGGAGGACAAAGGCTTCGCTGCCCTGCTGCCTTTAAATGGCACCGAATTCTCTGCCGCCAGCGACTATCTGCATCAAACGCTCCCTTCCAACTTATCGGGCGATGCCAAGATTGTTTTCCGTCTAGAAGACAACAACAAAAATACGTCATCCGACTACTTCCAAAAGCATCTCTCCGAGAAATGCCAGGCCACCCTTGTACTCACCGCCCCTGCACTGGATGCAAATGGAACCCAATTAAAGGAGGGAGAGGGTAAGAATTTCACTTATACCATCTATCTCACCATCGAATACGTACAGGGACCTTCCATCAGTGGTGGAATCACCATCGACAACTGCGCCCTGCCTGGCGAGATGATTCGTCTCAAGAAGGACAAGGTCATCATCGATGCCGACCAGTCGTTCTCTGCCAATGGATATTATTGGCACATCGGAAAGATGAAGAAGGATGAGAATGGAAATGAGACATTCGACGAGACAAATTCTTGGACTGAGAACATAGCATCTTCCGACAATACTTATAAGTCGGGAGACCCTCTCACTGGCAGAACCGACCTCTTTGCAGGTGCCAACTACGACAAGACAAAGGATTATATTGACATTCCTGCCTACTACTATATGAATGGTTATGGCGTGCAACTCGGTGTTACCATGACAGGCTTTGGCAACCAAATATTCCCTGTCACCATGAACGAGGACGACCGTCTAGTGGTTCACAACTACCACGAGATGGATCCTCATAAGGAGGGTGTTGACTTGCATATTCCGGATGCTATCAAGCGTGCTCAGAAAGAAAAAGACTTCGCCGAGCCTCGCATCTACATCAGCGACCAGCAAGACCTCACCGCCTTTGGCAAGTTCATCACAACAGATGGAAATGATGGCGGCAAGAATGCTCAGTTCATTCTTCAGAACGACCTGACCCTTCCTTCTGATTATACAGGAGGAAACGCCACCTTCCAGGGAACATTCCATGGAAACGGACATGTCATCCAAGGGTTGAAAGCCAACCAGACGCTCTTTGCAGAAACCGAAGGTAACATCTATAATCTGGGATTGGCATCGGGTAAGATTTCCTATACCGCAGCATCCGAGGGGAAGAAGGAACACTACCATTGCTGCTTCGAATACGACAAGGATAGTCCTGTGGTATATGAGATGGACGGCAAGGTCAATACAGGCTATACAGCAGATGACTTCAAGTATGGCAAGGTGGCTTACGACCTCAATGGTTACTACCTCCGTGCGCTCGACATCAGCAAGAAGAACACCGACAATGCAGACAAGGATGCCTTGAAGAAAGCCTTGCAGAAAGAAGCCGCCTTGAAGTATATCTACGATTACTTCGCCAACGGCGATTATCAGTATGCCCATCGTTCGGATGCCATCACAGGCAGAGTAACAGGTATCACCTATCTCCGTACGGGTAAGGACAACGACCAGCCAAACTATGGTTATGCAGAGACTCGTCACGACAAGAGCCACACCATCGACAAGGCTCGCGCACAAAACTACGTGGCTGCTTCTACCGACGAGAATGACAAAGTAACACCTGAGTCTCGCTCAGGCGATTACCTGCCACTGTTTAACGATGCAGAAAATGGAACCGAGGTAATGAACGACTTCCTCTTCTGGGGACAGTCACTACAATCTACCCCAGCCGATTATCCTTCGACTATAGGTTACACTCAGAACAACGACCAAGTATTCTGCCATCAGAACAACTATATGGTAAACCGAGTATATCGCACCGATGGTTACTATGGCACAACGAAGAATAACAAGACCGATGCAGACAAGTTCTACTACAATGCCTATAACCTGGGCAGCAGTAGCATGAGTACCTACGTACACATCCCTACGACAACTGCCATCGACTTCACAGCCGACGATGACAATGCCACCGTCTTCCACGACCTCAACATCAAGGACGGAGTAACCCAGAACCTCTTGGTTTACACTGCCGCCAACGATGCAGGCCAAATAGACGACACCGAGGCATACGGCATCGTAAGCAAGGCATTGACCTACGGCGAGAGCACACAGGAGAGTCTCATCAAGGGACATCACATCGTGAAGAAGAGCAATACAAGTTCTTCTAGCGAAAGTTCCAGCAAAAGTTCCAGTGAAAGTTCCAGTGAAAGTTCTAGCGAAAGCACGGCACCAGCTTTCAGTACCTCCCTGTTGCACCTCGTGGAGCGCACTCCAGAGGGTAAGAACAGCGAGGGCGAGGATTGCAAGAACAACGACTTCTGCGTGCCTATCCCATTCGAGGTTAGCGACCACGCTTGGTATGTTCGCAAGCCAATGTACTATGCCGAGGATGCGACAGGAGCATGGGAAGGCATCTGCTTGCCATTTACCGCCAAGAAGGTAGTGGCATCGCTCAACGGCGAGATTACCCACTTCTATGGAGCGGAAGCATCTGATGCAAATGGTACAGAGGCTGGTGATTCAAACAGCATCAACACCACCACCCAGCACCATGAATACTGGCTCCGTGGTCTCACAACTATCGGCACGGAGAAAGACGGCAAGACCGCCGCAACCTTCATGCGCCCTGGGGGTGGCTCTACTTCTGGCACAAACGCTGATTCTGGCACAGACGCTGATTCTGGCACAGGCAAAGCTTCTGCTTTGTTTACTCAAGGCAACAGCGAGAAGATGGACTACACTTTCTACAACTCATTCTTTGCCGATACCTATGGAAGTAAACAATATAATAAGGTGGACAATCCATACTATACCCAGACTCAGGAATACAAGGATTATCTCCCATTGGCAGCCAACGTGCCATACGTGGTTCGCTTCCCAGGCTGTCGCTATTATGAGTTCGACCTCTCCAGCCAATTCTACAACAACATCACTGGCAAGAGCGCAGAGGCTCAGACCATCACCTTCAATGCATACGGCGAGAAGAGCAGTGATAATGGTGATAACAGCGAAAGCAGCGATAATGGTGATAACAGCGAAAGCAGCAAGAGCCAAAACTCTGCTATCGTCATCCCTATCACTGGAGCGATGTCAACAGCAGCCAATGGTTACGCCCACCAAGGAACCTTCGCTGCCAAGGCGGTAGCCAATGGCGAAGTGTATGGTATGAACGCTGACGGTACGGCATTCGACGATGCCTCTACCCTTCAGACGGTAATGCCATTCCGCACCTACATGAGCAAGGAAACTACAGGCTCATCGGCTCGTGCCAACTCTCAGACTCGTGCTACCTCCCAGTCTCGCACTACCTCAGAGTCTCGCACCGCCACCACCCCATCCGTCATTTACATCTCGGAGGGTCGCAGCATCGAGAAGCTCAATCCTGAGGTGAAGGGCGATGAGAATGAGACAGGCGATTACCTCACCGTTCGTCCACTCGGTCAGCGCCGAGTACGCATCGAGAGTACCTACGCCACCCAGCTCCAGGTCTATACCCTGAGCGGTCAGCTCTTCCGAGTACTGGATGTACAGCCAGGCACCGCCACCTACAGTGGCTTCGCCCCAGCCATCTACATCTTTGGCGGAAGTAAAGTAATCGTAAAATAAAAGAAAGACTTCATTCGCCAGCCATGGCTGGCGAATGATAAAAGGAAAAATATATGAAACAGATTAGTACTGAATATAATCATGCCGTGCAACTTATCAAGACGGCGATACTCCAAAATCAATTGGAGGCAGCCAAGGCTGTCAACCAACAGATGCTTGCATTATATTATGGTGTAGGCAAGTTTGTCTCGGAAAATACCCGTAATGGTATTTGGGGAACAGGAGCTATCGAAACGATAAGCGAGCAGCTCAGAAGAGAACTTCCTGGGCTGAGAGGATTCTCCCCTGCTAATATCAAAAAAATGCGTATTTTCTTTGAAAGTTGGAATAATTACATAAATCGTTCGCCAATGGCGAACGATTTACAACACACTGATAATCAAGAAGAATTACCATATCAAGCCCTACTATCTTTAAATCGTTCGCCAATGGCGAACGATTTAGACTGGCATGATTTCTTTGCCCTTAGTTTTTCCCATCACATGGAAATTATCTTCAAAACGAAGACTCTGGAAGAACGTGCCTTTTATATTCACCAAGCGGCAACCCTGCATTGGGACAAATATATGCTGCGTGACAACTTGAAGGCAGACCTCTTTCATCATCAATCACAAATGCCAAACAATTTTGCGAAGGCAATGCCTAGCCCCCGACAGGCTCTCAAAGCCATCTCAATGTTTAAGGACGAATACCTCCTCCAAGATTACAGTCAGCCAATGGGTGTCGCAACTTATGATGTCATACCAGAGAAGCTGAAGAAGGTTCTCCCTCCAGAGGAAGGATTAAGGAAAATACTCAAGGGTGAGAGCATATCAGATTAAGAACTAGAATCTAACAGCAATCGAAGAACAAGATGAATACAAAAAATCACATATCAATGAGCAATCTCCTCCGCTCCCTCATGATGATACTCATGATGGGATGGATGGCGAGTGCGTGGGGACAAACGGAAGTAGAGAAAGAAATATACTCCACCGACTTTACAGATTGGTCGAAAGAAATAAACCGTAAAAAGGCAACAGAAGAAGTTGTCAACCTACAAACAAAATTCGGAGAGAATTTCACTTTCACATTTACAGGTGTCGGCATATACCCATCAGGAACAGAGAAAGATAAGAAATTCCCTGATGTGGGTTTTATGGAGACCGCTAAATATACTGGCGAATATAAGACAAGCGAACCAAATGCCATCATCTCGTCCTTAAGTAGCGTTACCAGGATTTCTTTACACCAAGCTGCTACAGGAACAGGACGAGGCATCAAAGTTTCTGTAAAAGGAGATGGCGATACCGATTGGGTTGTCTTGCATGACAAATCTATAGGAACAGCTGCTGGCGAGGACTTGAATTTAACCGTCAACCGCACAAATTGCCAAATCAAGTTTGAAAATTATTCAGAAGGTCTTAATAATAATGCATACGTTACCTATCTAGCTATTTATGGCTATGTTAAGGAAAAAACAGAGGTCAAAGTAAATTACTATCAACCTGATGGCACACTACTTGGAACTGAGACTGCCCCAAAAGGCTCTAGTCTGGCATTCAAATATGGAGAAAAAGATATTACCATTACTTCAGGTTCTGCTTTCAGAGGTTGGTTTGATGGTATGGGTATGACAGCCACCAAGGTAACAGAAGGCACAGAGCTGACCACAGACCTCAACCTCTACGCCAAGGTGACCCCTATCGAGCAAGCCACCTACGGCAGCAGCTATTCCTACGACCTGACCAAGAAGTATTTCTACCAAGAAGACCACGAGCTCATCGACATCACAGGCGGCGAATGGAAGGATGCCAGCCACGGTTGGTACTTCGAGAATGGTGGTACCATCAAGCTACAGGTGGCAAGGGGTGCCAGCATTGACATTCCGCTGTGCAACAACAACTCGGAAGGAATGATCAACGTATATGATGGCAACAATCTGCTGACCCGCTTCGAAAACAAGAGCGAATCGGGAAAAGAAGAGACATATACGGTTCGCTACAATGGAGGAACTCCGACCACGCTTACTTTCAATATCCCGGAAGGAACTTATATCCATAGCCTGGACGTACGAAACATCAAGTTGGTCATCGTATCGTTCGACTTCAAGAACAATAAGTTGGAGGGAGACGTTCCTTCCAGCATTCTCTGCGATGAAAATGGCGAGGCAAAGCTGCCTTTCAATGGATTGTTCTATCGAGACGGTTGGACCTTTGATGGTTGGACCGACGGCACCAACGACTACGAGGCGGGCAAAACTTACTCTTTCAACGAGGACGTGACGCTGAGACCGAAGATGGTACAGAACACGCTCGACATCACCGACACCAATAAAGAGATGACCGTAAGATGGCCTTTTGATCACACAGAGGCTCCCGAAATCAATATGCAGAAAGGTTCGGGTAGCAAGAGCTATACACAGTCTGGCATCATCTACATCAATGACAAGAAGCAAGAGAAACAAGATGTCAAGATGATTATGGACGCCTCAGATAAAAGTGCCAAGATTGACAACCACGACTCTCGCATCAACGGACTTCCCGGCAAAGGTGCCCAGGTCAACAAGAACACAGTCTTCACCCTTCCTGCCGTGTATGGCATGAAGGTAACGGTGCATGCCTCAGCTAAAGTAGATACAGACAACGACAATACCGAGGCATATTTCAACAAGGACGCCAACGATGCCCAAATTACTGTAACGGATGATAACAGTTATACCGTACCTACAGGAAACATCACATACGGAGAAGATCATAAGTCCATCACCTTTATATATAAGGGTGACGCAACCACCCTACATATTAAACTGGTGAAGGCAGGCTCTACCAAGGATTGGGGATTCTACGAAGACATCACCGCTATCTATCCTGTATTGCCAAACGTAACGAGCGAGAACATCATCAGCAACCAAGACTTTGCCGACCCTACCAAATACCCAAATGAAAAGGTAGTGAATGCGGGGTTCACTACAATTAGCAGCTCTGCCACCCACGCCAATACAGGCAAGCGATACTTGGTTGGCGATGTTGTGACCCTATCAGCCAAAGAGGCTTATGGTTATGACTTCAAAGGATTCAGGGTAAAAGGCTCGTCGGATACAGACCCATCTACAGAAAAAACTTCGAATACAGATAACTTCCTGTCATCCACATCTGATGCTGACGGCAAGTATTCTTGTTCTTATACTATTACAGAAAATGATGTCACCACCTTCAATGGCATCATTCCTATCGAAGTGGTATATGAGCGCAAGACGCTGTACAAGGTGATTGCCAAGTCGGCAGACACCAAACTGGGAAATGTTTCCATCTCCCCTATCTATGAGAACTTTTATCAAGAGAAAAAGACAACCAATGCCGACGGAACATCTTCCACACTGCAACAAGTGGAGTGCTGGTACACCGAAGGATCAGCTGTTACGGTTGGCTCCGATGCTGCCACAGACTACACCATCGATTACTGGGCAAAAGGGAATAGCAGTACAGCCGAATCTAAGGACAACACCTATACCTTTACCATTGCCAAAGACCAAGCAGAGACCACATGGGTAGCCCACTTCAAGCAAGGATACGCCGGTACCGTCATCTTCGACATCTCCGAGGATTCGGGTGTGCATGTCAGCTCATCCAAGGATGGAGTATTCCAAGGTGCGGGCAGTATGCAACCAACGACTCTGAAGGGAGTGCGCTCCTTCGTCATCCCTACCAATTATACCATCTTCAAGAGTATCAATGACGATGGAACAGATAACGAAAAATATTATACCCTCCAATATTGGACTCCGAGAGACAATACAGACCAACTTTACGAACCAGGCAAGCAATACTCGTTTAGCAATGAGAACCAAACACTCACCTTAGTGCCTGTATTTACGCAAAACCCAACCACTCAGGTAAACCGTGTAAACAACCCTGTGATACGTTACGACTTCGGGCGAAAAATACGAGACTACGCCGACCCAACAGCAAACGTAACTCGCAAGGTCTGCGCTCAAACCGTCAATATAGGCAAGAACCAAAAGGTATTCTGGACATCAAAAGTCTATGTGAACATTCTAGAAGGTGGTGAACGTCATGACCACTGGCGTGATGTAGCCATGTGGTGTAATACTGGCGAAAAGGGATATATCCGCAATGAGGATTTCGACGATTGGTGTGCCTTCGGACCTGGCACTACTTTCTGGGTTACAGCAGGTACCGGAGCCAAGATTTCCATTCTGTCTTACTCGCCTATCACCACAACCACCATCGATGGCACAGTACCATCCCTCGACCAAGTACGCACCGACTCCGTTCGCAAGGCATCGGGCAGCAACCACATGTATGTATATAGCCATACCACTGCCCATTCCTCCGAACGTTTGCCAATCATCATCGGCGACGACTACACTTACTACCAGTGGATAGAACTCAGTACCCTTGCAGCCAACTGGGTTGACTTTCATGCCGAGGTAGATGACGAAGCTCGTGGTGTCATCGACAAAACCACAACCGCCATTGCAGGAAATACCATCAAAGAGAAGGAAGATGGCGACTACTCCTTCCACATGGGAGAACGAGTGAAAATAACTTTCCACCGCAAGAAAGGTTACGAGCTTTCGCAGATTGTGGGACTCAAGAAACATGATGCCGAAGGTAACCCTCTCCCTCTGCTCAAGATGAATGAAGATGGTACCGTCGACATGCTCAATTACGACTTTTCCACCTATACCAAATGCCAGAAGAATGCAGATGGCAGTTGGGGAGTTGCCTCAGGTGAAGGAAAAACAATGTGGGTACTAAAGGCCACAGACGAGACAACACATGCTGATGCCAGCTCAGAAGCCGACAAAAATGCGTATTACGCAGAAGACAGCATCCGTACAAAGTATGAACTGGAGTTTGACATCACAGCCCATCGCTCTTTCCAGTTGCAGTTCGCCGAGAAGTCAACCTACTACATCACCTACAATTCTGGTAAGTTTGCCATGGGCACACCACCAGAAGCCCAATGGGTAGAGGCTGGCGACCAATTCACTATTCCTCGCAACCAAACTCTATATTACGAGGGACATACCCTAGACCACTGGGAGGATGAAGACAGAACTATGTATGCCAGAAACAACAATAAGAGACAAATTCAGCGTCATACGGCTCCAGCCAGCAACCTGCGAATGTTCCCAATATTCGAAGTAAACAACTTCAACCTTCTTGATTTGGAAGAGGATGCCACTGCTACCTGGAACTTTATCAAGGACGATGAAGCACCAACCATCAATTACCAGAAGACCAAGGGTATTTTGGTAACCCAGCTCACCATCGACTCAGACAGATTTCCTGAGAGCATCGATTTGAAGATAGACCTCGATGGAACCGATGGTAAGTTCGACAACACGAATACGACTCGTACAGACCGCATTCAGACCAACGCAGGCTCTATCATTCTCTTCCCGTCAACCCCTCAATGCCAAGCCACCTTGAAGGGAACGGAAAGTGACAAGAACATAGAAATCGCTGGTACAAAGGTTTCCTTCACCGCCAATACAAACTCCGAGTATCTTGCTTCAGCTTCATGTTCTGGAGAATCCGCTTACCAGAATCTGAATTTCGTGGATGGCACCTACTGCAAGAGCTTTAGCGTTACCTACAAGCCTCAAACTGCAACACAGCCAGAATTGGAATCATTGAGCTACGATGGGAAAACGCTCAGCAAGGATGAATTGAAGAATCTATGGGACAATGTTGACCAGTGCTATAAGATTAAAGGCATCACTCCATGGACGAACTTAGACAAGAGTGGAAATGAACAAATGCCTACTATCACTGGCACTGCCACACAGGAGGGAACAGTGGTAGCCACCCAACCTACCCTGCTCAATCCGGAGTGCGCCATCACCATCAAGAACAAGGCGGGCATTACCATTGCTACGAAAAAGGTGGTATTCGAATTTGCTACGCCTGAGGATAGTCCTCAGTTCGAACAAATCACGGTCAACGGCAAGACCTATACTACCACAAGCAACGAGATTCAGGATGTACCTAAGAACGGTCTCATCAAAGTGAAGTTCAATCGCACGATGAAAGCCATCCACATCCCATACGATGGAATCAAGTATACTTCTGAAGCAGGAAGGGAGTTGGAGTTTAAGTATTGGGACATGGAACCTGGCTCTACCATCAATTTTACCTTCAACCATAAAGACGGTGTTTTCCAGGACATCTATGGCAAGACTTGCGAACAAGACCTGACTCTCATCCTTCATATCGCCAAGGATGAGAACAGTTACCACCACCAGAAGTTCGACTTCATCGTGGGCGAGGATGGCGACATCAACGAGGCTATCCTTGCAGCCAACGGTACGGCGACAGGTAAGACTTACAACAACACCAAGACGGACGGCAGCCGATACTACATCTTCGTGCCTGATGGGCCTGATGGCGAATATCAATTGTTAGGAAACGGCATCATCACCTTCCCTGCCAATAATATTCCGAAGGATGAGAATGGTATCCCACGTCCAGATATGAATGGCAAGAACAATGGTGTGACAGACATCATAAAGCCAAGCATCTCGCTCATCGGACAGAGCAAGGAGGGTGTAACCCTGTGGAATCATCCGGTAGTGGAGGGAATTTCCTACACCGCCACCCTCAACATCGAAAACACCGCCCTGGATTTCTATGCCCAAGACCTGAACTTGGAAAACCGATTCAACTACTGGAATTCCATGGATGGACAAGGTTCGGGAGGTGCAGGACGTGCAGCCGCCTTTGCCGACAATGGCAACCGTACCACCCTGAAGAATGTGGGGATGTGGAGCTACCAGGATACCTATTATTCGAAGAATGGTGCCGATGGCTATCGTGGCTACATGGAGGATTGCGACCTCGCCGGTGTGGTGGACTGGATATGCGGCAGCGGCGACATCTGGTTCGAGAAGTGCAACCTCATCCTGCGTGACCGCACGGGCAACAACATTGTGGCACCTCATACCGAGGTAGGTCAAGAATGGGGATATGTATTCAACAACTGCACCATCAAGCCAGAGACCAGCAATCCTATCCGTTTCAAGGGCAAAGACTGGACGTTGGGCAGACCTTGGGGAAGTTCTCCAGCCTGCACCTTCCTCAATACCACGATGTATACCCAACCCCGCAATTATGGTTGGGGACGAATGAATACCAACTTGCCACTTCGATTCCACGAATACAACAGTGTCGACGAAAAGGGCAACACCATCTCCCTCAGCACCCGTTCGCTTGCCGCCTGCACACCAGCCGCTGGTTCTGACGACTGTGTGCTTACCGACCCATCCAATTACACCGTTCGCAATGTATTGGGCGGCATCGACTCATACGAGCCAAACAAGCTCTGCACGCAAATCGACGCCAAGTCGGGAATAAAGATTACGACAGACGATGCCGAAGCAGCAAGCAAGGTAGACACAGAAAACCATATCGTATGGGAAGACAACATCAGCATCGACGACGACAACCTGCAATGGGATGCTCGCCAAGAAGCCCTCTGTTACTTCCTCTTCAAGCTCAACGAGAAGACGAACAAGTGGATTTACCAGGCGAACACAGCGGACAACAGCATCAACCTCACCCCTTATGGCTCAGGCTACTACTGTGTGCGTGCCGCCAACCAGCGAGGCGGTCTGGGTTCTCCTACAAGTGCCATGCAATTCGTCATCACCGACCCATATACTCTTGAAATCAAGCAAGTGGGCAGCAAAGAGGGTTATGGCTGGAGCACCATCTGCATGCCTTTCAATGCCAAGGTGCCTGAGGGCATCAAGGTATATGCTGCCACGCCTCATGTCAATGACAGCAAGGCTAGCGAAAAGGTCGAAGACTTCTTGTTGACGCTTACGGAAATGAAAGAGGTCATCGACAGCATGAAAGGTTACGTGGTGTATGGTCCTGTAGGCAAATATACCTTCAAGGCAACCTCCCGCACGGATGATACGGAGACAATCCTTACTGGTAATCCGAGCGATGATGCCATCTCATCGACCAACATCAACTGCTATGTGCTTGCCGACAAGAGCTGGGGCCTCGGTTTCTACAAGTATACCGGCTCTACCCTAGCCGCCCACCGTGCTTGGTTGCCATCAGAGATGGTGACCGACTATGTGGCGGAAGCCCTCGCTTCCGGCAGAAGAGCCATCCGCTTCGTCTTCGCCGACGGCACTACTGCCATCCGCCTTCCTGTCTATCCAGGCGACTCCAACGAAGACGCATCGGGCGATGCGCTGTACAACTTGTCGGGACAACAGGTAGACAGACCTACGCAACCAGGAATCTACATATCTCGTAGCAAGGGCAAAGTATTGAAGAAATAACCCATAAAATATTTGTGAGTTACGATTATTTTCCGTACATTTGCAACCGATAAATCATATCATAAATATGATATAGATTGAACTAATCATTGGCATCAGCTTGCCAGCAGAAATTTAGAAGGAGACAGAATTATGACACAAAACAAGATAAAGGGAATACCCTACGGAGTATCTGATTTCGCAAATGTTATCAGAGACAATCTCTATTATGTCGATAAGACAAGGTTCATACCAGACATGGAGAACCAGGCTCGCAACCTGTTCTTCATCCGCCCTCGCCGCTTCGGCAAGAGCCTCTTCATCAACATGCTCCG
>ERZ808270.87-NODE-87-length-59413-cov-7.008912_pt1 | contig 59413 bp, 54 predicted proteins | sample MGYA00521082_ERZ808270 | MGnify/ENA primary metagenome ERZ808270 (study PRJEB31516, sample SAMN03275594) | gut metagenome | biome: mammalia-associated habitat; material: feces | host: Papio cynocephalus | place: Kenya | collected 2012-07-27 ... | reverse complement strand
TTGCAGAAGGTCGTGCAGAAGGTCGTGCAGAAGGACTTGAGGAAATAGCAAAGAGAATGTTGTTGCAGAATTTCCCCGTCTGTCAGATTGCAGCCATTACGGGGTTGACGGAGGAAAAAATAAAATCGCTTGAATAATAGATATTCATATTATGAAGAAAGTGGTGAGGATGGGCATAGCGTTTATTGCAACGTTGTTCGTTATGAGTTCATATTGTCAAACAAAAAGTATTTTGTCAACGGAGGCTTGACACCTCCGCTGACGGATAAAACAGCCTTTGTTACGGCATCACTTCAAATTCCGGATGAACCAAAAGAAATGCTTTTTGTTGTATAGACAAGTGGCTCCGCCACAGATAATATTTGATTTTGTCTCATATTGCTCAAAAAAATCACTAAGTGCCAATATCTAAAAGCAATAGTGAGCTTGGGTCAAGTGAGAATTGCAATAACTGGGAGAGGGGGCGCCCCCGCCCCCGATATTAATGTAAAAGGCCGATATTAATGTAAAAGCCTCCAATATTAATATAATTGACTTTTTTATGTCGGGGGGCGAGGGCGCCCCCTCTCCCAGTTATTAAAGTGTCTCGTCAAGACCGCTCTTTTTCACTGAAGGATTGATTGTCCAGCCGAACTTTTTGCAAAGTCCTTAAGTACCGGCAGGTCTACTTGAGGAATTGTTGTTGATGTGGTGGGTGTTGTTGTGTCCATATTGAAGTGTTTTAGATTGTTCCACTTGCAAAGTTATTTCATCCACATTAGTATATTTTCCTTAATTTTCCTCAACATTCCAATATTTATTGCTAACTTTGCAAACTGAAAATTGCAATTCGGATGCTTAGCGGCATCCACAGACGTTGACAACGAATAATTGTTTTAATAATTTTTATGGATTTTATCTTATTAATCACAGTCATCTTGACGGCTGTTGTATTGGTAGTGGGAGCCTACGTGATAGCAAAACTCGTGGGTCCTCGGTCGTACAACCCGGTTAAGGGTCAGCCCTTTGAGTGTGGTATTCCTACGCGCGGAACCTCATGGATTCCGGTACACGTGGGCTACTACCTCTTTGCCATCCTTTTCCTGATGTTCGACATTGAGACCCTCTTCCTCTACCCATGGGCAGTGGTTGTCAAGCAGTTTGGAGCCATGGCGCTTGCGAGCGTAGGCTTCTTTATGCTGGTATTGGTATTTGGCCTTGCTTACGCTTGGCGGAAAGGAGCGTTGGAATGGAAGTAAGAAAACCTGCAATCAAGAGTATCCCTTACGACGAGTTCAAGGACAACAAGAGCCTTGAGGCTCTCGTAGACGAACTCCATGAGGGAGGCGTCAATCTGGTGGTTGGCTCGCTCGACCAGGCTATCAACTGGGGCCGTTCCAACTCTCTGTGGTCATTAACATTCGGTACGTCGTGCTGCGGTATTGAGTTCATGGCAGTGGGCTGCGCCCGCTACGACTTCTCGCGCTTCGGTTTCGAGGTGACACGTAACTCTCCACGTCAGGCCGACCTCATCATGTGTGCCGGCACCATCACAAACAAGATGGCTCCTGTCTTCAAGCGTCTTTACGACGAGATGGCAGAGCCGAAGTATGTTGTCGCTGTGGGCGGCTGCGCCATATCGGGTGGTCCGTTCAAAAAGTCGTACAACGTGGTGCGCGGCATCTCGGAGATTGTTCCGGTAGACGTCTACGTGCCGGGCTGTCCTCCACGTCCGGAGGCTATCCTCTACGGCATGATGCAGCTTCAGCGCAAGGTGAAGGTTGAGAAATTCTTCGGCGGTGCCAACCACAAGATGTCGAAGGAGGAGAAGGAACTCTCAATGTCGAAGGGCGGTCTGCACGGACTCTCCAACGAGGCCATCGAGGCAGAGCGTCTCGCCGCCGGGAAGCGCGACACCATCGTCGTGAACGAAGTGCCCGAGGATTTCGACGCAAAGAAAGGTCTAACTGATTAATATAATAAGGTATAAGATATGAAACTTGAAAATATTGAACTCTCATTTGACAATTTCTCAAGTGAGATGTCGAAACTGAAGAACCAGAAACATTTCGACTACCTTGTTACCATCATCGGCGAGGACTTCGGCGAGGAAGGTTTGGGATGTATCTACATCCTTGAGAATACCGACAACAATGAGCGCTGCTCGGTGAAGACTATCGCCAAGAAGGTGGACGGAAGCGACGTGATCCCTACCGTCATCAACCTCTGGCACGCCGCCGACCTGCTTGAGCGCGAGGTCTACGACTTCGTGGGCATCAAGTTCCTCGGCCATCCTGACATGCGCCGTCTGTTCCTTCGCACCGACTTCAAGGGACACCCATTGCTGAAGGACTTCGACATGAGTCCAGAGGCCAACCAGTTCCCGCTGACCGACGAGCCGGAGTCGGACTTCACCGTAGAATACTCGCTCGACGCCGAGGGACACCTCGTGGCAACACAGAAGCGACTCTTCGACGACGACGACTTCGTGGTGAACATCGGTCCTAACCACCCGTCTACCCACGGTGTGCTCCGCTTGCAGACCGTGCTCAACGGCGAGAAGGTGAAGCGAATCTATCCGCACCTCGGCTACATCCACCGCGGCATCGAGAAGATGTGGGAGGGAATGACCTATCCGCAGACACTCGCCCTGACCGACCGTCTGAACTACCTATCGGCAATGATGCACCGCCACGCTCTCGTTGGCGTGATAGAGGAGGGTATGGGCATTGAGCTCAGCGACCGCATACACTACATCCGCACCATCATGGACGAGCTGCAGCGTATCGACTCTCACTTGCTCTACCTCGGCTGTACAGCTCAGGATCTCGGTGCCCTCACGGCATTCCTCTACTGCATGCGCGACCGCGAGCACGTGCTCAACGTCATGGAGGAGACCACCGGCGGACGACTCATCCAGAACTACTACCGCATCGGCGGACTTCAGGCCGACATCGACCCGAAGTTTGTGGAGAACACAAAGAAGCTCTGCAAGTATCTGCGCCCGATGATTCAGGAGTATCTCGACGTGTTCGGCGACAACGTGATTACGCACAACCGTCTTGTCGGCGTTGGTCCGATGAACCGCGAGGACTGTATCAACTACGCCGTGACAGGTCCTGCCGGACGTGCCGCAGGCTGGAAGAACGATACCCGCAAGCGTCATCCCTACGACCTCTACGACAAGGTGGAGTGGCAGGAAATCACGATGACGGGCTGCGACTCAATGGACCGCTACTACTGCCACATCAAGGAGCTCTACCAGAGCCTCGACATCATCGAGCAGCTCATCGACAACATCCCCGAGGGCGACTTCTACATCAAGCAGAAGCCTATCATCAAGGTGCCCGAGGGACAGTGGTACTTCTCTGTTGAGGGAGCCAGCGGCGAGTTTGGCGTCTATCTCGACTCGAAGGGCGACAAGAGTCCTTACCGCATGAAGATGCGTCCGATGGGTCTTACCCTTACAGGTGCTCTCGACCCGATGCTTCGCGGACAGAAGATAGCCGACCTCATCACTACCGGTGCAGCTATCGACTTCGTAATCCCTGACATCGACAGATAATTGGAATGTTGAGTTTTGAATGTTGAATTTTGAATTGTCGGTCTTTGACCGATGTTGAGTTGCCCAATTTTGAATTGAGAAAAACAACTCAAAAGTCGAAATTCAATAAATCAAAATTGCGGCTTGCCGCAACAATTCAAAACTCAAAACTCAAAATTCATAATTTAAACAAGAAATGTTTGACTTTAGTATAGTAACAAACTGGTTCCACAATCTCCTCTCGGTGACCTGCGGTCTGGGAGATTTCTGGACAATACTGATCGAGTGCATCCTGGTTGGTGTCTGCATTCTCGCAGGCTACGCCATCCTCGCCATCATCTTGATCTTCATGGAGCGTAAGGTTTGCGCATGGTTCCAGTGCCGTCTCGGCCCGATGCGTGTAGGACCTTGGGGTGTGTTCCAGGTGTTTGCCGACGTGCTGAAGATGCTCATCAAGGAGATCTTCGCTGTCGACGGTGCCGACAAACTCCTCTACTACGTGGCTCCGTTCCTCGTGATTATCGCCTCCGTGGGCACATTCTCGTTCTTGCCGTGGAACAACGGCGCCGAGGTGCTCGACTTCAACGTGGGCGTGTTCCTCATGTCGGCTATCTCAAGCCTTGGCATCGTGGGCATCTTCATGGCAGGATGGGGCTCCAACAACAAGTACTCAGTGGTTTCGGCCATGCGTGGTGCCGTGCAGCTCATCTCTTATGAGATGTCGCTCGCGCTCTGCCTTATCACTGCCGTTGTGCTCACAGGCACAATGCAGGTGTCGGGCATCGTTGAGGCACAGACCGGCGCTTTTGGCTGGCTCATCTTCAAGGGACACATCCCGGCAATCATCGCCTTCCTCGTATTCCTCGTGGCAGGCAACGCCGAGGCCAACCGTGGCCCGTTCGACTTGGCTGAGGCTGAGTCGGAGCTTACAGCCGGCTACCACACCGAGTATTCTGGTATGGGCTTCGGCTTCTACTACCTCGCCGAGTACCTCAACCTCTTCGTAGTGTCGGGTATCGCCTCTACTGTGTTCCTCGGCGGTTGGGCTCCGTTCAACATCGGTGTGGCTGGTGTTGACAATATCCTCAACATGATCCCGGGCATCGTATGGTTCCTCGGCAAGACATTCGGTGTAGTATTCTTGCTCATGTGGGTACGCTGGACATTCCCGCGCCTCCGTATCGACCAGATTCTGAAGCTCGAGTGGAAATACCTCATGCCTCTGTGTCTCATCAACTTGATTCTCATGACAGTAGTTGTGGCATTGGGTTGGCACTTTTAATATAGGAGTTAAGGAGTTGAAGAAGTTAAGAAGTTAAGCCAAATGCTTTGAATTATTCAGTAGCATTAAGTCGTAGCAATAAGCAAGAGAAAACTGACAATAAGACAAGAAATCTTAATATAGGTAATGGCTTAACTTCCAGCGACCGAAAGGGAGCGATAACTTCTGACTTCTGTCTTCTTCAAAAAATAAAAAAATGGAAGAAAACAAAAAATCATATTTCGGAGAAGTCGGGGCTGCCATGAAGACCCTTGCCGTGGGTATGAAGACCACATGGAAGGAGCTCTTCACCAAGAAGAGCACTGAGCAGTATCCCGAGAACCGCAAGACTACGCTGCACATCGCTGCACGCCACCGCGGTCGTCTGGTGATGAACCGCGACGAGAACGGCAATGTGAAGTGCACGGCCTGCACGCTCTGCGAGAAAGCTTGCCCGAACGGCACAATCAAGATTGTGTCGCAGATGGTGGAGAACCCCGAGACTGGCAAGAAAAAGAAGCAGCTCGTTGACTATCAGTACGACCTCGGCGACTGCATGTTCTGCGAGCTTTGCGTGAACGCCTGCAACTTCGGCGCCATCAAGTTTGTAAACGATTTCGAGAACTCCGTGTTCGACCGCGACGCACTCGTGCTTCACCTCAACAAGGAGGAGTACAAAGGCGGTTCGCTGCCCAACATCATCGACGGCGGTGCCGACTTCGAGATCGGAACATTTAACACCAAAACCAAGTAAAAGGAGCAACAGAAAAAAGTATGGCTAATATAGTAATGTTTTGCATCCTGGCAGCAGTCATCCTTGGCTCGGCTGTCATGTGCGTGACCACGAAGCGCATCATGCGTTCGGTCACATTCCTGCTTTTCGTACTCCTCGGAGTGGCAGGCCTTTATTTCCTGCTCGACTACACCTATCTTGGCGCAGCCCAGATCAGCGTGTACGCCGGTGGTATGGTGATGATGTACATCTTCGCCGTGCAGCTCGTGAGCAAGCGCACCCTTCAGGGTCTCGTTGAGCGTGTGAAGGGCTGCCGCGCACTCTCAGGCGCGTTGCTTTGCATCGTTGGCTTCGCAACTGTTGCCGGCGTGCTCCTCAAGAACGGCTTCATCAATCTTGCCGTTGAGGACAAGGAGGTGACGATGGACGTCATCGGCAAGGCGCTGCTCGGCTCTGAGAAGTATCAGTACGTACTCCCGTTCGAGTTTATTTCAGTGTTCCTCCTTGCCTGCATCGTAGGAGCAATCGTTGTAGCACGTAAAGAAAAGGAGGATAAGTAATTATGGTACCAGTAGAATGTTATTTTGTGCTTAGCGCACTTCTGTTCTTCATCGGCGTGTATGGTTTCATCACTCGCCGCAACCTGATAGCAATGCTCGTCTCCATAGAGCTCGTGCTCAACGCTGTCGACTTGAACTTCGCTGCTTTCAACCGCCTGCTTTTCCAGGGCGAGTTTGAGGGATTCTTCATGACCCTCTTCTCCATCGGTGTGAGCGCAGCCGAGAGTGCCGTAGCCATCGCGATTATTATCAACGTTTACCGCAATTTCCACAGCGATCAGGTGAACAGTATTGAAAACATGAAATATTAATTTTAGATTATGGATTTTACATATTCAATATGGATTCTTCTGTTGCCGCTGATCAGCTTCCTGGTTATCGGTGTGCCGGAGTTCCTGAATAAGAAGTATGCCTGGTCGCACAAGACAGCCGGACTCATCGGCACCTGCTCCCTCGGACTGGTGACCGTTCTGAGCTACTTCACTGCGTTCAAGTATTTCTCAGCCGACCGTCTTGCCGACGGCACCTTCGCAACCTTCGTGCCCTACAACGCCACATGGTTGCCGCTGGGCCACCTGCACTTCGACCTCGGCATCCTGCTCGACCCGATTTCGGTGATGATGCTTATCGTCATCTCTACGGTCAGCCTCATGGTTCACATCTATTCGTTCGGCTACATGCACGGCGAGAAGGGATTCCAGCGCTACTACGCTTTCCTCTCGCTCTTCACCATGTCGATGCTCGGACTGGTGCTCGCCACCAACATCTTCCAGATGTACATGTTCTGGGAGCTTGTGGGCGTTAGCTCTTACCTGCTCATCGGCTTCTACTACACTCTGCACGCAGCCGTTCACGCTTCGAAGAAGGCGTTCATCGTGACGCGCTTCGCCGATATGTTCTTCCTCATCGGTATCCTCATCTTCGGCTACTACACAGGAAGCTACAACTTCTCGTTCACCGGAACTGAGATTGTCTACGGCGCTGGCGCTGCTGCCTTCACCACTGCCGACACAGCCCGTGCCGTTGCCGCTGGCGGAATGCTTCTGCCTACAGCCCTCGTACTGATGTTCATCGGTGGTGCCGGTAAGTCGGCAATGTTCCCGTTGCACATCTGGTTGCCCGATGCTATGGAAGGCCCGACGCCAGTTTCTGCCCTCATCCACGCCGCCACCATGGTGGTAGCCGGTGTCGTACAGATTGCGCGTCTGTTCCCCGTATGGATTGAGTATGCTCCCCAGACACTCGAGGTAGTTGTCATCGTAGGCGCGTTCACCGCTTTCTATGCAGCAGCCGTGGCTTGTGCACAGAGCGACATCAAGCGTGTGCTTGCCTTCTCTACAATCTCGCAGATTGCGTTCATGATGGTAGCACTCGGCGTATGTATGCCTGGTCACCACGGAGCAGCCCTTGACAACCACGCACAGCTTGGCTACATGGCTTCAATGTTCCACCTCTTCACACACGCCATGTTCAAGGCTTGCCTCTTCCTCGGCGCAGGATGTATCATCCACGCCACACACTCTAACGAGATGTCGACGATGGGCGGTCTGCGCAAGTACATGCCTATCACCCACGCCACGTTCCTCATCTCTTGCCTTGCCATCGCTGGTATTCCGTTCTTCTCGGGCTTCAGCTCTAAGGACGAGATTATCACCGCTTGCTTCGAGCACTCACAGTTCATTGGCTGGTGGATGACAGGCGTTGCCGCAATGACAGCGTTCTATATGTTCCGTCTCTACTACGGCATCTTCTGGGGTACAGAGAACAAGGAGCTTCATGCCGAGCACACTCCCCACGAGGCACCTGCTACTATGACCTTCCCGCTCGTGTTCCTGAGCATCGTGACCGTAGGCGTAGGTGTGTTCACCACACTCGGCGGTTTCCTCGACTGGAACTGGGCAAGCTTCGGCTCAATCGTGAGCGCCGCAGGCACAGCCTACACCGTTCACTTCGACCCGCAGGTGGCTGCCACATCAACCGTGATTGCCATCCTCTCCATCTGCCTTGCCACCTATATATATAAAGGTGAGAAGCAGCCTATCGCCGACAAGCTCTACGCAACGTTCCCGCGTCTGCATCGTTGGGCTTACAAGCGTTTCTACATGGACGAGGTCTACCAGTACGTCACACACAAGATACTGTTCCGCTACGTGAGCCGTCCGGTACAGTGGATCGACGAGAAGATCATCAACGGTCTTATCGACTTCACCGCATGGGGCGCCAACGAGGCAGGCGAGACAATTCGCCCGTGGCAGAGTGGCGATGTTCGCCAGTATGCTGTATGGTTCCTCACAGGTACGGTAGCTTTAACATTATTATTACTTTGTTTGTAAACAAGTAGACAGTTGGTAGTAGACAAGTTAACAAGTAGACAAGTAGACAAGCTGATACTTTTAAAACCTCAAAACTAACAGCTCGTCAACTCGTCAAATATCAACTTGTCAACTAAATAACAACTCGTCAACTAACAATAAAAAATATGAATATATTAAGTTTATTCGTAGTAATCCCTGCCTTGATGTTGCTCGGTCTTTGGATCGCACGCAACGTCAATCAGGTGCGTGGTGTGATGGTTGCCGGTTCATCCTGCCTCTTGGCAATGAGCATTTGGCTCACGCTCCACTTCATCGGCGAGCGCGCTGCGGGCAACACCGAGGAGATGATTCTCCGTGCCTCGACAGAGTGGTTCCCGGCTTTGCACATCAACTACGAGGTTGGTGTCGACGGCATCTCTGTCGTCATGCTCTTGCTTTCGAGCATCATCGTGTTCACCGGAACGTTCGCGTCGTGGAAGCTTAAGCCACTGACCAAGGAGTTCTTCATGTGGTTCACGCTGCTCTCAACAGGTGTTTACGGTTTCTTCATCTCAATCGACCTCTTCACCATGTTCATGTTCTACGAGGTGGCGCTCATCCCTATGTACCTCCTCATTGGTTTCTGGGGAACGGGCCGCAAGGAGTATGCAGCCATGAAGCTGACATTGATGCTTATGGGCGGTTCTGCCCTCATCATCCTCGGTCTTGTAGGTATCTACTTCTTCAATGGAGCCTCTACGATGAGCATCCTTGAGATTGCCCACAACAACCACATCCCCGCCAACATCCAGAACGTGCTCTTCCCGTTTGTGTTCATCGGCTTCGGCGTGCTCGGTGCGCTGTTCCCGTTCCACACATGGTCACCAATCGGTCACGGTTGCGCCCCGACATCCGTGTCAATGCTCCACGCAGGTGTGCTCATGAAGCTCGGTGGCTACGGCTGCTTCCGCATCGCCATGTTCCTCCTCCCTCAGGCAGCCCACGATTTGGCTTGGATATTCCTTATCCTCACCACCATCTCAGTGGTTTACGGAGCCTTCTCGGCTTGCGTACAGACCGACTTGAAGTTCATCAACGCCTACTCATCAGTGTCTCACTGTGGCTTGGTGCTCTTCGCCCTGCTGATGATGACCCGCGTGTCTTGCACAGGTGCCATCCTTCAGATGCTCTCTCACGGCTTGATGACAGCCCTCTTTTTCGCCCTCATCGGTATGATCTACGGTCGTACTCACACCCGTGACATCCGCGAGCTTGGCGGTTTGATGAAGATCATGCCGTTCCTCTCTGTAGGCTACGTGATCGCCGGTCTTGCCAACCTCGGCTTGCCGGGCTTCTCGGGCTTCATCGCCGAGATGACCATCTTCAACGGTTCGTTCGAGAATGCCGACACATTCCACCGTTGCTGCACCATCATCGCCATCACGTCTATCGTTGTGACCGCCGTGTACATCCTCCGTACCGTGGGCTTCATACTCTTCGAGAAGGTGAAGAACCCGCATTTCGAGGAACTCACCGACGCCACATGGGACGAGCGTTTCGCCGTGTGCTGCCTTATCTTCTGCGTAGCCGGTCTCGGCTCGTTCCCGATTTGGGCAAGTCACGTCATCACTAATGCAGTAACACCGATACTCAGCGTGATTCCTTAATAGTAGACAAGGGACAAGTTAACGAGTAGACAAGGAGATTTGTCTATAAGTAGACGAGTAAACAAGTAAGCTAATCTCCTTGTCGACTTGTCTCCTCGTCAACTTGTCAACTAAAAAAGAATAAAATGGATTATAGTCAGTTTTTTAATATGATACCCGAGGCAGGCCTCATGGCAGCCTTGGTGATAGTGTTCCTCGCCGACCTCATTCTCAAGGGCGAGAAGAAACACTCCGTCCTGAGCGTGCTGACAGGCATCCTGTTGGTAGCCCAGCTTGCCGTGTGCTTCACCGCGCAGCCAGCCGAGGCTTTCGCCGGACTCTACGTTGCCACTTCAGCAGCCCAGGTGATGAAGGTCATCCTCACCGCCGGAGCACTCATTGTGGTCATTATGTCGCAGTCGTGGGTTGAGCGCCCCGACGTTGCCCGCAAGGAGGGCGAGTTCTACGAGCTCATCATCTCCACCTTGCTCGGCATGTACATGATGATTTCCAGCGGCCACTTCCTTATGTTCTTCCTTGGTCTTGAAATGGCGTCGGTGCCTATGGCTTGCCTCGTGGCATTCGACAAGTTCAAGAAGGAGTCGGCAGAGGGCGCAGCCAAGTTTGTGCTCACAGCAACATTCTCGAGTGGCGTGATGCTCTACGGCATTTCGTTCCTCTACGCTGCCTGCGGCACACTCTATTTCGATGATGTAGCTGCCAAGATCAGCGCAAGTCCGTTAACCATCATGGGTCTTGTGTTCTTCTTCAGCGGCTTGGGCTTCAAGATCTCGCTCGTGCCGTTCCACTTCTGGACAGCCGACACCTATCAGGGTGCGCCGACAGCTGTGACGGGCTACCTGAGCGTTGTGTCTAAAGGTGCTGCAGCATTCGCCTTGATGACTATCCTCCTGAAGGTGTTCGCACCGATGGTGGAGTACTACCAGACGCTGATGTACATTGTCATCGTGCTCACCATCACCATCGCCAACCTCTTCGCCCTGCGTCAGTCAGAGCTGAAGCGATTCATGGCGTTCAGCTCCATCTCACAGGCAGGTTACATTATGCTTGCAGCAGTGGGCAACGGCTCGATGGGTCTTCCGGCACTTATGTACTACGTGCTCATTTACGTAGCAGCCAACATGGCAGTGTTCACTGTCATCAACGTTGTGGAGACACGCGGCAAGGGCAACACCGACATGTCGGTGTTCGACGGATTCTATCAGACCAACCCGAAGCTGTCGTTCCTCTTGACGCTCGCCCTCTTCTCGCTTGCAGGTATCCCGCCTTTCGCCGGAATGTTCTGTAAGTTCTTCGTGTTCATGGCAGCAGCCCAGGGCCACACAGTTGGTGCAGGCGTAGCCTACGCAGTAGTGTTCATCGCTCTTGTCAACACCGTACCGTCACTCTACTACTATTTGAAGATAGTGAAGTGCATGTACATCAATAAGACCGACACACCGCTCGCACCGTTCAAGAGCGACTGCGCCACACGCACAGCCCTCGCCCTCTGCACCGCCGGCGTACTGCTCTTCGGCGTATGCAGCTGCGTATACGACTGGCTCGTGAGCGCAACATCTGCACTGTAATGTAATAGCTTCTCCGTGGCGGAGGTGAAAGCCTCCGCTGCAATCAATAAATAACGAAAAACTCGACTGAGTCCCTTCAACATGTGGGTTCAGCCGAGTTTTTGTTTTTATATTTGCCGTTTTATTTGTCAAAACATTTTGCCATCTCGATTTTATGTTGTAGATTTGTAGAAACAAATAATAATTATTATGACTCAATTGACAGTATCATTGGAGGATGTTTCTCCTTCCGTGCTTAAGGATGTAAAGAAGGCAATAAGTATGTTGCGTGGGGTAGTGAGTGTGAAGGTGAACCGTACGACTGCCACTCCTAATGCTTCAACAAGAAAGGCAATAGAGGAAGCGGAGACCGGTGACACAATAAAAGTTGGCACTATGGCCGACTACCTTAAATTTGTAGGTGATGGAGTATCAGATTGAGGTGACACGTCAATATCTGCGCGACCTGAAACTTGCACGCAGGCGTAATCTTGACGAGGTAAAGCTCAACAAGGTCATTGCCACGCTTGCGTGTGGCGATGCGTTGCCGCCTGCCAATAAAGATCATGTGCTGACAGGCAACTACAAGGGATATCGTGAATGTTATGTGGCTCCAGACTGGTTGCTCATTTATTCACGTAGCGATGTGCTGAAAATAGTGAAACTTGTGCGCACAGGTTCTCATTCTGATGACAATGAGTATAGTTTTAAATTAGATACTAAGAATTAGTAAATATGTTACATCGTTTTTTATTTCTCATATTCATCAGCATGTTTTCCTCTGCATTATTGGCACAAGAGACTAATATTGTTGCCGACAACCGATTGCGGCAGCCAATGTTGCCGGAGGCGCAAATGTCTCCGCAACACGACATATGGGGAATGACGAACAACTTCATGCCGCAAGGATCTTATTTTGCTCCTTTGGTACATCCGTATAATGAAGGTTTGTATTTTGGCGTTAGGGGCGATATCTTTCGTGACTCCATCGATTACGCCATGTCAATGGTTGTCGCCAATACTAATGCCTATGGCGACAACATGAGACATCTGTCGGCATTCTCCTGGCAATTGTCACGCAATCTCAGCCTTTCAGTCACAAGCGTCTATAGCAGCTACACAGGTCTGATGGACGTGCAGTCGGCAAACGGGAACTTGCGTTATCAACTTGGGCGGATGTCGTTGAGTGGCGGACTGTCTGCCAACCGCTTCAACTACAACGGCCGTGTGTTCACGCAGTACGGAATGTCGGGTCAGTTCTCATATTACATCAATCCACATCTTTCGATGACGCTATTTGCCGACTATTACAATAACAATCCTTTTGTAAGTATGGCGGCCTTTCCATATATCCCCACTACCCGCTACGGAGGCTACGTGACCTACCATAGCGACAGGTTTTATCTTGACCTCGGTGCCGAGCGACGCTACAATACGTTTAGCGGCAAGATGGAGACTGTGCCTATTGTTACGCCAGGGTTCAAAATATCAAAGAAAATAATTGTTGAGTTGCCGTTGGGTGATTTCGCTAAACAAGCCATAACCGACATTGTTACAAAGAAAAGAAACCACTGACGGCCTGTTTATCCAATATGGAATAGACTTTTATTCAAAATTCATTTTGATTATCTTCCCAAAAATTCATAAAACGGCGTGTAGAGCAGTTCGTTGGGCTTTAGGTAGATGATGTTGCGTTTGAAATCGATGAGCATGTTGAAGCGTTTGAGGAAGTTGTTGCCCATGATGCCGTCAATGTCATCCATTGTGCTCATGCCGCCAGTGTTGTCCGTGCTGTTGATTGTTGAGAGTGCGCCAGCCACCCGAGGAAGGATGTACTTGCCGATGGTCACCTCATCGAAGAACACGTTTTTCAGTTCGCCGCTTCCTCCGTCGGAGCTTGTTATGTGCGACGTGGCGAACGGCTTTGCCGTTGCGAGAAGATTGTTGTTGGCGACGAAGCGCGTGGCAAGGTCTATCACGCGGTCGGAGCCAGTGTCAACCTCCAGACTAAGCCAATACACTTTGCCTTGTATTTTTACTGGAAGCGTGATGAAAGGTACGTCGTGTTTGTATTTAAATGGCAGAACCACGTAGCTGCTGTCGGCTTCCATACTGTCCTTTTTCGAGTAGACGTATATTGTGCGGTCATCATAGTTTATCTCAACGTTGAAGGCACGCAAGGCGTTCAGTCCCAGCACACCATCCCATTTGTCGGCAGGCCCGAAGGGGATGTTGGCGCAGGTGGCGCGTGCATATTCCACTGTTCCCACCTTTATGTGGTTGTCGTGGCTGATGGTTATCTGACTGCTGCCCGTTGTGCCGATGTTCTCTGCCTTCTCTTGCTCGTGTATCAGTCCGTGCAGTTTGGGAGAGCGTGTGTTGAGCACTATGGTCGAAGCACCCGTGTCGACGACAAAGCGCAGTGAGTCTGACCCATTGGCAAATGCCGTTACGTAGATACGGTTGTCGCTGTCGAGCGTGAAAGGAATCTCGCCTACGGGTGACGGCTTGACGGTTTGAGCGAGTATGTGGAGCGGAAGAAAGGTGGCGCATAGCAAGCTGATAATGCATGAGAATTTGAGTGTTTTCATAATTGAATTACTTTTACTGTTGTGTCATATAATATAATATCCAGGGTGTGTCAAAATAATAAGCAACGCTAAATTCGGTTATCTTCAGGCGAAGCCCTAACTTCCTTTAACTCCTATTTTGACACACCCCCTTATTGGAGTTCCTTTCTGAGGCCAAAATCTTTCCCTACGCTTCTATTTCAGCACGCCAAGTTCCTTTCCTACCTTTATGAAGGCAGCGATGGCTTTGTCGAGCTGCTCGCGTGTATGGCCGGCAGAGAGCTGCACGCGTATGCGTGCTTCGCCTTTCGGCACAACGGGATAGTAGAAGCCCGTGACGTAGATGCCTTCCTCCAGAAGACGGTTGGCATAGCGCTGCGATAGAGGAGCATCGTAGAGCATCACGGCGCAGATGGCGCTCTGTGTGGGTTTGATGTCGAAGCCGGCAGCCATCATCTTGTCGCGGAAGTAGTTGACATTCTCCACGAGGCGGTCGTGGATGGAATTGTCCTCTTCGAGCATCTTGAACACTTCGAGGCTCGCGCCGATGATGGACGGTGCAAGGGAGTTGGAGAAGAGATAAGGACGGCTGCTCTGTCTGAGCATATCAATGATTTCCTTGCGTCCGGTTGTGAATCCGCCGAGTGCGCCGCCAAACGCCTTGCCGAGCGTGCCCGTGTAGATGTCGACGCGTCCGTAAGTGCCGCAAAGCTCGCTGACGCCATGGCCCGTAGCTCCTACGACGCCTGCCGAGTGGCTCTCGTCCACCATGACGAGGGCATCGTATTTCTCGGCAAGGTCGCAAATCTTGTCTATCGGCGCCACATTGCCGTCCATAGAGAATACGCCGTCGGTGCAGATGATGCGGAAGCGTTGCGCTTGCGCTTCCTGAAGACACTTTTCCAATTCTTCCATGTCGGCGTTGGCGTAGCGGTAGCGCTTTGCCTTGCAGAGGCGCACGCCGTCGATGATGGAGGCGTGGTTTAGGGCGTCGCTGATGATGGCGTCCTCGTCCGTGAGAAACGAACCGAAGAGTCCGCCATTGGCGTCGAAGCACGCGGCGTACAATATGGTGTCCTCGGTCTTGAAGTAGTTGGAGATGGCAGCCTCCAGTTCCTTGTGGATGTCCTGCGTGCCGCAGATAAAGCGAACGGACGACATGCCGAAGCCGCGGCGGTCCATCATCTTCTTGGCGCCTTCAATAATCCGGGGATTATTGGAGAGTCCGAGATAGTTGTTGGCGCAGAAGTTGAGTACTTCCTTGCCTTTCACAATGATGGCTGCTTGTTGCGGGCTTTCGATGATGCGTTCTTCTTTGTAGAGGCCTGCCTGCTTAAGGTTTTCGAGAGAGGCGGCAAGATGCTGTTTGATTTTTCCGTACATGTTTGTAAGATTTTTAAGTTATTGTTGTTTGCTATTGCAAATTAAATCAATATTTTTCATACTCGGAAAGGTTTGCCTTTATTTTTTTCAAAAGTGGCGTAAAAAAAACGAAATGAATTGCATTGCCGTATGAAAAAAAATGCTTTACTTTGTATTCGTATTAATGCTTAAATGAAAAAACATGAAAAATATCCTTGTTATAGGTTCTACGGGTCAAATTGGCTCGGAGCTTACGCGTGAATTGAGAAATGTCTATGGTGGGGCAAATGTTGTCGCTGGCTACATCAAAGGGGCAGAACCGAAGGGCGAACTTGCAGAAGGCGGTCCGTCGGCTGAGTGTGATGTCACGGACGCGCAGATGATAGCTGACGTTGTAGCCCGTTACGATATAGACACAATCTACAATCTTGCTGCGCTTCTTTCTGTCGTTGCAGAGTCGAAACCGCGGCTTGCGTGGAAGATTGGCATTGATGGGCTGTGGAACATTCTTGAGGTGGCGCGCGAGCATGGTTGCGCCGTCTTCACTCCAAGTTCCATCGGCTCTTTCGGTCCGAACACTCCGAAGGCGATGACTCCGCAAGACACCATACAGCGTCCGCGTACGATATATGGCGTATCAAAGGTAACTACCGAACTACTAAGTGACTACTATTTCAATAAATATGGTGTTGACACGCGTGCCGTGAGATTTCCCGGCGTGATTTCCTACGTGACGCCTCCCGGTGGCGGCACTACCGACTATGCTGTTGACATCTATTATTCTGCCGTGCGTGGCGAAAAGTTTGTGTGCCCGATAAAGGAAGGCACGCTTATGGACATGATTTATATGCCCGACGCATTGAAAGCTGCGGTAGAGATTATGAAGGCAGACCCGTCACGACTTGTCCACCGCAACGCCTTTAACATTGCCTCGCTTAGCTTCGGTCCAGAGACCGTGTACCAAGCCATAAAGAAATACCGTCCCGACTTCGAGATGGCTTACGATGTAGACCCTCTTAAGCAGCGTATCGCCGAGAGCTGGCCCGACCGCATGGATGACACGTGCGCCCGTGAGGAGTGGGGGTGGAAACCCGACTATGATCTCGACGCCATGACGAAGGATATGCTGGAGAAACTGGAAATAAAGTTGAAGGGGAAGTAGACGAGTTGATAGTAAACAAGTAGACGAGTTGATAGTAAACAAGTAGACGAGTTGATAGTTAATGAGTAGACGACTCCTTGTCAACTCGTCTACTTTTTCCTTGTCAACTCGTCTACTTTTTCCTTGTCAACTCGTCTAATAATCTCCTTGTCAACTCATCAACAATTACAATCTGTTGAGCACCTTGACGATTAGGTCGTCAATATGGTTTTTGTAGCCAGTATCGGCTTTTCCTGCACGTCTGTTGGCAATGACCATGCAGACGGTGGTGGCCTTATGTCCCATCAACTTCGACAGGCCAGCCAAAGCCGAGCTCTCCATCTCAAAATTGGTGATGTGCATATTGTTGTACTCGAACGATTCGATTTTCTCGTTCTGATGCGGATCGACGAGCGGGATGCGCAGTTGTCTGCCTTGCGGACCGAAGAATCCGCCACACGCTACAGTAATTCCGCGCACCATGTCCTTCTGTGCGATGCGATCCACGAGTTCCTCATTGGCTTTTATCACGTATGGATAGGGCTGGCACATATTGCCCGTCCATCCAAGATGCTCGATTAGAGCGCGTTCCATCGGAAGATCGCACACGGCGTTGCGTCCCTCGTAGAAGTTGAGCAGTCCGTCGAAGCCCACGGAATATTCCGAGCATACGAACGTGCCTTCGGGAGTGTTGAGCTGTAGTCCGCCACACGTGCCGATGCGTACTATTTCGAGATGGCGCAGGCTGTCGCGTTCTTCGCGCGTGTTGAAGTCGATGTTGGCGAGCGCGTCTACCTCGTTCATTACGATGTCGATGTTGTCACAGCCGATACCGGTGGAGATTACCGTTATGCGCTTGCCCTTGTAGGAGCCCGTGATGGTGTGGAATTCACGGCTTTCCACGTCACATTCCTTTGTCTCGAAATGCGATGCCACGAGTGCTACGCGCCCCGGATCGCCGACAAGAATCACTTTGTCAGCGAGTTGTTCTGGCTTCACGTGAAGGTGGAAGATGCTTCCGTCCTTGTTGATGATGAGTTCTGACTCAGCGAAATATTTCTTTCCCATTATTCGTCCTTTTTTTTTGATTTGTAGATTCTTTTTATGATAGAGTAGTTTTTTTTACGTTAGCGTTCTGTTTGTGTGTATTAAGGAATATGCCAGTATGGCTTATTCCTTAAGCAATTTGTTTTCTGCCGCACGCAGACTTGCCGAAGTACTTTTAAGTTCATCACGGCTTTGCTCCATTTGTTGCTCAAGCTGCAGAATCGTGTTGCCGAGTTGTGAGCGTTCGCTTTCGGCTGCCGCATGGTATTGGCTACGCAGCTTATTGAGCGCAGACTGCTTGCTGCGCAAGTCGTTGGAGAGCCTTATGACCTCATAGAAGAGTTTGCGCGTGGCGTCACTGCGGAAGTCGTTGATGCTATGGTAGACGGTGTTGTCGTTGACAACAAACTCAACGTTGTCGTTGCCGTCAGCGCCGTGCGCCTTGGCTCGGCTTTTCAGTTTCTCAAGTTTTGCTATCTGTTTGTCGCGTATCTCTGGTGTGGGCCACGTTTCGCGTATACGCATCACCGACGCCAGGCTCTTGAGCTTCGTTTCGCTGAGGTCATCGCTGCTGTAGTTCTGTCGCTGTTTGGGTAGCACGAACGTGTAGACGCACGCCTTTCCGGCAGGTTGTCGGCGCGTCGTGGCAAACCATGCGAATCCGTCGGCGTCAGCCTCTACGTAGAAATAGTCATCATCGGTAGAGTTGAACGGCAAACCGATGTTCTCCGGCTCAAGAAACTTGCCTTCCTCGGCGTCGTATTTAGCCATGTAGATGTCGCGTTTGCCAAGACTCTCACTGGATGTTGCGGCGAAGTAGAGCGTCTGTCCGTCCGACGACATGAACGGGCTGCTTACATCACCGTACTTACTGTCAATTTCTCTTATTTCTTTAGCCTCGCTCCATCCTTCGCCAAGCTTGTCGCGCGAGTAGAGTCGCTGTATGCTGTCGCCGTCGAGCTCCGTATAGAAGCATTTGTTGCCGAAACCGTTGAGAAAGACATATTGCTCGCCTTTTGCCGGCTTGCCGAAGAAGTCGGAGCATGACATTATTTTTCCGTAGTCGGCAGGCAGGGGAATGGCGTCAGCTACCTTGTCCTTGTCGACAACGACGCTGTCGATAAAGAATATCTTCTGCGTGTTGGGCAGCATAGTTTCGAAGAGTTCCTTTTGTTTCGCCGTCATCTGGATTGCAGCCGTCGTCTTTGGCTGGCGTTTTGTGGCGGCAGGCTTCTTCTTTTGCTGCGCGGAGAGCATTGTTGTGGGCAATGCAAGCGCGAGGAGCATGTATGTTCTAAGTTTCATATTTCTTAATGATGTTTTTTTAGTAGCTATGTCTACAAAGTTACGACAAAAAAGTTGAATCTGCTGTAATATTCGGAGAATTTTTATTCTTCAGCGTCTTATGAGTAATTAGTTGAAGAGGAACAACAGACGTCGTGTTAATCCGTTCGCCATCATTTTGCGAAACATCGTGTACTGCTTGCCGTAGTTGCGGTCGGGCAGTGGATAGAGTCCTTTCGCCTGCAAGCGTTTGGCAGCGTCCTCCAATTGGCGGCGGCTGCGTGTGCGCTTGATGATGCTCTGCAGATAGCCCATCGTAAGTTGTGCAATCTGTCGTTGGAGAGCGGCGCGGTCGGTCTCAGGCACGACGAGCGCCTGCAGGTGTGCGAGGGCACGTTCCGTATCGTTGAAGAAGCGCTCCTGTTCGTCTTCCGTTATTGTCCTTTCTGTGGGCGTCTTAAGGTAGGCTTTGGAATCGGTAGTGAAAAGTTGCTCAGAGCGCAGAAGCAATTGCGGCATGAAGTCGTCTTCCTCGCTTGTGGAACCTTCTGTGAAGCGCAGTCGTCCGAGCATGGTCTGCTTGAAGAGATAGCGGTTGTTCGTGTCGAGGCTGTGTGTGCACATGTATTTGCTGCCGTTTTCGGGTCCGTCGTATGTGAAGGGTACGTCGGCATTGTTCTCTCGTGTAGTGGTCTTGAAGAGAACGATGTCAGGGTTGTGGTAGCGTGCGATGTCGAGGCAATGCTCGTAGGGAGCGCGTATGAGGCGACCGTCGGCTTCAAGAAACTGTACGAAGCGTCCCGACGCCATCTTCAGTCCCATATTGCGTGCGACAGCCAAGCCGCTGTAAGGCAGGCGGATATATAGTATTTGGTCGCGGCAGTCGGAGAGTCCGTTTAGCGGAGTGGAGTCGGAAGCGTCGTCCATGACGATAATCTCACGTTCGCGCCAGCTGAGTGACAGCGATGTGATGCTCTCGATACATTCGCGTAGGCGGCTTGGCTCAGTGTTGCGGGTGTAGAGGATGAAACTCACTAATGGTGTGTCGTGCATAGTTGTATTTTATTGAGGTGGGAATAAAGAAAGACCGCGGCTATTTGTTCTTGCCCGCGATTTGGCGAAGTGAGAAATAGGTCCATTCCTCCAGTCGGAAGAGAGTCCAGTTGGGCATGGGCATATATCCCAGTTTGCGGTTGCGCTTGCTGATGTTGGCATGGTTGAACGTGTGCCAAACGCGCTTCATTTCGCTAAGTCCCCAGGCGCGGTCGTCAGGTGTGAGCTGCTTGCCGTGGACGAAGTAGAACATGTAGGTGTCAATGAGGTTGAGCCATCTGATTTGCTCGTATTGAAGGCGAATGTCGGGCTCTATGTCGAGGTCGGCCATCGTGTCCCTCATGCTCTCATTGGCGCGGAGGAAGAGGAAGCGCCGGCGGCTGATGGCATTGGTGGTGGACGCAGGATTCTCGCGGTAGAAGTAGGTGGCGTCAGCTGGGCGTACCTCGCGCGAGAAGAGATAGTGGAGCCGGGTGGTGTTGTCGTCGCTGTAGGCGCGGCACGTCTCGTCGTAGGGGAAGCGGTCGAAGAGCTGCTTGCGCGTCGCATAGACGCCGTGCAGGCTCCAGTCGAGGCTTCTCCAGAAAGCCTCCTTGCCGCTTAGACAAGAGAAGTCGCACGCAGATGTGTTCGCCACCTTGTAATCGCTTGGCCCACCCGTACATTGTACGAGGCGGAGGACGACGGAGTCTGTGGAAGGATGCTCATCAAAGGTTTCCACCACCTTCTCCATAGCGTCGGGCGAAAGCCAGTCGTCGCTGTCGAGAAATGTCACGTATTCGCTTTCTACAGATGAAAGTCCATAATTGCGTGCCCGAGCCTGCCCCTGGTTGTGGTCGAGCCGGAGGAGCTGGATGCGGTTGTCGCGCTTGGCGTATTCGTGCAGAATAGTAGGCGAGCCGTCAGTGGAGCAGTCGTCGATGCATACGATCTGAATGTCTTTGAGAGTCTGTCCAGTGAGGGAGTTGAGACAATCCCTAAGGTGTTTCTCGTCATTGTAGACAGCGACAAGGATGGAAATTTTAGCCATGTCGAACGAAGCGTTTTTTTATTTTGTTCCAGATGGAAGTCTTTTTATATATAATGATGTAGAGTGAAATCCAGAGGCTGATTGTCACCACAGCCACACTCGTCGTCCAGTGTATCCAGGGATTGTGGATGAATGTGGTGGCGTAGGCAAGCATACCTAAAGGTAGTTGCATGGCGACATACTTCAAGACATCTGCCGAGAGGCTGACGCCGTAGCGCATCTTGGAATAGACAATAACGAGCACGAGATTGAGCAGATGACAGAATGACAGGGCGAGCCCCGTGCCCCACAAGCCGAACGTGCGGTAGCCCCAAACGATGAAGAAAACGATGATGACATCGTAGAATATTTCTATTCCGAGGTAGGACTTGGAGTTGCCTTTGGCGAGGTTGATGTATTCTAAAGGGAGCGTAATGGCCTTGAAGTACATTGAGAACACCGCAATTTGCCCCATTGCCACGATGTCGATGAAGCAGTGGCTGTAGAGGATAGGGAGGATTATCGGAAGGAATACAATCAGTGCGGCGAGCATCGGCGACACGAGCAGGAGCGAGATTTCAATCTGGCAGTTTGACATGTCCGCAATGGCGTGGTTGTCGGAGGCGATGGCGGAGAGCCGCGGGAAGTAGTCGGTGTCCATGGCTGAGAACACCATGCCGGCGTAGGTGATGGTCAGCAGGTAACCGGCGTTGTAGAGTCCAACGACGTCGAGGTCTCCCTCGACGTTGAGGAAGGAGCGTATGGCAAGTTCGGAGCCACTGCCGAAGACACCGGCAAGCACGAACGCTACACCGAGGCGCACCATTCCCGTGCCTTCGCCGAGCACTTTCTTTGCGCCGCGCAGCGAGTAGGGGAAGGCCTTTACTGAATAGCTCAGTGTGAAGACCATCGTTGCAAGGGTGGTGAAGATTATGACGGGTACGATACCGTTCATTCTGAAGAAATAGTAGACGGGCACCGTGATAAGAAGCGTGGCTACCATCGTCATTAGTTGTATGCCTGCAAGCGGTTTTAGCATACGTGCACCTTTGAGGATGGCGTTCTCGCCGCCAATGATGGCGAGCATCGCCACGACGGGTGAAAGCAGAATGAAATGGAGCGTGTGGTCGTCGGAGGCGAACACATGTTTGCTGAAGAGAGGACCGAATATGGCAAAGGCGAACATACCCACCAAAGCTGTGAGTATGCTCCATCCGCGAACAACCTTTATGAAATGGTTGATGCGCGTCGTGTCTTGCTTGTCGAATATCTCGGAAATGTTTCTTACGGCACTGAACGAGATGCCGAGATTTGTGGCTTGAGAGAAGAAGTTGATGACGCTGTTGAAGAGCGACACCAAGCCCATGCCTGCTGGACCCAGGATAAGGGCTACAAACTTATTGCGTATTAATGTTATTCCAATGTTAATCCCTTGTACGCCACCAAACACACCGATGTATTTCAGCATGTGAGTGTAGTTTTCTTTGCCTTTCATACAAAGTTTTAAGAATTATTAAAAACAAAGGTAGTAAAAATATCTGACAAATACAAAAACATTACTGGAAATATAAATGAAAGAAAAAAGCCAGGTGAAAATTTTGTGGAAAAGAAAAAATATGCTACTTTTGCATTGCAAAATAAAGGAAGGTTGGCAGAGTGAACGATCGCGCTGGACTCGAAATCCGGTATACCCCTTTCGGGTATCGGGGGTTTGAATCCCTCACCTTCCGCACAATGTAAGGGGTATGAACGCTTGAAGTCAGAAAAGTGTAGCATACTCCTTTTTTTTATTATTCCCCCAAAAAGGTCATTTATGGCAAGAGAATACAACAGTGAGGAATTTCAGAAAATGCGCAGCTCCCGCCTCTACTCCTTTGAGGACGCCGACGTCTTGGATAGTTGCCGCCATGCCAACGAATTGTGTGCTCGTCTGTCGGGCATGACACTCTCGTCGCCCGACTATCGCCGTACGCTTGAGTCGCTCATCCCCGGTGTGCCGCAGTCGTCGGCGGTCAACCCTCCTTTCCATTGCGATCATGGCAACGGCATTATCATCGGCGAGCACACGTTCATCAACTATGACTGTATCATTCTCGACGGAGGCTTTGTCACTATTGGTAGCCACTGTAAGATAGGACCGCGATGCCAGCTGCTTACCCCTCAGCACCCTAAGGACTATGAGGAGCGCCGCCGCCCCGTAGAGACGTGTTTTCCGATAACTATCGGCGACGACTGCTGGTTGGGAGGAGGCGTGACGGTGTGTCCAGGAGTGAGCATCGGTGCGCGTTCCATCATTGCCGCAGGGAGCGTAGTCGTGCGCGACATCCCTGCCGATTCCCTTGCTGCCGGCAATCCGGCTGTTGTGAAGCGACGCTTGAGGGAGTAGTTCCACGACATTATGATACCTATCACTCCAGAATAACTCTTTATGCCGCCCTCTACGCGATTGCCTTTGAGATAGAGATTGTAGAAGAAGTTCTGCGTGGAGTCGACGATGGGGCTGTGGCGCGAGAGCCAGTATTGGCGGTCGCTTTTGGCGAGGCGTATGATTTCGGGCCGGATGTGGCTGATGAAGGTCTTGCGTTCCGTCTCGCCGAGAAGGTCGTAGACGTTGCGAAGGACGTGGAAGAAAATCTGGTAGTAGCCACTGAAGCGGATTGTGCAGTCGGAAGATGAGGTGCAGATGACGTAACTGTAGAAGTTGGCCTCGCCCTCGTTGGCGATGCCCAGGAAGTGGGCATACTCGTGGGCGTAGATAGCGGGATATTCATGGGGCAGAATATCGGAGTTTAGTGTGAACTCGCAGAAGAATGGCGCCATGCTGCCCGTGATGCCTGCCATGCTGGCGAGGCGAGAGAAGAGCATTGGCTTGGCGTGGGCTTGGCGGTTGAACGGACGGTTGATGCCCATATTCCTTAAATTGGTGTAGCCGAGGAGTATGGCATGCTGCGTGAGAAGCTTTATTGTAGAGCTTGTGGCATAGTGCAGATTGCGCTTAACGGCGGCAGAGCCCTTCGTTATGTTTGAGAGCTTGCTCGCTTGAAGATAGGTAGCGTTGAGGCTGTCGGCGTAGCTATAGGCGAAGGCACGGAAAGCACTGTCCTCCACTTCCACTGGGCGCATACGTAGACGGCTATAGATGTTTGGCTGCGAATAGTTAAGACCCCATGCGGCGTAGAACCACACGTACACCCACCCTAAATATTCCGCTATGCGGAGAACAGTTGGCAGTTTTTTCTTCTTTTTGTACCAAATGGCATAGATAGGGTAGACGATAACCCAGACTATGCTTATCGTTATGAAAAGATCGCCGACGGCAAAGGGTAGTAGATTCGGAATGGGAGATAGCAGCCAGGCTATCGTTGGATAGATACGGAATGTGTAGACGGAGCCAAGCCCGGGGACTATCTTGAAGAGTGTTACGATAATAAAAATTGTGAGGAGGAGAACGTAACGGGGTCGAATTTGTTTCATAGTATCTATGTTGTGATGCCCATTTTTCTTAAATCCGAAACATCAATCTTCACTTCACCTCCGAGAGCAGTCCGGTCTTGGAATCGATGATGTAGCCATGAAGGTTCACGTCTTTGGGCACAAGAGGGTGATTGCGGATGGTGCGCACAGTATTCCTCACCGAGTCCTCCGTGTCGTGGAAGCCCTCAAGCCAATGGTCGAGGTCGATACCGCATAGGCCAATGGTGTCAATAACATCCTGATGGATGCCGCGCTCAAGCATCAGCTTCTTCATCTCAGCGCCGTTCATGTGGCAGGCGCCACAGTTGGAGTGGGCGATGACCATAATCTCCTCCACGCCCAGCTCGTAGATCGCCACAAGCAGACTTCGCATGGCGGAGTCGAACGGGCTGATGACGAGTCCACCTGCGTTCTTTATAATCTTCGCGTCACCGTTTTTCAGTCCAAGGGCTGCAGGCAGAAGTTCCGTAAGCCGCGTGTCCATACATGACAGGATGGCAAGTTTCTTGTCGGGATACTTGCTCGTAAGGTACTGCTCGTAGCCCTTATTGGCCACGAACTGCTCGTTGTACTTTATAATATCTTCTATAATCATAGTGTCTGAAAAAAATATTGTTGTTATTGTTGTGTAAAATTACTCAGATTGTCTCTAATAGCCAAATGTTTTTGATGAAACTTTTTGATGTGAAAGTTTTTCTGAAATAAATTGCGTATATCGTATTTTTTATGTAAGTTTGCAAAATCATTGTTAAAATGAAATAATTTCAACATTCGAATATTTACTTAAACCATGCAAACAATCTTCGCCTATGCAACGCAACATATTATATAGTATTTATCGATTCTACGTTGACGGCTTCAAGCAGATGAGCATTGGACGTGTGCTGTGGACCATAATCATCATAAAGTTGTTCGTCATATTCTTTATACTCAAGTTGTTCTTCTTCCCCGACGTGCTGAAGCAGAAATCCAATGGCTCTGACCGTGCTACTTACGTTGCAGGCGAACTCATCAAGAGATAATTCAATTCAATAACATTATAAGTAATACTATGAACCATCTATTAACAATCGACCCTTCGCTAATCGACTGGTCAAGGGCGCAATTTGCGCTGACAGCCATCTACCATTGGCTTTTTGTACCCCTAACGCTCGGTCTTGCCGTAATCATGGGTATCATGGAGACGTGCTATTACCGTACAGGGAAGCAATTCTGGCGCGAAGCTGCTGTCTACTGGCAGCGTCTCTTCGGTGTCAATTTTGCCATGGGCGTTGCCACTGGCATCATTCTTGAGTTTGAGTTCGGCACAAACTGGAGCAACTATTCCTGGTTTGTCGGCGACATCTTTGGAGCGCCGCTTGCCGTGGAGGGCATCGTGGCATTCTTCATGGAGAGCACTTTCGTAGCGGTGATGTTCTTCGGCTGGGAGAAGGTTTCGCGCGGCTTCCACTTGGCTTCCACTTGGCTCACTGGTCTTGGTGCGACCATCTCGGCATGGTGGATACTTGTCGCCAACTCGTGGATGCAGTATCCCGTTGGTTGCGAGTTTAATCCCGACACCGTACGCAACGAGATGACGAGTTTCGCCGACGTGGCTCTCTCGCCATTTGCCATAGACAAGTTCTTCCATACAGTCACTTCATCATGGATAATTGGTGCCGTGTTTGTATGCGCTGTGAGCTGCTGGTATCTGCTTAAGCAGCGTAATGTTCAGCTTGCACGCGAGAGCATAAAGATAGCCACCATTGTTGGTATAGTAGCCTCAGCGCTGACTATGGCCACGGGCGATTCGTCGGCAGTGAAGGTGGCAGAGGTGCAGCCGATGAAGCTTGCTGCCATGGAAGCATTGTACGACGGAGGCAACGGCGTGGGGTTGACGGCTGTGGCTGCTGTGAATCCGTTTGAGCAGCCCGACTATGCTAAGGGCGGAGAAGCCCCCCTGCGCATAGCCATACCAAAGGGATTGTCTATGCTTGCCACGCACACGCTCGACGGCTACGTGCCCGGCGTGAACGACTTGCTCAACGGCTACACGCGTCCCGACGGCAAGCGCGAGCTGTCGGCAGAGGAGAAAATGCAGCGCGGCAGACAGGCTATAGCCACACTCGCCGAATACCGCAAACTGAAGGCTGCCGACCCCGACAACCAGCGACTCCCGCAACTTGCCGCGCAGCTGAAGAAGGACATGCCTTACTTCGGCTATGGCTACATCAAGGACCGCTCGGAGCTCGTACCGTATATTCCGGTAAACTTCTATGCCTTCCGCGTGATGGTGGGCGTGGGCACACTCTTGCTGCTATTCTTCCTCATCATCGGTCATGTGGCATGGCGCAAGGACATCGCGCAGCAGCGCCGCTGGCTGTACATGGCTGCCATCGTCATGCTGCCGCTTGCATACATTGCGAGCGAAGCAGGCTGGATTGTGGCTGAACTTGGCAGACAGCCGTGGGCAATTCAGGACATGATGCCAACTCTTGCTGCCGTCTCCGACATTAAGTCAGGCAGCGTTGCGCTGACGTTCTTTATCTTCCTTGTACTCTTCACGGTGCTGCTCTGTGCAGAAGTGCGCATCATGTGCAGGGTAATCAGCAAACATCAATCCAACTAACTTTTAAAAACAACAATCGCTATGACATATACATTTCTTCAACACTACTGGTGGTTTATCGTTTCGCTGCTTGGTGCACTGCTCGTGTTTCTGCTTTTTGTGCAAGGTGCCAACTCAATGGTCTACAGCATAGGAGGCACAGAAGAAGGTCGGCAGAAGGTGCTCGAGTCTACGGGGCGCAAGTGGGAGATTACGTTCACGACGCTCGTCACCTTCGGTGGAGCGTTCTTCGCTTCGTTCCCGTTGTTCTACAGTACGAGTTTCGGAGGAGCCTACTGGCTGTGGATGATAATACTCTTCTCGTTTGTGCTGCAGGCTGTAAGCTATGAATTCCAACACCGCAAGGGCAATCTGCTTGGCACGCGCACCTATCGTTTTTTCCTTATTCTCAACGGCATCCTCGGTCCTCTGTTGCTCGGCGGAGCTGTTGCCACATTCTTCGACGGATCTAATTTCATTGTCGAGAAGGCTTCGCTGACAGATGTCGGTGCACCGGTTATAAGCCGTTGGGCAAACGCCTCGGCAGGTCTCGACACACTGCTCGATCCATGGAATCTCGTTCTCGGCTTGGCAGTGATGTTCCTTGCCCGCGTGCTCGGCACGCTTTACATCATCAACAATGTAGACGATGATGACATTCGCTCGCGCGCCAGTGTGCGCCTTGTTGGGGCAACGGTGCCGTTCCTGGTGCTTTTCCTCGCCTTCTTCATCCGTCTTCTGATAAAGGACGGATATGCAGTCGACGCAGCCACATCCGCCATTGTCCTGGAACCAATGAAATATCTCCACAACTATCTTGCCATGTGGCCGCTCGCCGTCGTGACATTAGTGGGAGTAGTTATGTTGCTCTATGGCATTGTGCGCACGGTGCTGAGCTCTTCTTATGTGCGTGGCATCTGGCCTGCAGGCATCGGAGTGGTTTTGGTAGTGATGTCGCTGCTGCTTGTAGCAGGGTGGGGCGGCACAGCCTATTATCCCTCAAACGCCGATCTGCAAAGCTCATTGACAATAGCCAACAGCTGCAGCAGCGAGTTTACGCTTCGCACGATGTTCTACGTCTCGCTGCTCGTGCCATTCGTCTTCGCGTACATAGCTTATGTGTGGCGTGTGATGGACAGAAAGAAGTGAAATTTTAGTTGTCGGATATTTGCTTTTTTGTAGCTCAAAACTGCCTTTGGAATGGACTATGAGAGTCTCTTGTCGGATTTTTACAGTTTTGAGTGTGCAGACGAAAGATGCTGTGTGTCAACTGCTTGACGAAGTTGACGCTTAAAATGTGCAACGTCGGAAAATATTAAAGTGGCGCTTTAGAGAATCTAAAGCGCCACTTTTGTAATAAGAAAGCGTAACTTTGCGGGGTGTGAGGAAGTGTTTTAGAAGGAGAAAAACGTGAAAAAAAGGTTGTTTTTGCCACATTCACACGTAAAACCAATGTCGTTTAGAGCAACAAACACCGTTTTTTCTGCTGTCCGACACTCTAAAACACAAAAATCATTTGTCACACTTTTTTACTCTAATCACAATATTTGCCCTTATGTCCGTGGCCTCTGTTGGAGCATTAATTCCGGCTTATCCGAAACTTGAGATAAGCTTCCATAGAGATGTACATTCACGGCTTAATTCTACGGCATCGGTTTCAGATACTCCAAGAATCTGTCTACGTCGTAGTTCATTATCAGTTTCTCAGGGAAGTCAACCTCTTTGAGCATCGGCAGGATGCGGTCGTAGTCGGCAATCAAGGTGGAGAAATGGGCATCACTGCCAAAAATAACCGGCACGTCATATTGCTTGGCAAGACGCAGAAGGGTGAGGTTGTTTGGCCGGGCAATGGTCTTGTGGCGAGCGGGAGCCATGGAGTGGTTGTTGATTTCGAGGAGGGTGTGGGTCTCCTTAGCAACCTTCACGAGTCGTTCGAAGTCGAGTTCGGCGGTGCCGTCGCCAGGGTGGCTGATAATCTGTATATATGGGTTGCGCATAGCGCGCACCACGCCTTCCGTGTTCTCCTCCTTTGTGCCGCCCTGCCAGCAAAGGCTGTGTATGCCGGCAATACGTATGTCGAGCATCCGCCAGTGCTCCTCGTCGAGGTCGATGTCTCCGTGAGTGTTGAGGATGTTCAGCTCTGCGCCGAGCATAAGGCGTAGACCATAGAGCTGGCGCGGCACGCTGTGGAGGTTGCGGAAATAAAGAGGATTGCACGTCCCGGGGATGCTTGGTCCGTGCTCAGTGATACCGAGGATTTTCAAGCCTTTGTCTGCGGCAGCGTGTGCCATTTCCTGAATAGTACTGTAAGCGTGGCCCGAAGCCACGGTATGTGTGTGTACGTCGAGTTGTATGTTCATTACTGTTTATATATGATAATTATTTGTTAGTGCAAAGTTACTCATTATATATGGATTTGTCGAAGATTTATGTGTCTATAAATCAAATCTGCAAAGAAAAGAAATAGGAAAAGCATCAACTGTGACGGATGGTTCATGCGCTTCATGCGCAACCACTATTTTTAGGTATTACGCAAAACCTTATTTTTAGGTATTGCCGAAATCGCGCTGAGACATTAACTTTGCAAACGGTAAATAGAAAATGGAATATTAATTCAAAGACCAAAGAAAAGGAGAAAAAACTATGAAACCAACAATTGTTATCTATGGATCGTCGACAGGCACGTGCCAGTCGATTGCTGAGACCATCGCCTCCAAGCTCGGTGTGGAAGCCATCGAGGCTGGAAGCCTTGCAGCAGACGTCATCGCAAGCCATGACAACCTTCTTCTCGGTACGTCCACATGGGGCGCAGGTGAGTTGCAGGACGACTGGTATGATGGCATAAAGACATTGAAGTCAGCCGGACTAAGTGGGAAAACAGTCGCTTTGTTTGGATGTGGTGACAGCGAGTCATATCCCGACACATTCTGTGGCGGCATGAAAGAACTCTATGACGCTGCGAAGGAAGCTGGTGCAAATGTTCTGGAAGGCGTGTCCACCGACGGCTACACGTTCGATGAGAGCGAGGCAGTAGTAGACGGTCGCTTCGTAGGCTTGGCGCTCGACGATGTAAACGAGGACGACAAGACAGAGGAACGCATCGATGCATGGCTTGAAGCTATAAAGCCCGCATTGTAATTGTATTTAGAAGTCAACCATCAACCCTAATTATATATAATGTTATGCAGCAGGAAAGAGTTTTGCCTGAGGATATGAAAGTATTGATGAATCATATTTATGAGTATCAGAAAGGTGTGCGCCGCATGGTGCTGTTTACGTTCAGCAAGCGCTACGAGTCGTTCGCCCTAACCCGGTTGCAGCATCAGAACATTCCCTACATCGTGCAGCCTCTCTCGGGCGACAGCATGAATTTGTTTTTCGGCAAGCAGGAGTGTCTTGACGCTATAAGGCTGATAGTTGACAAGCCTTTGTGCAAGCTTACCCCCGAGGAAGACTTTATCCTCGGGGCTATGCTTGGCTATGACATCTGCGCGCAGTGTGAGCGTTTCTGCAAACGCAAGAATGCCTCTTTTAAAGAGTCACGCTCTCTATGCGTAGGTTGATGATGCCCGCCGGCACACGCACTTCAACCGTGTCTCCGGCTTTCTTCCCGAGCAGGGCTTGTGCAATCGGCGACTTGATGGAAATCTTTCCTTCTGCGAGGTTGGCCTCATGTGGATTGACCACCATGTAGGTCATGCGCCGATTGTTGGCGACGTTAGTGATTTCCACCTGGCTGAGCAAGCCTATACACTCGCTGTTCAGTCGGCTCTTGTCTATCACGCGGGCATTCTCCAGCACTTTCTGCATAAAGCTTATTTTGCCCAACAGACGCCTCTGCTCGCGCTTTGCTGCATGGTATTCGAAATTCTCGCTGAGGTCGCCCTTGTCGCGTGCCTCCGCGATGGCGTCTTTTACTTGTGGAAGTTCTACAGACTCCAATTGGTGTAGTTCGGCCACGAGCTTGTCGTAGCCTTCCTGTGACATGTATTCCATTTGCTTCGTTTTTTTTATTTTGCCTGCAAAATTACGGCTTTTTATTTTCTTAGAGAAGAGTAGGGCGAAAAACATTTCCCTCCAAATGCCACTTTGTAGTAAGGTACAGGAGCTCCACATGTCTTGAAACAACCACTTTTATAGGCAAAAATAGCAACTTTGGCGAAGTAAAAAGATATTAAGCCTCTTAAAAAGCGTTTTTTAGCCACTCTAAGCATTGCCGACTCATTATTTTTTAGTAATTTTACACCTTGAAATGAATGCCCCAAATCGCTTAGAGCGAAATTAAACGGCGTCTACGGCCTTTTTTAATGAAAATGGCTGCGCCGTAACCAACAAGCAACGAATAAAATCATTTATATAAACAATGGACGAAAATCAAACAATTGATCTGGACAGGGTTCAGAAAATCAACATTGAGGAAGAAATGAAAAAGTCATACATCGACTATAGTATGTCGGTGATCGTGGCTCGTGCGCTTCCTGATGTGAGAGATGGTTTCAAGCCTGTCCATCGCCGCATTCTTTATGGTATGCTTGGCATTGGCAACACAAGTGCCAACCCTTATAAGAAATGTGCGCGTGTTGTAGGTGAGGTGCTCGGTAAGTACCACCCCCATGGTGACTCTTCCGTGTACGGAGCTCTTGTGCGTATGGGGCAGAATTGGAACATGCGCTATATGCTCGTCGACGGACAAGGTAACTTTGGCTCTGTCGATGGCGACTCGCCGGCCGCCATGCGTTACACGGAGTGCCGCCTCTCGAAGATGGGAGAGCACATCATGGACGACCTCGACAAGGACACGGTCGACATGGATCCAAACTTCGACGACACGCTCTTCGAGCCTTCCGTAATGCCTACGAAGATACCTAACCTCCTTGTCAACGGAGGAAACGGCATCGCTGTCGGCATGGCCACCAATATCCCGACCCACAACCTCTGTGAGGTAATCGACGGATGCTGCGCCTACATCGATAATCCAGACATTGACATCGACGGACTTATGGAGTATATCAAGGCTCCAGATTTCCCTACCGGTGCTTACATATATGGACTTCAGGGCGTAAAGCAAGCTTACGAGACGGGTCGCGGACGCATCGTCATGCGCGCCAAATCGGAGATTGAGAGTGGCGACACACACGACAAGATTGTAGTCACGGAGATTCCTTACGGAGTGAACAAGGCTGACCTCGTGTCGTCAATCGCCGACCTCGTGAAGGAAGGAAAGGTGACTGGCATCTCTAACGTCAACGATGAGTCGGGACGTCAGGGTATGCGCATCGTTGTCGACGTGAAGCGCGACGCCAACGCCAACGTCATCCTTAACAAGCTCTACAAGATGACAGCCATGCAGTCGTCGTTCTCCGTCAACTGCATCGCCCTCGTTAATGGACGCCCTCGCCTGCTCACGCTGAAGGACTGCGTTAAGTACTTCATAGAGCACCGCCACGACGTCACCATACGCCGCACGAAGTTCGATCTCAAGAAAGCACAGGAGCGTGCCCACATCCTTGAGGGCTTGATAATCGCTTGCGACAATATCGACGAGGTTGTACACATCATACGCGCCTCGAAAACTCCTTCCGACGCTCAGCGCAACTTGGAGAAGCGCTTCGAAATCGACGAACTTCAGTCGAAGGCCATCGTCGACATGCGCCTCTCGCAGCTCACCGGTCTGCGTATCGACCAGTTGCACGCCGAGTATGAGGAGCTTGAGCGCCAGATTGATTATCTCCAGTCGATTCTCGACGACCCGGAACTTTGCAAGAAGGTGATGAAGGAAGACCTCCAGGAGGTGAAGGAAAAGTATGGCGACGAGCGCCGTACGGAGATAAAGCCCTACGAGCATGAGTTCAATGCCGAGGACTTCTATCCGAATGACCCGGTAGTAATCACCGTTTCGCATCTTGGCTACATCAAGCGCACGCCGCTCAGCGAGTTCCGTGAGCAGGCACGCGGAGGTGTTGGCTCCAAGGGCGCACGCACCCGTGAGCAGGACTTTACAGAGTATATCTATCCTGCCACTATGCACCAGACGATGCTCTTCTTCACGCGCAAGGGCCGCTGCTACTGGCTCAAGTGCTACGAGATTCCGGAAGGCGACAAGAATTTCAAGGGTCGCGCCATACAGAATATGCTCAACATTGAGCCGGACGACTCCGTCAACGCCTTGCTTCGTCTGAGCGGACTCAATGACGAGGAGTTCGTCAAGTCCCACTATGTAGTGTTCGCCACGAAGAACGGTACAGTGAAGAAGACGAGTCTTGAGGCTTACTCACGTCCGCGCACAAACGGCGTCAACGCTATCAACATCGTCGAGGGCGACGAGGTGGTTGACGTGCGCCTCACCAACGGCCACAACGAGCTGATTCTTGCCAACCGCAATGGTAGGGCAGTGCGCTTTGACGAGGACACCGTGCGCACCATGGGACGCGTTTCAACCGGTGTGCGTGGCATGAGACTCGATGATGATGACGACCAGGTGGTGGGTATGATTGTTGTCAACAACGCCGAGACGGAAACCGTGATGGTTGTTTCGGAGAACGGCTACGGAAAGCGTTCTCAGGTGGAGGAATACCGCAAGACCAACCGTGGCGGAAAGGGCGTGAAGACCTTCGCCATTACGGAAAAAACCGGTCGACTCGTTGCCATAAAGAATGTCACTGACGACAACGACCTCATGATTATCAACAAGAGTGGCATTGCCATTCGTCTTGCCGTCAGCGACTGTCGTGTCATGGGACGCGCAACGCAGGGTGTGCGCCTCATAAACCTCTCGAAGAAAAACGATGTCATCGCAAGCGTATGCAAGGTGATGAGTTCGGAGGCAGAGGCCGACGTGACAGAGGAGAACGACGCTGCAAGCGAAACGGCAGAGCCTACAACTAATGAATAATAAAAACATCTACAATTCATAAATCAAAGAGTATGAAAAAATTGTTTATCGCAGCACTGATGGTAGCAGCTACCACGTCTGCATTCGCACAGGACATCAAGTCTGTCCTTAAAGCTAAAGACTATGCTGAGGCTCAAAGCGGTCTCAACTCATGTCTGTCCACCCTCACCAATGAGGAAAAGGCTAAGGCTTACAACAAGCTCGTGGAGCTCTCTATGGCTAAGTTCGATAAGGAGAACAATGTCATGATTGAGAATCAGGCTATGGAACAGATGGGACAGAAGGCTGACAAGCCAGTTGACAAGGCTGGTATGTACAATGCTCTCTATCAGGCTCTTAATGACGCCAACGAGTGCGATAAGTACGACAATATGCCTAATGTAAAGGGTAAAGTGGCTCCGAAGTTCCACAAGAAAAACCAGAGCAAACTTTGGTCGCTCCGTCTTCATCTCGTAAATGCCGGACAGGACGCTTTGCAGGCTGAGGACAATGCCAATGCTTTCAAGTTCTTCTCAAGCTACGTAGAGAGCGGCACGTCTCCTCTCTTTGCTGACCTCAGCAAGGAGCAGGCACACGATCAGTATCTCGGCGACGTCGCTCGTGTGGCAGGTGTGCTTGCCTATCAGAATAAAAACATTGACCTTGCCAACAAGTACATCGACGTGGCTCTCAAGGACACGGCTTCCTACAAGGATGCTCTCAATGTGAAGATGGCACTCATGCAGCAGTCAATGAAGACGAAAGAGGACTCCGTGAAGTGCCTCAACACCTTCGAGCAGCTTTATGCCAACGACAGCAACAACGAGATGATTTTCTCTAACCTTGCCTCTCTCTATGGCAGCCTTGGCATGAAGGACAAGCAGAACGCTGTTGTTGAGCAACGACTCGCTACCAATCCTAACGACTTCATGGCTCTCGCCGTGAAGGGACAGTCGGAGATGAACGAGAGCAAGTGGGACGAGGCTATCGCCGACTTCAAGAAGGCTAATGCCGTTAAAGAAGATGCTCTCATCTTGACTTGGTATGCTTTCTGCAACAACAACAAGGCTGAAGCTACGCAGAATCCTGCCGACAAGAAGACGCTCTATACCGAGAGCCAAAACCTTCTCGAAAAAGCTCGTGACCTTGATCCCAATCAGGAGCGCGCCAACTGGCGTTATTTGCTTTACAACACCTACTACAACCTCTATGGCGAGAACGACGCCCGCACAAAGGAGTACGCTCAGTAAGGTGATACGTAATTATAATAATGTATAAAAATCACGGCATGTCCTGTCTTTGATGGGACATGCCGTTGGCTGTAATAACCGGGTATTATGTTCAAGAAACTGTTTTTTGTTGCTATTTTTATGCTCATGTCGCTTGCTACTGTCTCCGCGCAAAAGAAGGAGATAGCACAGGCAAAGTCAAACATCAAGGCAGGCAAGTCTTTGGCTGAGGCTGAGGCTTCCATGCGCAAGCTGCTTGCCGACTCGTCCAATAGACAGAACGACAAGATATGGCTTGTGTTGTTCGACGCCGTAAAAAAGCAGTATGAAAATGTTAACGAACAGATGTATCTGAAGCAGTCTACCGACACGTCTCAGCTCTTCGATGCAGCAAGTCGTATGTTCGGTGTGCTCGAAGGCCTCGACTCTGTTGATGCCGCTCAGGCAAAAGAGGGAAAAAACAAGCTGAAGTATCGCCGCAAACATTCGGAGTATCTCAATGCCTACCGTAAGAATCTCTTCAATGGAGGAGTATTCTTCATGGGCAAGCAGGACTATCGCAGGTCGTTCAGCTTCTTCGATGCCTACATTGATTGTGCACGCCAGCCTTTGTTCTCTGCTTACGACTATGCCGCCAACGACCGCCTCTTGCCTAAGGCAGCGTTCTACTCTGTCTACACAGGCTATATGGCAAAGGACTACCAGGCTACCTTGCGACATGAGCAACTCGCCCGCAAAGACTCTGCCCACATCTTGCTTACGCTGCAATATGTAGCCGATACCCACCTCGCCCTTGCCGACACTGCCAGCTATGTAAGCACTTTGAAGAATGGCTTCGAACTATCGCCTTCGTCGAAATATTTCTTCCCTCATCTCTTCGACTACTTTTTCCGGAATGGTGATATGAAGGGTTCTATGGACTTGGTGGACGTTTCTCTGCATGCCGATTCAACAGACGCCGTGGCGTTGCTTGCCAAGAGTACAGTGTTGCTGTCGCTTGAGCGCTATGATGAGTGCATTGCTATATGCAATCGCCTGATTGCAGCCGACGACAAAATTGCCGATGCCTATCTCAATGCAGGTCTTGCTTATTTCAACCAGGCTGTGAAGCTCGACAAAAAAACAAAGCACAGCCGCGAGGAACGTGCCACGATGAAAAAACTCTACACGGAGTCGATGCCTTACATGCAACGCTATCGCCAGCTCGAACCTAAACGCAACGATCTTTGGGCTATGCCGCTTTACACGATTTATCTCAATCTCAATATGGGTAAGGAGTTCGGAGAAATGGACTCCATTGTAAAATCGATGGCAAATACCAAAAAGTAGATTTTGTTGGGGATTGCGAGAAAGATTGTTAGGGATTGCGTAAAAGATAGATATGAATTGCGCAAATGATTGTTATGGATAATGAAAGACAATGGTTATCCCATGGCTAAATACAACACGCCCTGTAAAGGCAAAAGCTTTTGATGTTTGTAGCTTTTGCCTTTACAGGGCGTTAGCTTTTGTATGTATTCTGTTTAGTAGGCGTCGTCATCGTCGCTGACGTCTTCTGCCTCAAGGTTGAGACTCTCAGGGTCTTCATCGAACGTTGTGCGATAGCTTTCCTCTGTCAGTTTGTCGTCGTCGAACGTGTCGTCATCATCGTCGTCGTAACTGTCGTCCTTCGGGTCGTCGTATTCGTCCTCATCATCTTCGTTGTAGTCATCCTTAGGCTTGTCGTTAGAGTCAGAAGAGTGTGTCGGCTTCTCCATTTCCGGTTTCTCCTTGGCGAAGATGGCCTCTACCCACAGACCCTTTGTGATTTCGAGTACCTCAAAGCCGTCGTTCACCTTCTTCTCGTACATGCCGCCCGGCTTGTGCAGACGGTCTTTAGGCAACGTTGTGGTGCTGATGTCGAAACCTGACTCGATGATGTCCTGCACGCTTTGCGAGAGAGAGTCCCATCCGCCGCCGAAGTTGCGGTCGATTACCTCAAGGAGCTTTGTCGCTGTGATGTGGCGTATGTTCTCGTATGTGAGGTCTGTTATGCGGTTGATGGGGCGCTTCTTGATGCCCCATTTCTTGCTGTCATCATCGTCGAAGTGGATGTTGCCGACTACGAAGTCTCGTGCTTCGTACTTCTTTATCACCTCAGGTTTGTCTATCTTGATTTCCTCAATCTCAAACGCACTGCGAATGACGTCGATGTAATGGTTGCGGTTGTCCTTGAAATCAGTGTCCTTTTCTGCGGCTTCCCACATTCTGAAGATGTCGTTTTCCTGCACCTCCCATACGTTGCTTTTTGTCAGTGTCTTGAGTGTCAGAGCTTTTTGTTGTTTCATATATGCGTTTAACTTTTTATTATTTTGCGTTACTTGTACCGTTGTTAAATCCTTTGCCTTGACATGTGCAAATAGCTTTTGCCAAGGCGTCTGGCTTAGATGCTGCAAAAGTAAATACTTTAGTTCTATTCTACAAGTTTTTTCAAAAAAATTATTAGCTGTTGAGCATGAAAAAAATGACGCTCTTTTTTTGACATCTAAATTTTGCCGTTTCGCATATATTGTATAATTTTGTAGTTATGAGTGAACCATTAGCAGAAAGAATGAGACCACGCACGCTCGACGACTACGTTGGGCAGAAGCATTTGGTGGGAGAGGGGGCTGTCTTGCGCAAGATGATTGACGCTGGACGCATCTCCTCCTTCATACTTTGGGGCCCTCCGGGAGTGGGCAAGACGACATTGGCGCAGATTATAGCCAACAAACTTGAGACGCCTTTCTATACTCTTAGTGCGGTTACGAGTGGTGTCAAGGACGTGCGCGACGTGATAGAGCGCGCCAAGGGCGGGCGATTTTTCAACTCTGCTTCGCCCATACTCTTTATCGACGAGATACATCGTTTCAGCAAGTCGCAGCAGGACTCTCTGTTGGGGGCTGTGGAGAAGGGCGTTGTAACGCTGATTGGTGCCACAACGGAGAACCCTTCCTTTGAGGTGATACGCCCATTGTTGTCGCGTTGTCAGCTTTATGTGCTCAAGTCTCTCGACAAGGATGACTTGTTGGAACTGCTCCATAGAGCAGTAACGACCGACGTGGAGCTTTCTAAACGTAAGATAGAATTGCGGCAGACTGATGCCATGCTGCGCTACAGCGGAGGTGACGCTCGCAAACTGCTCAATATTCTTGAGCTTGTCGTGGAGTCGGCAGGTGATGGTGATGTCGTTATTGACGACAAACTCGTGGAGGAGAAGCTGCAGCAGAATCCTCTTGCCTATGATAAAGGTGGCGACATGCATTACGACATTATCTCTGCTTTCATCAAGAGTATACGTGGAAGTGATCCTGACGCAGCACTCTATTGGATGGCGCGTATGATAGAGGGAGGCGAAGACCCGCAGTTCATTGCCCGACGCTTGGTTATCAGTGCAGCGGAGGACATCGGTCTTGCCAATCCCAATGCCCTCCTTCTTGCCAACGCCGCCTTCGACGCCGTGATGAAGATCGGGTGGCCGGAGGGACGCATCCCGCTGGCGGAGGCTACGGTCTATCTCGCCACGAGCCCTAAGAGTAACTCTGCATATTGCGCTATTGACAATGCGCTTGCCATCGTGCGACAGACTGGCAATTTGCCCGTGCCGCTCCATCTTCGCAATGCGCCTACAAAACTGATGAAGGATCTCGGCTATCATGATGGTTATCTCTATTCGCACGATTATCCTGGCAACTTTGTAAGTCAGCAATACCTGCCAGACGCTCTTAACGGGAACACGCGCATTTGGTACGCCCAACACTCGCCGATGGAGGAGAAAGCCTATCAGCAGATGCTGCGCTGTTGGGGTGACAGATATAAATAGAGTATATTGTGCAACTCATTTGAAACTTAATGTATTTCATTTGATAAGAAATCAAGTTTCATAAGTTTGCAACTTTCTCAAATGTTGACAAGATACGAGTAAACAAAGAAATATGGCTTTCTACAAAAATCGTTGTTTGCGAGGCTTAAACCAGTATGGTCAATATCATTGTTTACTTGTCTACTTGTTTACTGACAGCATGTAGAAGACACGTGAAACTTCAATAAGAATAAAAACGGTATATAGAATTTTAAGCCATTTGTATTGTGGCTGAATAATGTAAGAAAGAAGATTATGAAAATAGTAGTATTGGATGGTCAGGGTGTTAATCCTGGCGATATGTCGTGGAAAGAAATAGAGAAGTTTGGAGAACTTAAAGTCTATCCTCGTACTTCTCCGTCCGATGTGCTGGAGCATGTCGGCGATGCGGAGATTGTGCTTACCAACAAAACGGCTTTTGACGCTGCGACAATAGAGAAATTGCCCAACACCAAGTATATAGGTGTTCTTGCGACAGGTTATAACGTCGTTGATACAGAGGCGGCGCGCAAGCGTGGCATTGTTGTTACGAATATCCCGGCATACAGTACGGACAGTGTGGCGCAGATGGTTTTTGCGCATATTCTCAACGTAGCCAACCGTGTCGACCATTACGCCCACGAGACACGCGACGGCAAATGGAGCCGCTGTAAGGATTTCTGCTATTGGGACACGCCTCTTTTCGAGCTTGCAGGCAAGACGATAGGTATTGTCGGATTGGGCCACATCGGAATGAAGGTGGCGCGTCTGGCGTTGGAATTCGGCATGGATGTCTTCGCCTTTACAAGCAAGAACGCAGCTGACTTGCCAGAGGGTGTGCAGAAGACTACGATGGAAGGCCTTCTTGGTGTGAGTGACATAATAACTCTCCATTGCCCGCTTACGCCTTCCACACGCGAGATGATCAACAAGGATTCTATCGCCAAGATGCACGAACATGCCATTCTCGTCAACACAGGACGCGGTCCTCTTGTCAACGAGGCAGACGTGGCAGCCGCCCTTGAGCAAGGCAAACTCAGAGCCTATTGCGCCGACGTGATGTGCAATGAGCCGCCATTGGCTGATAATCCTCTGCTGCGTCAGCCTAATGCCTTCATTACGCCGCATGTGGCTTGGGCAACGCGTGAGGCACGCACACGTCTTATGGCCATCGCTACTGGCAACATAGAGTCTTTCTTGAATGGTAGTCCGGTTAATGTTGTCAACTGAGTATGATGCCGAGTGAAGAACTTTACACCCCTTTGCTTAATGTCATAGAGTTTCTTGGCACGTTCGCCTTCGCTATCTCAGGCATACGTCACGCTGCCGCAAAGCATTTCGACTGGTTTGGTGGCTTTGTGTGTGGCGTGGCTGTGGCGATAGGTGGCGGAACGTTGCGTGATGTAATGCTTGGCGTCACTCCGTTTTGGATGACTTCATCCATCTACCTTGTGTGTACGTTCATCGCCCAGATCTTTGTCATTGTCTTTGCCCGTTCCCTGAAGCGGCTCGACAATACATGGTTTCTTTTCGATACGCTTGGTCTCGCTCTCTTCACCATTGCCGGACTTCAGAAGACGCTCGATTGTGGCCATCCATTTTGGGTAGCTATAATAATGGGTTGCATGACGGGGGCTGCAGGTGGTGTTGTGCGTGATGTGTTGCTCAACAATGTTCCCGTAATATTCCAAAAGGAAATCTACGCCATGGCGAGCATCATTGGCGGCTTTGCTTATTGGGGTATGATAGAGGCAGGGCTTGACATGACGCTCTCCGTCATCATTGCCTTTCTGTTGATATGCCTCATTCGTATCCTTGCTGTGAAATATCATATCTCACTGCCTTTGCTGCGCGATGAAAACCCTTAGGCTGTCTTCTTAGAATTCTACATAAGGCTCAAGCCTTTTGATGTCATGCTCGGAAAATTCTTTCAACAGCTTTAGTTCAGAAAGGCTTTTTATCTTTCCGTGCAGACGTCTAAAGTCTGTTAATGCTCGTGCTTGGTAGTAGTTGAGGTAAGGATGTCGTTTGAGTTGCGTCAGCGACAGTTGGTTGACACGCAACTTGTGTATGCCCTGTTGGTTGATTGCTACATATTTTATGGCTTCTTCAGGGAAATTGTCTATCTCAAGAAGTTGTTCTCTTGATGCAAAACCGCCCAACATATCGCGGTAGCGCGTTATGCGGCGTGAAAAATAGCTGCCGATACCAGGGATTTTCATAAGTTCTGTGGTGTCGGCAGAATTTATTTCAATGTATTCTCCGATGTGTATTTTAGGTGAATAAGCCTTTATTTGTTTCCCATCCGCTTCGTTTCCGTTGGCAGTGCCATTGTTATATCTGTCTTTCCCGTATTCATATTTGCGGTTTTTTACTTCAGCAAGTGAGGAAGCAGGGCGAAAGTCTTCAGCTATGCGTATGTAAGGTGCCAGCCGGCGATAGTCGCCTGCAGTTAGTCCGTAGACGTAGGCAAAATCCTCCTTGCATCTATAGACGCCGCCCCGTTTGCGATACTTGTAGATGTTTCGTATCTGCCATTCCCGCAGTCCGAGTTGTCGCAGTTGTGTACTGTCAGCGGTGTTGGGGTCGAAGTAGAAAAGTCGTCTGTTCTTCGCCATGTACTCATCGCTTTCCTCGTAGCTGTCGTTTTTGTAGCCGTCGTTCCGATTTCTTCTATCGTTGTACCACATTTTGTGCTTTTTCGTTTGGTTGGTTTCATTAACATCGTTGCTTTTGTCGCTTACGAGGGCAGCCGCTCCAAACAGAACGACAAGTACAAGTGACGAGGTGCAGATAAAAAGTATAGTGCGTCTGTCGGATTTCGGCATATAGAAAAATTCTTTCAAGAACATAGACAAAGGTTTTTAGTTGTTTCTGCAAATATACAGTTAAAAGCTCGTATTCCAAAGAAAAATATCTAAAATATCATTGGGGGAAGCATAGTCTGTTACGTAGTCTGTTAGTGCAGTCTGTTAGCGTGGCCTGTTAGTGCAGCCTGTTAGCACTGTAAACATTCCTTCCCTTTCTTTGCTTAGGTATGGAATGACAATAACGAAAAAGAAGGGCAAAAGCCTCTAAAAATAAAGGCTTTTGTCCTTCTCATGGACGTTAGTTTGTATACAATTTTACTTAATTAGGTCAACAGAACGCTTCAAGAACGAGTCGAGAGCAGCACCCTTCAACATACCATTCTGCAAAAGGGCGAGGTCGATGAGCTGATGCACAATCTTGTTGTCCTTTGCATAAGAGGCAATGATAGAGTTCTTCTTTGTACGCTGTTCCTCGATGGAGTGTTCAGTGTTCTTGAGATCGTCCTTCTCCTCCTGCGTCACTTCCCCAGGCTTCTTCTTGCTCTGCTCTTGATGCAGCACGGCGAGACGAGCCTCAAGACCCTTCAGTTCGCTCTCGACGGGCTTCAACTCGTCTGCACAAGCCGATTTCTCGCCATCGAGCACGTTCTTGATGAGAGGATGGTCGCTATTGAGCACGAGGTTGAAGGCGTCAGGCATCTGTGCATAGAAAGACATGCCAGCCTGATACTTGCTTGCCTCCTTCATACGGCGCATATATTCACTCTGCGTGATGAGTACTGGCAATGTCTGCTCGCCAAGAGCCTGCACGTCAACGTAGAACTCCGTCTTCTCAATCTTCGGAAGCTGTGAGCGGAAAGCTTCTGTCAGTCCGTCTTTGTCGTCCTTTGCAAGTTCGCTTTCCTTCTTCTCCTCCTTCACGATGAGGCGGTCGACGATGTCGGCGTCCACACGTGCGAAGCGCGTTTTCTCTAACTTCTGCTCAAGCATCGAAACCATCGGAGTGTCAAGTTGTCCGTCAAGAAGCAGCACGCTGTAGCCCTTCGACTTTGCAGCCTCGATGTAGCTGTATTCGCCTTCCTTGTCGTTGGCATAGAGATATACGATGTTGCCGTCTTTGTCGGTCTGGTTGTCCTTGATGAGCGTCTTGTACTCCTCGTAAGTGAAGTACTTGCCGTCCACGTCCTTCAACAGAGCGAAGTCCTTGGCGCGGTCGTAGAAGTCCTCCTGTGAGAGCATACCATAGTTGATGAATATCTTCAGATCGTCCCATTTCTGCTCATACTCCTTGCGATTCTCCTTGAAGATTGAGGCGAGGCGGTCAGCCACTTTCTTCGTGATGTACTTGGAGATTTTCTTCACGTTGGAGTCACTTTGGAGATAAGAACGGCTGACGTTCAGAGGAATGTCAGGAGAGTCGATGACACCGTGGAGCAGTGTGAGGAATTCCGGAACGATACCTTCCACCTGGTCGGTCACGAACACCTGATTGCAATAGAGTTGAATCTTGTTGCGCTGCAGTTCGATGTTCGATTTGATGCGCGGGAAGTAGAGAATACCTGTGAGGTTAAACGGATAGTCAACATTAAGATGTATCCAAAACAGCGGCTCGTCCTGCATCGGATAGAGCGTGCGGTAGAATTCCTTGTAGTCCTCATCCTTCAGAGTGCTCGGAGTCTTTGTCCAAAGAGGCTCGACGTTGTTGATGATGTTATCCTCTTCCGTTTCAACCTGCTTGCCGTCCTTCCATTCGGTTTTCTTGCCGAAAGCTACGGGCACTGCCATAAACTTGCAGTATTTGTTGAGCAGTTCCTCTATCTTCGATTTCTCAAGGAATTCTTTGCAGTCGTCGTCGATATGGAGTACGATGTCAGATCCGCGGTCTGTCTTCTCAGCGTCGCTGATTTCAAACTCTGGACTTCCGTCGCAGCTCCATTTGATAGCCTTTGCATCTTCCTGATAGCTACGTGTGATGATTTCCACCTTTTTGCTCACCATGAAAGAAGAGTAGAAGCCCAATCCGAAGTGTCCGATGATGGCATTTGCGTTGTCCTTGTACTTGTCGAGGAAGTCGGTTACGCCAGAGAATGCAATCTGGTTGATGTATTTGTTGATTTCCTCCTCGGTCATGCCGATGCCACGGTCGCTGATTGTCAGCGTCCCCTTGTCCTTGTCGAGGCTTACACGCACCGTGAGGTCGCCAAGTTCTCCCTTGAAGTCACCGCGCTCGGCAAGCGTCTTTAGCTTTTGTGTGGCGTCGACAGCGTTTGAAACCATCTCGCGGAGGAATATGTCATGGTCTGAATAAAGAAATTTCTTGATGACAGGGAAGATGTTCTCTGTCGTTACTCCAATATTACCTTTCTGTGCCATAATATTATAATGTGTTTTTATTTTTAATTTACGCTTTTGTTAATGTACTTTCGTACAATCAACAACTTGCAAATAGCGTGCCAAAAAGATAACGTTTTAGACTGCTCATCCGTTAACAATCCGTAGTTTTTCTCATTACAATCTCTTTCAAGTCATTCTGAAATCTGTAAAAATCTTCTTCCGTCAGCATTGTCGGAGCCGACATTATGCGTAGTTCATGTGCTTTGAAACCAGCGCGATAGGGCGGGTGTTGGTGTCTGAAAGGATTGATGCTCATGCCGGCACGCTCATAGAATTGCTGTCGTAATACGGACACGGAGTCTTTGGGAGGGTCGATTTCGAGAATGGTTGTCAGGTTGGCATTGTCTGCCTCTCTGAGAAAATCTGTAAGAATAGAGGAGCCTTCTCCCTTGCCGCGTCTGTTAGGGGCGATAGCAAAGTGCTCTACATATACATAAGAGTCGAATAGCCAATAGGCTATGAATCCGACAAACTGTCCGGAATCGTCGGTGAATGCACGCAGACGATAGCGGTTGTCGGCAAAAGCAACTTGCTGCTGTGTCCGAGTGCGTTGCTCAAAGATAGGAAAACTTTTGCAGTAGGTGGCGGAGAAGTCAGAATAGAGTAGTGAGTCGGTGGATTTTATGAAAATAGAATTCATGTTGTTGTTTTATTGACAAGTATAATGAGTGATACATATTCATTCAAATTGTAGCTCAATTTCTTTCCAGCGTTGTCGCGGTTTGCCGGGAGTTTCTTCAATGTTGTTGCCTACTCCGAGTCCCATAAGCCTTATGGGGCGTTGTGAATTGAAGTCTACTTTTGTAAGAAGTTTCTTGGCAAGTGGCAAGATGTCTTCTTTTTTGAGAAGTGGAGTAGTGGAAGTAATGCTACGCGTGATTTGGCGAAAATCAGCATACTTCACTTTCAGCGTGAGCGTATGCCCCACGAAGCCACTGTTCTTGAGTCGCTCCATAAGTTCGAGTGTGATGTGGTAAAGTTCGATGATGACGGCAGAGCGCAGGGAAAGATCCTGCTCAAACGTCGTCTCACAGCTAACAGACTTACGTTCCTGCTTTATTTCCACTGGCGAATTGTCTATGCCGCGCGCATAGTCGTAAAACAGGGCGCCACGTTTGCCGAAGAGTCGAGTCAGCGTGGTGAGCGACTGACTGCGCAGTTGTTTCACAGTGAAGATGCCCAGCGAGTGCATCTCTCGTGCCGTCTTGCTGCCCACGAGCCACAGCCGCTCTATCTTGAGTTTGTCGAGGAAGTCTTGAGCTTCGTCGCGGCTAATGACGCAAAGTCCGTCGGGCTTGTTGTAGTCGGACGCTATCTTGGCGAGCATCTTGCAATAGGACACACCAGCCGACGCCGTGAGATGCATTTCGTCGGCAATGGCCGACTTTATCTCACGTGCGATGTCCTCCGCCGATTCTATGCCACGTTTGCATTGTGTCACGTCAAGGAATGCTTCGTCGAGCGAAATAGGCTCTATGATGTCGGTGTAGCGGTGGAAAATGTCATGGATGCGCTTTGAAACTTCCTTATAGCGCTCAAACCGTGGGGGAACGATAAGCAGTTCGGGGCACATGCGCTTGGCTATTACAATAGACAGAGCGGAATGTACCCCGAACCGGCGTGCCTCATAGCTCGCTGTCGCCACCACACCGCGCTCTGCGTCGTGACCTACGGCGACCGGTTTTCCTTTGAGCGACGGATTGTCAAGTTCCTCTACGGCTGCAAAGAAGCAGTCCATGTCGATGTGTATAATCTTGCGGTTGTCAGTCATTTTTTTACTCCTGCGCTCTTGCGCTTTGAGAGTCAAAAGTACAAAATAATCCTGACATCAGCAAACTATGTCGTGAAGTATTTCAGAAAGAGTGGGGTGGATGTGGATACAGTCGGCAAGAGTCTGTGCCGTCGCTCCAGTGTTCATCAGTGCTGCCACCTCTTGAATGATGTCGGAAGCGTGCGCCCCGAAGGCGTGTGCAGCTATGATGCGGTTGTCGTCGGCAGTGTCGAGGAGCAGCTTTATCATACCATCCGTCTCCCCCATGGCGAGAGCCTTGCCGTTGGAACGATAGAATCCCTTGCGACATTCTACCTGCCTGCCTTCAGCCTTCAGTTGTTCTTCCGTCAGTCCTACGCTTGCCGCCTCGGGGCGTGTGAAGATGGCTGAAGGCATAATTCCGAACCTGATGTCGTCCTTCTTTCCTATTATGCGGTTGACGGCATGCAGTCCTTGGAACGTGGCAGCGTGTGCGAGCATACACTTTCCGTTGACATCACCGATGGCATACACGCCGCTGACGTTGGTTTGGAAATCATCGTCCGTGCAGATGCCCTTTGGCGTATAGTCTATGCCGGCACACTCGAGTCCGAGACCCTCCGTGTTAGGCTTTCGCCCCGTGGCGACAAGCACCATGTCGGCGTCGGTCTGCAGCGGCTTGCCTTTCTTCTCATAGAAGACGGAGAGTTGTCGCTTGCCGTCTTCCGTTATGTTCTCCCTTATGGCTTTCACCGCCGACTGCATGGAGAACTCCACGCCACGCTTGCCAATAGTCTGCCTGAGCCGCTTTGCAATGTCAGCGTCGAGTGCAGGAAGACATTCCTTCAGAAATTCTATCACTGTCACTTTGCTGCCAAAGCTGCTGAATACGGAGGCAAATTCCATGCCTATCACGCCCGCTCCGATGATGCAAAGACATTCGGGTACATGGTCGATGCTGAGCAGTTCGGTAGACGTGACCACTCCCGGTAGGGTGATACCCTCAATGGGCGGTAGCTTGGCGTCGCTGCCAGTAGCGATGATGATGTTGTCAGCAGAGTATTCCTCTTCGCCTACAGCCACAGTCTTGGCGTCCTTGAAGCAGGCGTGTCCATGCACGAAGGTTATGCCGGGCTGTTGCATAAGCGTCTCAACGCCGGCGCGAAGCTGGCCCACTACCTGCTCCTTACGCTCCATTATCCTTGTAAAGTCGATGCCTTCAATGCCACGCTTAATGCCGAAAGTCTCCGCTTCCTTTAGCAAGTCTACCACCTCCGCGTTTCGGCAAAGTGTTTTTGTCGGGATACAACCGCGGTTGAGGCACGTGCCTCCAGCGTCAGCCTCCTCGATGATGACAACACTCAGACCATTGCTTGCAGCATATTGTGCGGCTCGGTAGCCGCCAGGCCCCGAGCCGATTATGATTAAGTTGGATTTTTCCATTGCAGAAATACTTCAGTTGGTTTTCTCTTCACACATCTGTCTCCACGTAAGCACGGGCTGCTTGGCAGCCAGTACATCGTCGGCACGACCCGTCGGCGTGTTGTGGGGAGCCGTTTTCACAGCTTCCGGATCAGAAATAGCCTCTTCGGCAATCTTTCTCATCACGTCGATGAAGGCGTCGAGCGTCTCCTTGCTCTCATTCTCCGTCGGCTCAATCATCAGCGACTCATGGAAGAGCAGCGGGAAGTAGATGGTCGGGGCATGATAGCCATAGTCGAGAAGGCGCTTCGCCACGTCCATTGTGGTCACCCCCGTCGACTTGTCCTTCAAGCCGTCGAACACAAACTCGTGCTTGCAAACTCGTGCTATAGGCAATTCATAGACGTCCTTCAGCGCCTCCTTTATGTAGTTGGCGTTGAGTGTTGCGAGCGGCCCCACCATGCGTATGTGTTCGCGTCCAAGCGTTAGAATGTAAGCGTAGGCTCGCATCATCACAGCAAAGTTGCCAAAGAACTCACCTACATGTATGTTGCCCTCGTCGTTCGTCACGACATGATACTCATCGCCCCGCTTCTCCACCTTCGGAACGGGCAGAAACTCTTCCAGACCCTTTCTCACGCCTACGGGTCCGGAGCCAGGTCCGCCTCCGCCGTGCGGCGTTGAGAACGTCTTGTGCAGATTGATGTGCATGACGTCGAAGCCCATGTCGCCTGGTCGGCAGGCGCCGAGCATCGGGTTGAGATTAGCTCCGTCGTAGTACATCAGTCCGCCGCAGTCGTGTACGAGTTTCTGTATTTCGGGAATCTCCCGTTCGAAGAGTCCGAGCGTGTTGGGATTGGTCATCATCATCGCAGCTATGCTGTCGTCGAGCAAGCCGCGAAGGTCGTCGACATCCACCACGCCGTCAGGCGTTGACTTCACCTCTACAATCTCCAAGCCGCAGACGGCAGCCGACGCGGGATTGGTGCCGTGTGCCGAGTCGGGTACGATGACCTTCGTGCGTTTTAAGTCGCCTCGGCTTTGATGGTAGGCACGGATAATCATCAGTCCGGTCAACTCGCCATGAGCCCCGGCAAAAGGATTGAGTGTGAACTCCGACAGTCCGGTTATTGCGGCGAGCGATTTCTGCATGTTATAGTAAAGCTCAAGAGCGCCCTGGCATGTTTCCTCAGGTTGGAGTGGATGGAGCTGTGCAAACTGTGGCAGCGCAGCAATTTCTTCGTTGATGACGGGGTTGTACTTCATAGTGCATGAGCCGAGCGGATAGAAGCCGTTGTTCACGCCGAAGTTGTCTGTACTGAGATTAGTGTAGTGGCGCACTATCGTCAGCTCGTCACATTCAGGCAAGTTTGCGTCATTCTTGCGTCGCATTGCTTCAGGCAGCTCATGATGGCCAAACTCATTCTTGGGCAGTGAGTAGCCGCGTCTGTCAGGATGCGACAACTCAAAAATCAGATTTCCATAAAGACGGTTGTTCATAGTTTTTCCTCCTTTGCGATGTTGACGAGTTTGTCTATCTCCTCCTTGGTGCGTTTCTCCGTGACAGCGAACATTAGAGTGTCGTCGTCAGTCTTCACGCCGCCAAGTATGCCGTTCTCTATGAAGCGTTGTTGCAGAGCCTCCACACTACCTTTATACACAAGGCAGAACTCATTGAAGAACGGCTGCTGAAACTTCTCCTTGAAAACTCCGGTGGCAAGCAGTTGGTCGTGCAGGTAGTGGGCACCGTCGTATGACATCTGTGCCGCCTCCTTCACGCCCTCCTTGCCCATAACAGCCATGTAGATAGTGACGAAGAGAGCCATCAGCGACTCGTTGGAGCAGATGTTCGATGTGGCCTTTTGGCGGCGTATGTGTTGTTCGCGCGCTTGAAGTGTGAGCACGAAGACGCGCTGTCCGCGGCTGTCCACCGTCTTGCCGACGATGCGTCCAGGCATTTTGCGCATCAGCTTCTCCGTGCAGCACATGTAGCCCACCGACGGCCCACCAAACGACATCGGGATGCCGAGCGACTGGCCGTCGCCGACGGCAATGTCTGCACCCCATTCGCCAGGCGTGCGGAGTAAGGCGAGGTCAGCCGCCACGCTGTTGACTATGAAGAGAGCCTTCTTTGCGTGACACGCATCGGCAAAGCCCGTGAAGTCCTCAACGATGCCGTAATAGTTGGGCTGCTGCACGATGACGCCAGCCACGCCGCCCTTTTCCAGGCGTTTGTCCATGCTTGCCTTGTCGGTAACGCCCTCCTTCTCAGCGATAGTCTCAATGTTGAGTCCATGGAAGTGTGCGTATGTCCTCACCACATCCTGCACTTTCGGGTCGATGGTGGCAGAGATGAGCACCGTGTCGGTCTTCTTCGTTGACGCGAGGGCCATGAGAGCCGCCTCGGCAGTGGCAGTAGATCCGTCGTACATGGAGGCGTTAGCCACCTCCATGCCGGTCAGCTCTGCCATCATGCTTTGATACTCAAAGATATAATGTAGTGTGCCTTGTGAAATCTCAGCCTGATAGGGCGTGTAGCTCGTGAGAAACTCAGAGCGTGCGAGAATATTGGGTACAACGGCAGGTGTGTAATGGTCGTAGGAGCCAGCTCCGGCAAACACGGTCAACCGGCGGTTCTTTTCACCAAGACGTTCGAAGAGCGAGCGCACCTCCGCCTCGCTCATCGCCTCAGGCAATTCATATTCACCGCGGAAGCGAATCTGCTCCGGCACGTCGGAATAGAGGTCGTCGAGCGATTTCATTCCGGCGCGTTCGAGCATCAACCTTATGTCTTCCGCTGTGTGGGGAAAGAATTTGAAGCTCATAGTAAGACAGTGTTGGGTTTTACTTTATTCCTTTTCGCAGCACTCTTTGTAGGCAGCGGCATCCATGAGCGAGTCGAGCTCAGTCTTGTCAGACATTTCCACCTTTATAATCCAGTTGGTGAAGGCATCCTCGTTGATAAGCTCCGGCTTGTCCTCAAGCGCTTCGTTTACTTCGACGACGGTGCCTGAGACGGGAGAGATGAGGTCGCTTGCCGCCTTCACGCTCTCTACGGCTCCGAAGTCCTCGCCAGCCTCCACCTCGTCGTCAACGTCGGGCATGTCCACGTAAACGACATTGCCGAGAGCGTGCTGAGCGTAGTCGGTGATTCCCACATAGGCGAAGTTGCCCTCAACCTTTACATATTCGTGTGACTCAGAATAGTAGAGTCCTTCAATTACTTTTGCCATAATAGATGTGTTTTTAGTTGTTAGTATGTTTATTTCTTGTAGTGTTTGTCATAAAAGCGCTTCTTCACCACCGTTCCGGGGAAAGTCTTCTTGCGTATTTGCACCTCAAGCTCGGTGCCGAGTTTAGCGTATCTGGCGTCGACGAGCGCCATGCACACCGACTTGTCGGTAGAAATTTTGTGGTAGCCAGTCGTTACCTCGCCTATCGTCTCACCGCCGTACAGCACCTTGTAGCCATGGCGCGGGATGGCGCGGTCGTGCAGTTCGATGCCAACGATCTTGCGCTCCACGCCGTCAGCCTTCTGCTTAGCGAGAGCCTCCTTGCCGATGAACTCCGGCTTGTCGAGCTTGCAAAACATGCTCAATCCAGCCATGACTGGCGAGATGTCCTTTGACAGTTCGTCGCCATAGAGCGGCAAGCCCACCTCGAAGCGCAGCGTGTCGCGGCAGCCAAGACCGCACGGCTTGCAGCGTCCCGACGCCAACAGCTTGTCCCATTGCTCATTGATAAACTTGTGTGAGGCGTAAATCTCGAATCCGTCCTCTCCGGTGTAGCCCGTGCGGCTGATGATAATCGTTTCTCCCTCGCGTTCAAGAGTCTTCGACGTGTAGAACACGAGATCCTTACATTCCAGTGCGAGCACTTCCTCCATCACCTTCTCCGCCTCCGGACCCTGCACGGCAAGCTGTCCGTAGAAGTCGGAGCGGTTGCAGAATTCCACGTCGTAGCCCTCCAGATGTGCCTCCATCCATTCCACGTCCTTGTCGATGTTGGCAGCGTTGATGACGAGGAAGAAGTCGTCCTTTCCCATTTTGTACACCAGAAGGTCGTCGACGGTGCCGCCGTCCTCATAGCACATCATACCGTAGAATATTTTTCCAACGGGAGCGTCCGTCACGTCGTTGGTGAAGATGTGGTTGACGTAGCGTTCGGCGTCGGGTCCTTTCACCGTCACCTCGCCCATGTGTGAAACGTCGAACACGCCGCAATGCAGACGCACGGCGTTGTGTTCGTCTTTAATGTCGGAATATTGTATTGGCATTATGAATCCGCCAAAAGGCTGCATCAAGGCTCCGAGAGCCACGTGCTTGTCGTAGAGACATGTTTTTTTCTCCATAATTAGTAGTGTTTTTTATTGTTTTTAGTAGTGTTGCTCTTTAATGAGAAGGGCGATGAAGTCCTCCTTGTTCAGCCCCATGATGATGTCGTCGAGTCTTTGCGGGAGGGCGCGCTGCAGGCAGTCGGCGTTGAGGCGCGTGCCCTTCAGTGGGGTTATCAGCGCCTTGCCTATGTCACCGACAAGGAAGAAATCGCCCTTTATGTCGATGTCCCTGATCGTCTCGTTCTTCATCTCCATGCTCACAACGAAGTCGCCCACGCCCTCGATGCGTCCTTGCCGCGTGATGTTGTAGCGTGGATTGTTGCCGTAGATGAAGTGGGGCGAGAGGTATTCCTCCTCAATCTTGCCGATCTCCTCGATGGCGCCTCCGTCCAACGTCACCTCTTTGTCGCATAGTTCCTTGACGACAAACGTCTTGAAATCCTCGATGCCGAGGGATATGTGGTCTTTCAGCAGCGTGATGTGCTGTCTGACGCTGCTTATGCCCTTCGAGACGAGTTTCTCGTCCGACGGCGTGATAGCGCCCACCATGTTCTGCATGTCCGTGTCGTAGAGCATTGTGCCGTGCACGATGCTGTGTCCAGGGATGTGGTAGAAGGCGTTGCCCGACACTTTGCGGTCGCCAATCATGATGTCGTTGCGTCCGCTTGCCGTGGCGTCTACGCCCAGCTTGCGCAACATGTCAACCACCATGCCAATGTATTTCGTGAAAGTGAGGCTTACGTTGTCGTCGTGCGTGATGTAGGAGAACATGATGTTGTTCCGGTCAGCGTAGACACATCCTCCGCCACTTTTGCGACGGAAGGTCTTTATGGAATGTTTACGGCAGTAGTCAAGATTCACTTCGCTCTGTATGAGCTGGTTGCGTCCGAAGATGACGGTCGGTTCCACCTGCCACATGAAGAAGTAGTCTTCTGTTTCGTCGAGATGGCGGGCTACGTATTCCTCCATGGCGAGATAGAAGGTGAGTAGGTGAGCGTTGCTGTCGGTTGGTAGTGCGACATGTATCATATAGGCAATAGTTTCTTTTAGGTTTATGGTTACATTTGCAAACTTACACAAAAAAAACAATATGCGCACACATTTCTCCGACTTTTATTTTTCATACCGGTCAGATTTCTTTCTGTGTGCGCACATACATGCTTTGTCCTACATTCCGAGTGATGAAGCGACAAATGATAAAATCAATATCTGAAGTTTCGGATTTGAGGAATTTAAAGTAAATAAAGAAGTAATAGAAGTTAAAGCCGTATGTAATATATTGAAGTTTAGAATAAAAAATGGGCTGCGCTCGGCCCTGCCGCTTGCCTTAGCAAGAAAGCCCAATAAGCTCAGCTCATAGGAGGGTGTGTCAAAACAATATGTAATGCGCCCCGAAGGGGCAAATCGCTCATAGCCCAGGGCATCGCCCTGGGAATGAAAACATAGCAAGCCAACGCCCTGAAAGGGCAAAAGCATATTCCCAATTCTCTCTATACTTTTGCCCTTTCTTGCGAAGGCAAGCGGCAAGCCGAGCGCAGCCAATTATGTTAAATCCGCTTAGAGTCATTCCATCACTCCAAATTCCGGATGAGCACCTTTTCTTATCCGTCGATTTCCGACAACTCGAGCCATCTCATCTCCTTCTCCTCAAGCTCATCCTTCAGCTGCGGCAGTCGCTTGCTTTTTTCCGTAAGCTCTTTGATGGAGAGCGTGCCGCTGCAAAGGGCATCCTCAATGGCTTTCTGCTCAGCTTCAAGTGCGGCAATCTCCTTGCCCAGACTCTCAAACTCGCATTTCTCCTTGTAGGTCTTCTTTCGCCGCTGTTCGCCAACAAACTCGCGCTTCTCTTTCTTCTCGCTCTCGGCGGCGTCCTTAGTCGCCCCCTCGTCCTTCGGCTTCAGCGACTCCCATTCGCGGAACTGCGTGTAGTTGCCCGGGAAGTCCTTAATCTCGCCGCCTCCACGGAAGACGAGCAAGTGGTCGACAATCTTGTCCATGAAGAAGCGGTCGTGTGAGACAATGATGACGCAGCCCGGGAAGTCCTGCAAGTATTCCTCAAGCACCTCGAGCGTTTGTATGTCGAGGTCGTTGGTAGGCTCGTCGAGCACGAGGAAGTTGGGGTTGCGCATAAGCACTGTGCAGAGGTAGAGTTTGCGCCTCTCGCCCCCGGAGAGCTTATAGACATAGTCATACTGCTGCTCGGGCGTGAAGAGGAAGTGTTGCAGCAGTTGTCCGGCTGTGATATGCTTGCCCCCTCCGTAGTCGATGTAGTCGGCGATGTCGGCAATCACGTCGATGACGCGCTGCTGCTCGTCAAACTTCATGCCTTCCTGCGAGAAGTAGCCGAAGCGCACGGTGTCTCCGATGTCGAAGCGTCCGGCGTCGGGTTGTACCTCGCCGAGAAGCATCTTTATGAACGTCGACTTGCCCGTTCCGTTGTTGCCGACGATGCCCATCTTCTCGAAGCGCTGGAAATTGTAGTAGAAGTCCTTCAGGATAATCTTATCGCCGAACGCCTTCGAGACATACTGACACTCGAAAATCTTCGATCCGATGTACACGTTCTTCGACTTCAATCGCATCTGCCTTTCCTCCATGCGCTGCTTTGCCTTTGCCTCAAGGTCGTAGAAAGCCTCTTCGCGGTAGCGTGCCTTGTGGCCACGCGCCTGCGGCTGGCGACGCATCCATTCCAGCTCGCGGCGATAGAGATTGTTGGCGCGCTCAATCTCGGCACGTGTGGCGTCGATGCGCTCCTGCCGTTTTTCCATGTAGTAGCGGAAATTGCCTCGGTAGGTGTAGACGGAACGGTCGTCGAGTTCAAGGATAATATTGCACACGCGGTCGAGAAAATAGCGGTCGTGCGTCACCATGAGTAGCGTCTTGTTGCCCCGTTGCAAAAAGCCCTCAAGCCACTCTATCATTTCGAGGTCGAGATGGTTGGTAGGCTCGTCAAGGATGAGGAAGTCGGGCTCCGTGATGAGCACGTTGGCAAGCGCGGCACGTTTCTGCTGTCCGCCGCTCAGCTGGCCCATCGGCTGCTGAAGGTCGGTGATGTGGAGCTGTGTCAGAATCTGCTTCGCCTTCAGTATTTTGTCAGGGTCGCCGTTGTGGTTGAAGCAGGCGTCGAGCACGGTTTCGTTGGGGTCGAACTTCGGTTGCTGCTCCAGAAATCCCACACGTATGTCGCGGCGGAAGATGATGTTGCCAGAGTCTACGGAGTCCTTGCCCGAGAGGAGAGATAGGAGCGTCGACTTGCCGGTACCGTTTTTTGCAATCAGTCCGACGTGCTGTCCTTCACCGATGGAGAAGGATATGTTGTTGAAGAGTACGTGTGCGCCGAACGCTTTTGATACGTTCTGTACGTCAAGCACGGGCTTGTTGTTGAGTGAGTTGTTGGCCATTTTCTTTCAATGGGGTGTGTTCTAATATTCAGTAGTTATGCAAAAATAGGGAAAATATTCAATATTACAAAACCGCCAACAGCAAAACTCCATGCAATGCGCAAAAAAATAGGCGTGAAGTGTCACTATTCTCATTCTTCTCGAACGGCAAGAGTGAAAAAATACAATGTTTTACATCTCTGATGACATCTGTTCGCACAAGCAAAGCCAACCTTTTCCAAAAAGTTTTACCGCCTTTCTCAGATTTTTATTGTAATTTTGTGGTTTCTAAAAAAACAACTTAATCCGATATTAACGAATGGATACATCATTTTCTTATTACATAGTATGCCTTGTGGCAGCGATAATCGGTTTCCTTATTCTGAAGAAGGTGACGAGCTGCATGATAAAAGTAGTGGTTGGCTTGGTGCTGCTGGCTTTCATCGCCATCGTCTATTTCAAGTTCATCGCCTGACGGATTTAAATCATTCTTAGGCGTATGATATTAATAGTAGACAGCGGAAGCACGAAGACCGACTGGTGCTTCGCTACCTCCGCCACAGCGTTTAAAGTCGTTCATACGGGCGGTATCAATCCTGCCGTGCAGGCAAAGGAGGAAATAGAGTCAACCGTGGCAGACATGCTGTCGCAGGCAAGCCGCGAGTCGATCAGCTGCGGCAGCGTGGCTAAGGTAAGTTTCTACGGGGCAGGATGCACGGAGGCTTTCGCCCCTATAGTGGAGGCAGCGTTGCGCTCACACTTCATCACCGCGACAATAAGCGTCCACAGCGATCTTCTTGCAGCGGCTCGCGCCTTGTGTGGCACAGCCCCAGGCATAGCTTGCATCCTTGGTACCGGCTCCAACTCCTGTCTCTACGACGGACATGCCATAGTCGCCCACACACCCGCCCTTGGCTATATCCTTGGCGACGAAGGAAGCGGAGCTGTTCTTGGAAGAATGTTCCTCAACGCTGTGCTGAAAGGAGCTATGAGTGAAGAAATCAGCAAGGATTTTCTTGAGGAGACGGGGCTTACCCAGACAGACATTATTAATAACGTGTATCGCCAACCGTCGCCCAACCGTTTCCTTGCCTCGCTCTCCAAATATATCTCACGGCATCTTGACGACGTGGCGCTTGAACGCCTTGTGGTTGAGAATTTCGAGACGTTTATCTCGCGCAACCTATCCAATTACAAGGCGCCCGATAATGTCATCAATGCAGTGGGTAGCGTGGCTTTCTTCTACAAAGAGCAATTGCGGAAGGCGGCGCTAAACAAAGGGTACGAAGTGGGGCACATCCTGAAAAGTCCGATGGAAGGACTGCTTAGCTACCATTTTGAAACATAATGTTTGCGAGAACAACGTAAAATGCAAAGTAGAAGTAGCAAATTTTAAGGAAAATCTTTGGCGTTTTGCGAAATAGAGACTATCTTTGCAATAGTGAAAGGTAAAAATCAATATCAAGAAAATAATATATATATATAACAATAGACCTAATCAGCTATGAACGAAAAAAGAGTTTACACCTTCGGTAATGGTAAGGCCGAAGGCAAGGCAGACATGAGAAATCTGCTTGGAGGCAAGGGAGCAAACCTTGCAGAGATGAATCTTATCGGTGTTCCCGTTCCTCCGGGATTTACAATCACAACAGATACATGTAATGAGTATTTCCAGAAAGGAAAGGATGAAGTGGTAGCACTGCTTCAGGAGGACGTGAAGAAATCCGTTCATCATATCGAGACCCTCATGAACAGCAAGTTTGGCGACGCCGAGAACCCGCTTCTCGTCTCCGTTCGCTCGGGCGCACGTGCCTCAATGCCGGGCATGATGGACACAATTCTCAACCTCGGCTTGAATGACGACGTTGTTGCCGGACTTTCCAAGAAGACGGGCAACGAGCGTTTCGCCTACGATAGCTATCGTCGCTTTGTGCAGATGTACGGCGACGTAGTGTTGGGCATGAAGCCAGTCAACAAGGAAGACATCGACCCGTTTGAGGCAATCATTCAGAAGGTGAAGGCACAGCGAGGCATCACTCTCGACAATGAACTTTCCGTTGACGAGCTCAAGCAGCTTGTCGTTCTCTTCAAGGAGGCTATCAAGAAGCAGACAGGCAAGGACTTCCCGACCGACCCGATGGAACAACTTTGGGGTGCAATCTGCGCCGTGTTCGACAGCTGGATGAACGAGCGTGCCATTCTCTATCGCAAGATGGAGGGCATACCGGCAGAGTGGGGCACAGCTGTAACCGTAATGGCAATGGTGTTCGGCAATATGGGTGACACCTCAGCTACGGGCGTTTGCTTCAGCCGTGACGCTGCTACGGGCGAGAATGTTTTCAACGGCGAGTACCTTGTGAACGCACAGGGCGAGGATGTTGTGGCAGGTATACGTACTCCGCAGCAGATTACAAAGGAAGGCTCACAGCGCTGGGCAAAGCAGCAGTGTATCGAGGAGTCTGTACGCGCCTCAAAATATCCTTCCATGGAGGAGGCTATGCCTGAGATCTACGCTCAGCTCAACGCTCTCCAGGACAAGCTTGAGAAGCACTATCATGATATGCAGGACATGGAGTTCACCGTGCAGGAAGGCAAACTTTGGTTCCTCCAGACGCGCAACGGAAAGCGCACGGGTACAGCGATGGTGAAGATTGCCATGGATTTGCTGGCTGAGGGCGAGATCGACGAGAAGACAGCTCTTGAGCGTTGTGAGCCCAACAAGCTCGACGAACTTCTCCATCCCGTGTTCGACAAGCAGGCTTTGGTACAGGCAAAGGTGCTGACGCGTGGCCTGCCTGCTTCTCCGGGTGCAGCTTGCGGTCAGATTGTGTTCTTTGCCGACGACGCTAAGGATTGGCATGACGCTGGCCATCAGGTAGTGATGGTACGTATAGAGACGTCTCCTGAGGATCTCGCTGGAATGTCAGCGGCAGAAGGCATCCTCACGGCACGTGGCGGAATGACGTCGCACGCAGCCGTTGTGGCTCGTGGTATGGGCAAGTGTTGCGTTTCTGGCGCAGGCGCTATCAATGTCGACTACAAGACGCGCACCGTTGAAATCGACGGCGTTGTGCTCAAGGAGGGCGACTACATTTCCATTAACGGCTCTACGGGAGAGGTCTACTTCGGTGAGGTGAAGACAAAGCCTGCTGAGGTGTCTGGCGACTTCGCCAAACTCATGGATCTTTGCAATAAATACACGAAGCTTGTCGTACGCACCAATGCCGACACTCCGCACGATGCAGAGGTGGCACGCAACTTCGGTGCTGTTGGCATCGGACTCTGCCGCACGGAGCACATGTTCTTCGAGGCAGACAAGATTAAGGCTATGCGCGAGATGATTCTCTCCGAGACACAGGAGGGACGCAAGAAAGCACTTGCCAAGCTGCTTCCTTTCCAGCAGAAAGACTTCTACGGCATCCTCAAGGCAATGGACGGCTATCCAGTCAACATCCGCTTGCTCGACCCGCCGTTGCATGAGTTCGTTCCCCACGACCTTGCAGGACAGCAGGCCATGGCTGAGGAAATGGGCGTTTCGGTACAGAAGATTCAGCAGCGTGTGAACAGCCTTTCTGAGGCAAACCCGATGCTCGGTCACCGTGGTTGCCGTCTTGGCAATACCTATCCTGAAATCACGGAAATGCAGACACGTGCCATCCTCGGCGCTGCCATCCAGTTGAAGAAGGAAGGCTTTGACCCGCATCCCGAAATCATGGTTCCGCTTATCGGTATTGTGAATGAGTTCGACCTCCAGGAGAAGGTTATCCGCGAGACTGCCAAAGAGCTCTTCGCCCAGGAAGGCGTGGAGATACCGTTCAAGGTCGGCACGATGATTGAGATTCCGCGTGCTGCCCTGACAGCCGATTACATTGCAAAGAAGGCTGAGTACTTCAGCTTCGGCACCAACGACCTTACGCAGATGACGTTCGGTTACAGCCGCGACGACATCGCAAGCTTCCTCCCAGTCTATCTGGAGAAGAAGATTCTGAATGTCGATCCGTTCCAGGTGCTCGACCAGAATGGCGTCGGACAGCTTGTTAAGATGGCAGTTGAGAAGGGTCGCTCTACACGTCCTGATCTCAAGTGTGGCATCTGTGGCGAGCATGGCGGCGAGCCTTCTTCAGTTAAGTTCTGCCATCGCGTGGGCCTCAACTACGTCAGCTGTTCTCCGTTCCGTGTGCCTATCGCACGCCTTGCTGCGGCGCAGGCTGCTGTTGAGGATAAATAAGAAATATTTGACTCTCAATAGA
>ERZ808270.85-NODE-85-length-61934-cov-30.489601_pt1 | contig 61934 bp, 53 predicted proteins | sample MGYA00521082_ERZ808270 | MGnify/ENA primary metagenome ERZ808270 (study PRJEB31516, sample SAMN03275594) | gut metagenome | biome: mammalia-associated habitat; material: feces | host: Papio cynocephalus | place: Kenya | collected 2012-07-27 ... | reverse complement strand
AAATCATGCCGAAGATATGGACGGTGGCAGGAATGATGCTGAAAAGTCCGCAGACAGCCCTTTATTGGGGAAGTTATCTTGTGAAGATATGTGATGACACCAAGAACCTGTGCATGCAGTTTGAGAGTGTGGTGACAAACAGTACCCTCACATTCTCGGACATTGCCTTTCTGCAAATCAACCAGGAGATAGCAGCCATCCTGAAACTTTCAGAGATTGGCAACGTGGATTGGAGGAAGATGCTGGATGACCTGTCAAAAGTTCCGGGCAACTTCACTGTGGACAATCTGAAAGCCGACATCGACAACCTATATAAGGCAGGAGCCAACCTTGCAGGAGCAGGAATGAACAATATCGGCAATGCCCTGTTGCAGAGCAGCCAGTTCAACGATCTCTTCCAAGGCAAGCTCAGTGCAGCCATCGACATTGTGGATAACTATTCCTCGCTGTTCAAAAGTCTCGACAAGAGCGTAGGCAACACCCTCTTGGGCATGATTGGAGGTAAGGACAACGTGGCAGGACTTTTCTCTCTTGCCAACTATAACCTCACCTCATGGATGACGGACTATCTGGATGAGACGGCAGGAAACTACTACACGCAAAGATGGTATATCGCCCGACGAGACCAAGGACGAGAAAAACTGTGCGACTATGTACCGCCCACCGATGACAACAGCATCTTGAAAGGCGACCACTGGTACAGAATCAACACCAAGGATGCCAACTTCTATCCCAACAATAGCCAAAAGGAATCCATCCTGCAAAACTCAGAGAATCATGCAGGATGGTCAAGAACAAGAGTGCAACAGCTCAACAACCAGAATGACGGTTTTACTTATAGCATCAGCTATTGGTTGAACAGCTACATCATCAGCAGCAAGAAGAAAGGACAGAAGCAGAAGGCATACGCCTACGAGATACAGGTGTATAAGAGCTGGAACAGAACAGAAGAAGTGTATGAGGCAGTCTTTGACTCCTATTCGATGGACTTAAACACCTTCAAGGCACAACTGCAAGCTAGACTGAGCGAATGGAATGACAACGAGGAAGGCTATACCTATTATATAGGCAGTGATGCACGCAACTACTATCAGGCAACCGATGCCGCCAAACTGAAGGGATGCGAGAGCGTGACCATTAGTGTGACATGCAGCGACGGTGTGCAGTTGGGGCAAGGCACCACACAATACAAATGCAAGAGTTGTGGCGGTTCACTGAATGACCACAGCAAGAAATGCGCCATGACAACATCTGTGACAGAGAACACCCTTGACCTCTCAGATTTGTATAAGCAAGAGCAGGAAGCCAATGCCAAGGTAGCCTCCCTGCAATCACAAATCAGCCAGTTGGAGACTGAGAATAAGTCACTTGTCAAGCAAATCGCCAATGCCAGCGTGGATGATGCAGCCAAGTATCGGGAGCAATACAACAAGAACAAGGCTACCATCGAACAACTGAACAAAGAACTTGCCACATGGCAACAGAAACAAAGGGAAATAGAGGAAGCCAAGGCAGAGGCAGGAAAGGACAATGACGTGGCAACGGATGACTACTATCGCATACCAGCTATCATGAACGACTGCAAGAGTGCCTATAACCTGACTTGGCAAGGGGAAGGAACATGGAGTGGCTATACTTACATCCGAAAAGCCACCATGCCCAACATCAACGGCATCATCACCTTCAAGGCAACCTTGAAGATAGCCCGAAAGCCGAAGTACTTCTTGGGCATCAAGATACACAGAGCCATCCTGCAGATCAGTTGGGAGCTGACATCGGAATACACCAACACCTCGGTAGTGGATGTGATAACGCTTGATGCCAGCAAGACCGAGCAGGAAAAGGCGGACGAAGTGAACAAGCGCATATCGGAAATAGCACAGGAATATCCGTCGTGCAAGATAACCACCGAATATGCTAAGAGCGCACCTGCCGATGACAATGGTACGGACGATACCTATCACCTGCTATGGTCGAGTGACAGACAGGAAATAGCCAGAGAGGTGGACAGCAGAATCACCAAGATATACGCAGACTTGGTATCGTTGGAGAAGATGATGCACTACAAGCGCAACATCATCGATGTGCTGATGGACATCGCTCCCCATATCAATGCTGACGAAGGCAGACGGCTGACACTGGTGGAGAAATGCAAAAAACGATGGCTGAGAAAAGCGGCGAACACCAAACATTCAGATGACTATCACGGCAAGTTTAATGATGAAGACAATGAAAATGAGTAATAGAAAAGAATACAAGGCTGATGCAGCGGAGAGGGTTGCAGGGCCAGTGAGCAAGAAGCAAAGATTGAGCATTGTGAGAACATTGCTGACAGCAATCTTGCTCCTCGCCCTCCCCTCTAAAACATTCGCCCAATGGGGATTTGACGTGAGCAGCGTGGAAGCGTACATCAACGACCACAAGAAACAGCGGAGCCTGTTGCTTGCAAGAAGTACTTTGGAATACAGCAACAAACTGTTGCATAGCTACAGTAAGGACGAGACCAAGGCATACAAGGAACTGAACGTGGACCTGGATAAGTACACCAGAGCGTTCGATGTGATAGATGTGCTATATCAAAGTTTACGAACCAGTTTGAACGTGTACTCCACCTACGAGGGTGTGAGCGACAGAATATCGGACTACAAGAAGCTGTTGGATGACTACAACGAGAAAGTTATCAAACGAAAGCGCATTTCGCTTGCCGATACCATACTGATAGGTATTAACCGACGAGCCATAGAGAATATTGCAAATGAAGGCGAATACCTCTACAAAAGCGTGAGCGACTTGGTGCTGTATGCCTCAGGAGCGGCAGCGTGTTCCACGGCAGACCTTCTTGTGGTATTGGAAAGCATCAACACCTCGCTTGACAATATAGAGAAGCATCTGAACAAAAGCTACTTTGAGTCGTGGCGATACATCCAAGTGCGCATCGGCTATTGGAAAGAAAAGGTTTACCGAACCAAAAGCAAGCAGCAAATACTGGAAGATGCCTTCGGACGGTGGCGAGTGGCAGGAAAGTTAGGATATTAACATATATAATAATGTATAGACATGGATAGAAAGAAAACAAAGACTGGAGCTATATTACTGTTGTTGGGCATAGCCATGACAGGCAATGCCCAGAGTTATGTGACATACAATCATGACAGTTCGAAAAAGAACCAGATAACGGTGATGGAAACTGGTGGCGGTAGTCTGTCACCAGAATTGTACTATCAGTTACTACACAGCAGTTATAAGAAATCGGCTGCCAGCAAGAACAAACTCGGTTTTCGTACCACGGCAGGAATCGGAGCCTACAATCAGGTGGAATATGCCGAAGCCATCGACTCTGCCCTGACCAAGAGAGCAGAGATTGAGGCGTTGAATATGGCAGACCGACAAGTGGATCTGGCATGGAAGGTGGAAGGAAGCAAGATAAACAGCAAGATGGATGCCTTCAAGAACAACATCGACCGCATCCTGCCTGTCGGTGGTTCCATTGGCGATAAGCAACGATGGACGGAATACTATCATGTCTATGAAACAGCCATCAAAGCCACCAAGGATGCTTATATGCCCAATGCCAAACGCAAGAAGATGTATCTGCAGATATACGCAGATGTAGCAAAGCAGAACGAAACGCTTATAAAGCAACTGGTACAGATTTCGAATGCCAGCAAGACCAAGAAACTGTTGGCAACGACCAATAACTACACAACCGCCAACAAGCGAGGCATCATCAGCAGTGCATCCAGCAAATGGCGAGAGGCAGGAATGGCAGTGAGAAACAACACATCATCGGGTGGAGACAATAATGGACCAGATGATGATGACAATGATTTGAAAGTAAACAGATAAGGAGTTATGGCAGACAACAGCAGCATATTATCCGACTTCGGCATCAATATTCTGGAAGAAGAGATTGATGACGTGATTTTCCAGACCAACGAGTTTCTGTGTGATGCTACTTTCACAGGCTCTAATGGTCCATTTTGGTGGGTCGTCCAAATGTGTATGGCACTCGCCGCCCTCTTCTCTATCATCGTGGCAGCGAACATGGCCTACAAGATGATGGTGAAGCATGAGCCACTGGATGTGATGAAACTTTTCAAGCCATTGGTGATAAGCATCATACTCTGTTGGTGGTACCCACCTGCCGATACCGGCATGACGAAAAGCGGCAGCAATTGGTGCGTACTGGACTTTCTGAGTTACATACCAAACTCCATCGGCAGTTATACCCATGACCTCTATGAGGCAGAAGCCACACAGATTGAGGATAAGTTTACGGAAGTTCAGCAGCTCATCTATACCAGAGACACGATGTACACCAATGTACAAGCCCTGGCGGACATCGCCCACAAGGGGACGACAGACCCGAACCTTGTGGAATCGACCATGGAACAGACCGGTGTGGATGAAGTGACCAACATGGAAAAGGACGCAGCCAAGTTGTGGTTTACCTCACTGACTGCAGGAGCTGTAGTGAACATCGACAAGATAGTAATGCTGATAGCATTGATCGTCTTCCGTATCGGTTGGTGGAGCACCATCTATTGCCAACAGATATTGTTGGGTATGCTGACGATATTCGGTCCGATACAATGGGCGTTCTCGCTCTTGCCGAAATGGGAAAGCAGTTGGGCGAAGTGGCTGACAAGGTATCTGACCGTACATTTCTATGGAGCAATGCTCTACTTCGTGGGCTTCTACGTGCTGTTGCTGTTTGACATCGTGCTTTGCATACAGGTGGAGAACCTGACGGCCATCACTGCTTCGGAGCAGACGATGGCGGCATATCTGCAGAACTCATTCTTCTCGGCAGGGTACCTGATGGCAGCAAGTATCGTGGCGTTGAAGTGTCTGAACTTGGTTCCAGACTTGGCAGCGTGGATGATACCAGAAGGCGATACCGCCTTCTCTACAAGAAACTTTGGTGAGGGTGTGGCACAACAAGCCAAAATGTCGGCACAGGGAACATTGGCGCATGTAATGCATTAATTTTTCGAACCACCCCGTCCCTCCTTCCAAGGAGGGCTCCACCTCTCACCCAAGCCCTCTCTCCTCAGAAGAGAGGGATGTAGCTGGCGACGCTATAGCTCTGCCAGAGTCTTGGTATCGGCAGCGGAGCCTTTGCCCTAAAGGGCTGCCGATGATTTCCTACGCAACAGAGTTGCGATTGTTTGTGCGGTGTAAACCGCCTTGCTTGCAACTTGCTATGTGTTTATAGTGGGGATTAGAAAAAATTGAGATAATGATATAACAAAATAACAATATGGTAATCAAGAATTTAGAGAATAAGGTAAAGTTGGTGACTATCATCTGTAGTCTGTTTCTGGTCGGATGCGTGCTGATAAGTATCAGTAGCATCTGGACGGCGAAGAATATGGTGGTGGATGCACAGAACAAAATCTATGTGTTGGATGGCAATGTGCCTATCCTGGTGCAGCGCACTACGATGGAAGAGACATTAGATGTGGAAGCAAAAAGTCATATCGAGATGTTCCATCATTATTTCTTCACATTGGCACCAGATGACAAGTACATCAAATACACGATGGAGAAAGCCATGTACTTGGTGGATGAGACAGGACTGGCGCAGTACAATACACTGAAGGAGAAGGGCTTCTACTCCAACATTATGGGAACAAGTGCCGTGTTCAGCATCTTCTGTGACAGCATCAAGTTCAACAAGGAGAAGATGGAGTTCACCTACTACGGCAGACAGCGCATCGAGCGCAGAACCAATGTGCTGACTCGTGAACTGGTGACGGCAGGACAGTTGAAACGAGTGCCGAGAACTGACAACAACCCACATGGATTGCTGATAGTGAACTGGCGAACCTTGCTCAACAAGGATATTGACCAGAAGACGAAGTCGAACTATTAAAGGTAAAAGGGTAAAGAAGTAAAAAGGTAAAAAAGTAAAAAAAGAAATAACGATGAACACAAAAGGATTTAAGCAGATGCTCATTGGTGAGAAGATGCCCGACAAGGACGACCCGAAATACAAAGAACGCTATGAGCGAGACGTGAAAGCAGGACGGAAGTTTGCCAAGATGTGCAGAATCGACAAGGCCGCAGCTAAGGTACAGAGGTTTGCCGACCTGCATAAGACACTGTTCCTGGTCATCGTGTTCGGTTTTGTAGGTGTGAGCTTCAGTTTCAACATCTATCGCATGGCAAGAGCTTATCACTATCAGGGAGAGCGACGCACCGCCACGGAGCGACAGGACTCCTTGATAAAGGCTCGTCATCAGAATATGGGGAATGCAAAGAATATAGTAAGAACCAATGAGGATGCACGCCATCCTCATAAAGACAAATAACGATGAAGCTGACAGAAAGAATCAATTTCAGACAACCCAAGTACATGTTACCTGCGATTGTCTATCTTCCACTGCTCGGTGCATCCTACTTTATCTTCGACCTCTTTGATACAAAGGTGGCGGAGAAGCAAGATGCCAATATGCAGACCACGGAATATCTGAATCCGAACCTGCCACAAGCCCACATCAAGGGTGGTGACGGTATCGGAGGCAAGTATGAGAACATGTTGAACGCCTACGGCAAGATAGAAGACCATAGTGCCGTGGAGAATATAGACCGAGACAATGAGCAAGAAAAGGAAGAATACCAAAGCAAGTATTCAGATGCGGAACTGCAACAGTTGGATGCCGAAGCCAAGAGGCAAGCTGAGCTGGAGAAAACGAGAGAAGCGCAAGAAGTCCATGAGCGACAAAGAGAGAACGAGGCGTTGGCAGAGCTGAACAAGGCACTTGCCGAAGCACGTCTGAAGGGACAGCAAGCCACGCAACAGAACTCATCGTCTTCAGCAACAGCATCCGATGAAACAACAGCTACAGCCAAGGGCGGTATCAACATCGAAGGCAAAATCAAGGTGAATGAGAACGCCCGAAAGGAAGCGGACGAGAATGACAAGCCAAGCGAAGTGGTGAAAAAGGTGAAGACATCATCGGATTACTTCAATACATTGGCAGTGAACGAGAAAGAGCCGACACTGATAAAGGCTATCATTGACGAGAATGTGAAAGCCGTGGATGGAAGCCGTGTGCGATTGCGATTGCTTGATGATGTGGAAATCGGTGAAATGGTGGTGAAGAAAGGTGCATACCTGTATGCCATAATGAGCGGTTTCAGTTCGCAACGAGTGAAAGGAACGGTGAAAAGTGTGCTGGTGGATGACGAGATAGTGAAAATCAACCTGTCACTCTATGACACAGACGGCATGGAAGGGTTGTATGTGCCAAGTAGCCAGTTCCGTGAGACCAGCAAGGACGTGGCAAGCGGAGCCGTGACCGGCAATGTGGATATGAACACCACCAACACAGGCAGCAGTTTCTCGCAATGGGGCATGCAAACCGTGCAGAACGCCTATCAGAAAACAAGCAATGCCATAGGCAAGGCTATCAAGAAGAACAAGGTGAAACTGAAATATGGCACCTTTGTGTATCTGATAAATTCTCGTGCCAACGAGAGCAGAGGAAAATAGTTTTTCCTTTGCCGAGTGCAGCCGAGAATCAGCGAAGCTAATTCGAAAGATACTAAGAGCAAGTAAGTACCAATATTCATCAACATCCAAAGAATACGAATATGAATATCAAGAAGACCATTGGCACACTGATGATGTGTGCAATAAGTGCCACTCCGATGATGGCACAACAGACCTGTGCGGAGAGCTATCAGCCCTGCACCTACCAGGAGATGGAGCAGTTGACCGTGAATGAGCAGGTAACTACAGTCATTACGGCAAGTGAACCCATCCGCTTTGTGGATATATCTACCGACAAGATAGCAGGAGACCAGCCTATCAACAATACCGTGCGACTGAAGCCCAAGGAAGGAATGCATGAAGATGGTGAGGTGCTTGCCATCGTGACTATTGTGACGGAACGATACCGTACACAGTATGCGCTGCTCTATACCACCAGACTGCAAGAGGCAGTGACTGACAAGGAGATACAACAGATAGAGAAGAATGCCTATAACAACCCTGCCGTAACCTTGTCATCTACAGACATGGCTCGATATGCTCGCCAGATTTGGAGCTCGGAAGCTCATGTGAACAATGTGAAGACCAAGGCCCACAAGATGGTAATGCGACTGAACAACATCTATTCATCGGGTGACTATTTCTTCTTGGACTTCTCGGTAGAGAACAAGACGGACATTCTGTTTGACATCGACCAGATACGATTAAAGTTATCCGACAAAAAGACCGCTAAGGCAACCAACTCGCAAATGATAGAGTTGCATCCAGTCTTCATATTGGAGCAGACCAAGCGATTCCGTTATGGTTATAGAAATGTGATAGTCATTCGGAAAATGACCTTTCCGAATGACAAGCAATTAACCATAGAAATGACGGAGAACCAAATCAGTGGTCGCACCATCTCGCTGAAAGTAAATTACAGCGATGTGCTGTCAGCCGACTCATTCAATCCCATATTTCTGAAATAGCAGTAAATACATCACGCTATGTTATTCAGAATCGAGATTTGGAGACAACGCTCAATCTTAGCCAAGGTTTCGAGGGATAGGTTTTCCTGTCCTTTGAGTACCTTGGAAACATATTGCTGGCTGCAGCCCATGAGTTCAGACAATCGTTTTTGGGTCATGCCCAGTTCTTCCATCTTGTCAAGCATCATCATAGCGATGTGCTGAGAGTAGCGAAGCCAAGACTTGTTTTCCAAGCGCCACTCGGCATTCTCACGCCATTTGGACGGAGTAGCAGACTGATGTTCCTTCAGTTTGGAAACAATTTCGTTTGTAGTTCTCATAACAACCTCCTTTTCTATATGATTTCATTCAAGAAGTCCATAAAGGAATCCTTGTCGGCAATATCGTTGTCAAGTAAGAAACGTCTCACCTTTTCCATTCGGGCGAGTTCTACCAAAGTATGTTCACGTTCCTGCATGGTACGAGTCAACTTGATTGCACCGCCAGTGATGATATAAATACCTGGTTCGAGTTTGATGGCATAGATGCGAAGCCAAGAAGCATGCCGTGGCGTATTGCGCAACCGTGCCTTCTCTTTACCCAAAAGCATTTCGGAAGTACGGCTGTTCTCCAATGGGCGGAAAATCTTGTCAAGGTCAGCATCTGGAGATATGTCCATGATGAGACATTGCAAGCGTTCGCTATCCTCAATCGTATCATAGATGGCTTGGTTGACATCCGTGATTTTGAAATAGGATGCCAAATCGTCAATGTTATGCTTGAAGAAACTACGCAACCATGTAACATCGTTCCATTGCCCAAGAATTGAGTCAAGAACGTTGTCGAGGCAGTCATCATATCTGACAGCCCAAAGGTGCTCGTTTTCTGTGATAAGGTCGAATGTCATAATCGTATTGTTTTATAGCGCGAAGATACAACAAATAATTGAGAAATACAACTTATAGGTTGATTATTTAAGAATATTTATGGAAGAAAGCAAGGAGCTACAAGGATTTTACAAGATATTCAGGGCAATCATCTACATATCCGTGTTGATGGAGTTCTTCATGTACGTCATAGACCCAAGGGCGATAGACGGCTTTGGCGGTGTGGTGTGCGACCTGCACAGCCGCATCAAGCAATGGTTTATCTACCATGACGGCAACCTGGTGTATAGCAAGGTGGTGACATTCCTCTTGGTGTGCATCACCTGTGTAGGCACGAGGAACAAGAAACATCTGGAGTTCGATGCCCGAAAGCAGGTGCTGTGCCCACTGGTGAGTGGCGTGGGACTGCTGGCAGTGTCCGTGTGGCTCTTCGGCTATGCGATGGACACTCGTCTCTATACCCTAAGATTGAACACCATTCTCTATATGGTGGCAACCATCATCGGAACGGTATTGGTGCATATTGCCTTGGATAACATTTCGAAGTTCCTAAAAGAAGGACTGATGAAAGACCGTTTCAATTTTGAGAACGAGAGTTTTGAGCAGTGCCAGAAGGAGGAATACAACAAGTACAGCGTGAACATCCCTATGCGCTACTACTATAAGGGCAAGTTCCGCAAGGGATGGGTAAATATCGTAAACCCATTCAGAGGTACTTGGGTTGTGGGTACGCCTGGTAGCGGTAAGACTTTTTCTATTATAGAGCCGTTCATCCGTCAGCACAGTGCAAAAGGCTTTGCTATGGTCGTTTACGACTACAAGTTTCCTACTTTGGCTACCAAACTGTACTACCACTACAAGAAGAACCAACAGCTTGGTAAACTGCCCAAGGGCTGCAAGTTCAACATCATCAACTTCGTGGATGTGGAATACTCCAAGCGAGTGAACCCGATACAGCAGAAGTACATCAATAACTTGGCTGCAGCAAGTGAGACGGCGGAGACCCTGCTTGAATCCCTGCAAAAAGGAAAAAAGGAAGGCGGTGGAGGCAGCGACCAGTTCTTCCAAACCTCAGCCGTCAATTTCCTCGCCGCTTGCATCTACTTCTTCATCAACTATGGTAAGGAGCCATACGACAAGGACGGCAAGATGCTGATAGCAGAGAAAGTACTTGACCCGAAGACCATGCAGATGAAGCCGACCGGAAAGGTGTTTAACCACGCAGGAGAAGAGGTGGAGCCTGCCTATTGGTTGGGCAAGTATAGCGATATGCCACATATTCTGAGTTTCCTGAATGAGAGCTACCAGACCATCTTCAATGTATTGGAAACAGACAATGAGGTTGCTCCCCTGTTGGGACCATTCCAGACCGCCTTGAAGAACAAGGCGATGGAACAGTTGGAGGGTATGATAGGCACACTGCGTGTCTATACCTCACGCCTTGCCACCAAGGAAAGCTATTGGATATTCCACAAGGACGGAGACGATTTTGACCTGAAAGTCAGCGACCCGAAGAATCCGAGTTATCTGCTGATAGCCAACGACCCGGAGATGGAGAGCATCATCGGAGCATTGAACGCTCTCATCCTCAACCGCCTGGTGACACGAGTGAACACAGGACAGGGTAAGAACATCCCAGTGAGCATCATCGTGGACGAGTTGCCGACCCTCTACTTCCACAAAATAGATCGACTGATAGGTACAGCCCGAAGCAACAAGGTGAGCGTAGCCTTGGGCTTTCAGGAGTTGCCGCAGTTGGAAGCAGACTACGGTAAGGTGGGTATGCAGAAAATCATCACCACCGTAGGCAATGTGGTGAGCGGTTCGGCACGAAGCAAGGAAACGCTGGAATGGCTGTCCTCGGACATTTTCGGAAAGGTGGTGCAACTGAAGAAAGGCGTGACCATCGACAGAGACAAGACGAGCATAAATCTGAATGAGAACATGGACAGCCTTGTCCCTGCCTCCAAGATTTCGGATATGCCGACAGGATGGATATGCGGACAGACGGCAAGGGACTTCGTGCCGACCAAGACCGGCATGAATGGCAGTATGAACATACAGGAAAGCGACGAGTTCAAGACCAGCAAGTTCTATTGCAAGACCGACTTCAACATGGCGGACATCAAGAAGGAGGAAAGCGAGTACGTACCACTGCCCAAGTTCTACACCTTCAAGAGCCGTGACGAGCGAGAGCGCATCCTCTACAAGAACTTCGTGCAGGTTGGCGAGGATGTGAAAGCCATGATAGCGGAGATATTCAACAAGAAGAACGCCAAGTGACAAGCCAATGACACCCCCAAAAGCAAAACAAGAACAATATCCATGATGAAAAAGACAAGAACATACATCATCCTGACACTCTTGTTACTGTGCCAGAGTATCATGGCGCAGAACAAAACACCCACCAACGACAGCCCAAGCCAGACCGACTTGGGCATTTTCGCTTTGCCACCCTTTGAGCGTGCCGTGCGCTGTATCAAGTATTATGAGGGATGGCACGACATCTACAAGAACTATCCCTATATCGGATGGGGACATCGGATATTGCCACATGAGAAGTTCAAGAAGAACCTGACCTACCAGCAAGCCGACTCTCTGCTGCGCTCAGACCTTACCAAGTTATGCACCCTGTTCCGTAAGTACGGCAAGGACTCATTGCTCCTTGCCGTGCTTGCCTATAATGTCGGTCCCTATAAGATTTTAGGGAATGGTAAATTTCCCAAGAGCCGACTCATACGCATGATAGAGCAAGGGCGAAGAGACTTCCGACAAGAATATCTGGACTTTTGTCGGTATCAGAAACGCGAGATTGCCTCCATCCGCAGGAGAAGGCAAACAGAACTGTTGCTGCTTTTCTGTAAAGCCGATGCTTAATATATAAGGTGTAAACCAAAAAATAATTATTCACCATTCAAATTAAAGCATTATGGCAACAGTAAAAGTAAAGTTCCGTGCCTCCACAGTAGAGGGAAAGGAAGGCACATTGTATTATCACCTCACTCACCAACGCATCACACGCTGGATCAGTACCGATTATCATGTCTTTCCTGAGGAGTGGAACGACAAGAAGTCGGCAATCATTGTTTCTAACCACAACAGCCGACAAGCACATCTGCAACTCATCCAGTCGAAGATAGATTGGGAGATGAAGCAGATGCAGCACATCATCCACGACAAGGAGGTGGATGGCATACCCTATACCATCGACGACATAGCCAAGGATATACAGCAGCTGCCACCGAGCCAAAGCGTTTTTACATTCTTCCAACAGCAGATAGCCAAGAAAGAGCAGATGCAATGTGTTGGAACGAAGAACAACTATACCAGTGCTGCCAACCGCTTCATGGAGTTTCGTAACCATGAAGACCTCGCTTTCGGTCAAATGACAGCCGAGATGATGGAGATGTACCAAGCATGGCTGTGGAACAGAGGCATCAGCCAAAACTCCGTGTCATTCTATCTGCGTACCCTCCGCACGCTCTACAACAAGGCGGTGGAGGCAGGGCAAGCTCCACCCATCGACATTTTTACCCACGTGCAGACAGCCAACGTGAGAACAGCCAAGCGAGCCATCACCGTCAAGGATATTCGCAAGATAGAAAAACTGGACTTGCCAAGAGGTTCTTCCCTTGACAAGGCACGCGACCTGTTCCTGCTCAGTTTCTATCTGCGAGGCATGGCTTTCGTGGATATGGCATTCTTGAAAAAGAGCGACTTGAAGTGCGGACTGATGAGCTATAACCGTCGCAAGACCCACCAAAATCTCAACATCGAATGGATGAAGCCCATGCAAGCCATCATCGATAAGTACGCCGAGCTGACCAAGGACTCGCCCTATCTGTTGCCTATCCTGACAGGCAAGGAAACCGCACTCTACACTGCATATAGAAAGGTGGAGTACAACACCAACTACAACTTAAAGAAAATCGGACAGATGATAGGCTTGAAGATACCGCTGACCACCTACGTGGCACGCCACACATGGGCAAGCATCGCCTTGCACATGAACATCCCGATAGCCGCCATCAGCGAGGGTATGGGCCACAACTCCTACAAGACCACACAGATATACTTGCAGTCGTTGGACGTGGCAACCATCAATGAAGCCAACGAGAGAATCATACGAAAAATCTTGAAAGAGTTGTAATAAAATAGTCACATTTACCCCCCCCGAAATGATAGTGCAAAATGTTTAGCAAACCTCACGCTTTCTTCTTATGAAAGCGTGATGATGTTGCAAATATACGGATTTTCTTTGAATTTTGTGTCATTTTTTATCATTTTTTTCTATGGCTTAGGAAAAATTCTTCAAATGTTTAGCAAATCTGCTGTGAATGGCATTCCTAAATGGCAGATTTGCAGTCTGTTCGGCTGTTTTTACGCTCTTATAAGAAGAAAGTGTGACGTTTGTAAAATAATAATACATGTGCAAGGCAGCAATGCCGGTACTCAAATATATAGGAATACGATTATGCACAACAAATACGATTTAACTAGGCTTCAGCAACCGTCATGCATGGTTGCAGCTAATGACATAAAGTAAAAAGAGGATTTATGAAACCGGATGGTACGAGTTCTTTTTCTACAGCCGACGAGAAGCAAGCTACTCCAAAGGGCAACCACGTTACAGAGCCAGACGCAAAGACTGGTTCTGCGATAAAGAAGTGTCGTCAATCGAACGGAACAACATGGTCTTACGTCTTTGTTCACAACAGCAAAGTGAAGAAAATGGAAGAGCAGTTGGTGAAGGACAACGTGACTTATTTTGTGCATAAAACCGTGCGTTATTTCAAGAAGTTGGGCAAGCAAAAGGTTCAGCATCAAGAAGTGCCGACCGTCAGCGGGCTTGTCTTCTTCCAAGGTTATCCCGAAGATATACAAGCCTATCTCGACAAGAAGTTTCCCCACGCCCGTCTGTGCAAGGATTGTAGCACAGGCAAGGTGGCAGAGATACCCGACTCGCAGATGCAACCATTCATGCGTGTCACGGAAACCGCCCCGGAGCGCATCCGATTCCTACTCCATCCCTATCATTATTATGCTCGCAACCGCATCCTCCTCCGCATCACCACAGGTGAGATGGCAGGACTGGAAGGCTACATCATTCGTATTGACCGAGACCGCCGTCTGGTAATGGACATCGGTGGAATGAGTGTGGCTATCAGCGGTGTTCATGCCGAGCACTTTGAGGAAGTGGAGCAAAGCAAAACCTCGATCACCCATGAGAATATCTTCTATCAGCGCAATCTGCAAGAGCGACAAGTGCTGATAGACCGCTATTTCCATCCAGTGAAAGACGACAAGGAAGTGACATTGCAAGCCGAGAACATCGACTATCTGAGGAAATACGCTTTGGACGAGTTGGCACACAACCGCATCACCCTCAATGACACATGGAACATCTATTCCTTCATCATCGAGGAGATAAACTACTACTATGCGCCCTTTGTAGAACAGTTCAAGGAGCATCTTGACCCCATCATGTGTGAAGGAGGCAAGGTTCTCCAAGAAATGGAACGGATTATCGCAAGTCCGCATATCAGTCCGAACGACAAGACCAGATACGAAAATGACTATCAGGAGATATTGTCGCATTACGAATATCTGTTCTGAGATAATGCTATGATCAAGGAATTGTGACACAAGACTATAGATAAGGCGAACGTGACGGAAGCGATATAAAATTGAGATTATGGAAGAAAAGAAGAAATTTAAGATATTGTGTATAGACGGTGGAGGAATCAAAGGTTTGTATTCCGCTCAAGTTCTTGCAAAATTTGAAGAAAGTTTCAATACAAGACTTTCAGACCATTTTGATTTGATATGTGGTACTTCAACTGGTGGCATTATTGCTTTAGGAGTTTCTGCAAAAATCCCCATGAAAGATATTGTTGAGTTTTATGAAAATTATGGTCCTAAAATATTTGCTTCAAAATGGAAAAGACTTGATTTTTGGGGAAACTTGATACTCGGTCTTAAGCAAGCAATATGTACGTCAAAATACTCTCAGGACCCTCTTCGAGAAGCTTTAACTTCTGTATTCGGCAGTAGAACTATTTCTGAGAGTCATAATCTTTTATGTATTCCTGCATACAATTTGACAGATGCAAGTCCAAGAATATTTAAAAGAGACTATGGCTCTTTGAATCAAGATAATAACAAAACTTATGTTGATGTTGCTTTGGCTACTTCTGCTGCACCAACTTATTTCCCAATAAAGGAAATCAATAAGTTTGACTATGTAGATGGTGGCCTTTTTGCCAACAACCCAGTTCTAGTAGGTTTGACAGAGTATTTGTTTAAATGGGCAAAAGCCGGTGAGTTTGAAGGTGTGGATATCCTTTCTATAAGTAGTTGTGAGAAAAGTCAAGGATGGAGTCCTACTAAACGAAAACTTTCATTTTACAAATGGAAGGATAATATTTTTGACTGCTATTCCAATGGTCAATCTTTGACTGAGACTTTCTTCTTGCAACAATTGATAAATAGTAATACTCTGAATTTTGATTTAAACATAGTTAGAGTTGCGAATAAACCACTTTCAAGTCAGCAAGAAAAGTTTGTAAATATGGATGATGCGAGTCGTCAATCTATGAACATTTTGTCTTCTATAGGAGCAAAAACCGGTGTAGATTTTAAAGAGAAAGAGGAAGTGAAAGCTTTCTTTAAAACGAAAAAGACAATAAATCCAGAAGATTATGGCAAATAATAATGAACAATTCAAAGCATTTCATGATGCTATAAAGGCTTGTAAGACACGCAAAGAAACATTGCGAACAAATCGTCAGGCACTACGTGACAGAATAAAGAAATACTTCAAGGATAATCATTCTGATTACATCCAGCCAAAGTTTTGTTGGCAAGGCTCGTTTGCTATGGACACCATTCTCAACCCCATAAAAGACGAGTCTGGATTGGGAGCCTATGACTTGGATGATGGTGTGTATTTCATAAGCGATGACGAAGAAGACAAGAAAGACTTAGAATGGTACCATTCAGAAATGTACGAGGCGGTAAAAGACCATACTACAAAGGGAGCTGAGGACAACGACCCTTGCGTTACAGTTTTGTATGCAGACGGTCATCATGTAGATTTACCTGTCTATTTTATGATTGAAGATGAAACGCCTCAGCTATCACACCGAGAGACTCCATGGATAGAATCTGACCCTAAAGGATTGAGGACTTGGTTTAATGATGAATGTTCAAAAAAGACCAATCTGAAAAGAATGGTACGCTATCTGAAAGCTTGGTGTGATTATGTAAAAAGTGAGGCAGACAAGAAAATGCCAACAGGCTGTATTCTTACCATGCTCGCAGCAGAACATTTTGCAGAGCCTGATATAGATGGAAGAGAAGATGTACAAATGAAAGACATTCTTGTCAACATGTATAATTCATTGAGTGCAGATAATGGTTTTCATTGTTATCGTCCAACATCCCCATATGATGATTTGTTTGAAGGCTATAGCGAAAAACGAAAAAAAGATTTTCTGAATGAACTGAAATCTTTCAAGGAAGATGCAGAACGTGCTATCAATTCCAAGAACCCAAAAGAAGCTTGCGGTAAATGGCAGAAGCATTTTGGCGATAGGTTCTGTTGCAGCACGGCAAAAGATGAGGATGAAGATGCACAAAAGAAATCTTTTGCTGGAACAATAAACAACGAGAGTAAATACGCATAACCATGTCAGAGTTGCTTGTTTCTTGTTTTAGAGACGTAAATTTGACTGAAGAGGTAGAAAGAATCGATTCTATACCAAATATCAGTAGAAACTATGTTGAATGTTGGAAACTATCAACGGAGATATTTGTATCTGACGTTCTCACGCCAATAGTTTTCTACATCGGTTTTGATATAGACTTCCCTTATTACATGCCTTCATTCTATTTTCCATCTCTCCAATTTGGTTATCTTCCTCATGTAGAAAGTGTCGGAGGAAAACTTTGCCTGTTTGAAGATGGAACAAGTTTCAATACCAAAGATGCAAGCGAAATGATACTTTTCTGCATAAAGAAAGCTAAAAGGCTGATAAAGGAAGGAGCAGAAAAGCAAAATACAGGTGATTTTCTTTCTGAAATAACAAGCTATTGGACAAGACGATACAATAAGGAGCCTGAAATAAAAGAAACTTTCTTTATAAACAATAGCATTCCGACTACGACATCCATCTTGAATGCCATCAGTTATGCTGTGCCAGTTTCAGGACTCAAAAGGAAAGACACGATTGTCAACACTTTACTCTATTGTTCCGATGAAGAACCTTTTGACTCTTATTTGTCGAGAAACTTCGACACGAAGAATAGAAAGGTCTTGTTTGTAAGTGGTTTCAATGCGAGCCATATTGCACCATATAATTTGAACTTTGCTGATTTTCTGAATCATTTGTCAGATAAAGAGGAGCAAAAGAAAGTCAAGAGTTTCATCAATGCCCATCAAGGAGGACAAATATTTTTCAAACTGACGGAAAACAGAATTGGCGGCATTGAAGTTAAGCCTGTTAGACTACAAAGAAATGGATTTAGGAATGGAAGTTTGACAACCTGTGATGTATATCTGAACTTTGAAAAGAAAACGACCAACCTCACAAGACTTTTTGGTTGTTTGTATTCAAAAGAGCGGATTGCAGAACGGACTTTTGGCGAACTTATGCAAAAACAGAATTTTCTTGTTGCAGGTTTAGGAAGCATCGGTTCTAATCTGGTACATTTCCTTAATGGCAACAATAACGTTTCGTTCACGCTTGTTGATAAAGAAGTATTGACTGTGGATAATGTTGGAAGACATTTATTGGGGTATAGATATGTAAACCAGTTTAAGGTGTGTGCCCTCATTGATTACCTACGATCAATACGCCCTGAGCAAAAGAATAATTTTGGCATTACATCCATTCAGAAATATATTGGAGGAAACTTTCAAAAGTTATCTGAATACACTGCTTTGTTTCTTTGTACTGGCGATACCATGACAGAGGAATATATCATTGATGCTATCAATAAAGGTGAACTGACCATTCCTGTCTTCATCATGTGGTTAGAGCCATTCGGTGCAGCTGGACATATGGTATATATAAACCCAAACAGCTTTCATAGGCCATTGTCCATTAACGATGCTCAAACCAAACTATATATTCACAATGTGATTAGTGATGCTGAATACAAGAGTCAAGACAATCATTTTACAAAAGGAGATGCTGGATGTAATGGCTTATATGCTTTATATTCAGACAATGACGTTCTCTTGATGCTATCAGCATTTTATCCGATTATAAATCGACTCTTGACAGAGCCAGAAGAGTCAATATGTTACAGATGGGTAGGAAACATAAAAAGAATCGTTCAAAAGGGAATAAGTGTCAACATCGCTCCTGTAGAGACTTCGCAGGGGACAATACAGGAGTTCCCTTTATAAAACGATTTGATATTGAAATTACAGATGAGTGTTTGGAAATACTGAATGCCAAAAGACAGTTCGACAAGAATGAAGACTGTGGTATACTATTCGGCTCTCAAATCTCAGATGAAAGGATACGAATCAATTCTATATCTGATTCATGTTGTGACAAAACATCCGCTCTCAAATGCTCATGTCACCTTGATGTTGTAAAAGCAAACAAACTCATAGCGGAAGAGTTTAATAGTTCAAACCAAACGAGAGTATATATAGGAGAATGGCACACCCATCCTGAAGATTATCCTTCTCCATCTCCACAGGATTTGAAATCTCTTAAGGAATCATACGATAAAAATCAGTTAGCCATTCCCAATTTTATCCTGATGGCGATAATTGGCAGGAAAAATATTTGTTGGAAAATATATGACGGGAAAAAGTTTGAAGATATAAAAACAATAAGCAACGATGACACAAGGTGAATATGAAATGCGGGTAAGGCGACAAGAGTCGTTCCTTCTTGCGCAAGATGGACAATTTCTCGGGATATTATCATCCAATAAATATCAATTGGATTCTATAATGAATGAACATGGGAGTTACGGAAGCAAATATTCATCTACTTCAATATTTAATCAGTATAGTAAATATGGAAGCCGTTATGGTTTCTATAGTCCTTTTAATCCATACACAAGTACACCACCTCAAATTATATTAAGGGGAATATGGATCGGATTATTAACAACAAATACAATATTACAAAACAGATTGGATCCTCACCAGCTTTTTGATTGGATGTCAGAGAATGGGTTATAGAGAAAGTTTAATCAATATATAGGACAAGCATAATGGAAGACAACAAGGAACCTACAGCATTGGCAGAACTTGAACTACAGCGTGAAGAACATCAATTTCAACTTCAAATGCAACAACAGCAACATAATCATGAAAATGAGTTGAAGAACAAAGAGATTGGATGGTTAGGCAAGTTTTTCGGTTCTGAAAATAATAGTGCAAGGAATATGGCTATAACCGTTATTGTGATAGTTATATCAGGTGCGACACTGTTTTCGCATATTGTTTTGTTCAATGCTTAACTTAATAATACACTCATAAAAGATGTTTGGAGTTCTGTGGTGCCAATTGTGACCTTGGCTTTAGGCTATATTTTTGGTAAAAAATAATGGATAATTATGTTAGAAGTACAAGATTTATGCAGAGCCTACCTTGAAGGTTATATACAAGCCAAGGTGACGGAGTGCTTGATTCATGGCAAAGTGCTAAGTTCTGACTTAGACAAAGTGAAGGATATGGCTGTGAAATGTATGGAAGAGTATATTTCACATCAGAATCTGAGCGATAAAGATAAGGAGGAGATAAAAGAGAATCATAAGCAATGGGCTGATATGGCCCTAAAGGGAATTAAAAACCGATTACATGACAGCGATAAAATTAAAGAATAATGATAGTTTTACCAGATACCACAACCTTTGATTCCAGCATACGCTTGGTGCAACTCATAGGAGGAGCAACCAAAGTGAATATGCTGAAAGTGTGCGACAAACTCGACTTATATGTTAGTCCGAACTTGAAAAAAGACGAGACGGCACGCCGAGTGGCACTGGAACTGCTCGACAGCCCTATTGAGATCTTGAGCAATCTCAATAAGCAAGAACTGCAAATCATCGATGAGTTTGTAAAAGGAGGAGCCAATACCTATGTCGTTCGCAAGATGCGCAAGACCCAGTATAAGCTCCAGAAACTATACTTGGTTGCAACCTATTGCGATGAGGAAAAGCAGGAATGGCACATGCTCATGCCCGATGAGCTGCGTGAGGCATTGTCAAGCAACTATATGTTCTATCTTGACTTGGCAGAAAAAGGACAGAAAGGACCAACAGCAAAACAGCTTCGCATGATGGCGGCGATGAAAAGGATAATGGGAGAATGAACTACACTCCCTTTATGAAAATGTAAAACGATAATATGATGCGTATGAAAAAGATTTACTTCACATCAATGATAGTTGCCACATTGCTTTCTGGCAATGTGGCTGTGACGGCACAAGAAGTTGCGCCACTGTTGACAACAAAGTATAGTCAAACGGCACCGTATAATAATAGTTGTCCTGATAATTCAGCAGCAGGATGCGGACCTGTGGCTATTGCGCAGATACTTACCAAATACAAGCAACCTGCCCATGGTTACGAAAGTGTCTCGTACCAAAGTGGAGCAAACAAGTATGCTATAAATGTGGATTTTGAGAACTACATCTTTGACTGGGACAATATAAAGGATGATTACCAAGGTGAGTATACCGACCGACAGGCTAAGGCTGTAGCAGATTTGGTTTATGCATGCGGTGCAGCTATGTACGCCCAGTATGGCTCGGCAACATCCATCAACAATTATGCGAAGATGCTGTATGGTTTGCAGCACAACCTCCATATTTCTGAGGACGCAAGATATTTGCGTCGCCAGCACTACTCTACGGCAGAATGGATAGAAATGCTGAACGCACAGCTTCGGGCAGGTCATCCAGTATTCTATCGTGGAACATGGTTGTTTGATGGAACAGAAGCGGGACACATGTTTGTCATTGACGGTCTTGACGCAGAAGGCAAGTATCATGTGAACTTCGGACATTTAGGCAGTGGCGACAAGTTCGCTGACGTCAATGTGCTCAATCAGAGCGGAACGAACCCCGGCGGTCGTGGCGTTTGCTATAATGCCACCCAAGCTATGGTCATCAACTGCTTTCCTACACCAGAGCACACAGGCTATCCCTTGCAGAGATGTATTTCAGAGGAAGCCATCATCCTGAACAAAGATACTTTGTTGAGACAAACAACCGTCAACTTGGGTGAGAAGTTCACACTCAGTTGCAACCTCAGAAACTACAGCTTGCAGAAAGCGACCGTAAACTATGGCTGGGGACTTGAAAAAGACGGCCAACTTATCGACATCCTCCGCCAGCGCACATACGGACTGAGCGCAGGAAACAAGTTTGCCGAGACACGTCACTTGGATTTTGCCTTGCCTACAACTCTTGAAGATGGCGACTACAAATTGGTTTTGTATTCAAAGTCAGACATAGATCCTACATGGAGTAAGGTATGGGCTTCCGCACCAACAGAAGTAGAAGTAATGGTCAAGGGTAGTAAGGCAGAAATCACAGTTCCCGACAACCACTTGGGAGATCCAAAACTGTACTTGGAGAAAGACATCGCAGAAGTTGAGAACGCATTTGAGAAAACCGTTTCAGGAAGGGCATTTGAGCTGAGCTTTGTCAATCCTTCAACCAATAACTTCCAAAGCAAGATTAAGTTGGAGATTGTTGCGGATGGTGCAGAATACAGCTATGTTACCACACAGCCAGTATTCAGCCAGTCAAAGACTACATACCACATATTGGTTCCGCAATCGGCTATTGCCCTCAAAGGAAAGAGCATAACTTCAATAAAAGCCTACTATTACAACGCCATAGAAGATGATTACACTCCTTTAGGTACAACAGAGCCTTCTGGTATCAATGCACCAGAAACCGAATATCCTAAAGGGGACATCCTCATCTATACTGCCAATGGCTTTCTTGTAAAGCGCATAGCTGCAGGGAATGTGGCGGAGAGTTATGGAAACATTCTTAAATTGCTTCCACAAGGTATCTATATAGTGAAGGAAGGAAATAAAGCAAGAAAGATTGCTTTGTAAGAAATAACAGATATAAGAAATATAGAAAAAGAACCAATATAAAAATGGAAGTTGGTGAGAAAATAGACAACTATGTCATTACGGAAGTATTGGCAGGAGGAATGTCAGAAGTGTATCGTGTTTTTGACGGCACAGACCGATATGTGCTTAAAATTGTCAAGGAAGATGCTACAGAGGAGGACACAAGACTGTTCCGTAGGGAAATTAGAATCCTCCAAAGCTTGAAGCATCCAAATATCATGGAGATTGTGGCTGATACGTATGATTCTGCAAGGCCATACTATGTCATGCCAAACTGTGGAAAATCTTTTGTAGAATTGGCTTGTAGCCAAGTTTCCGAGTTAGAACTTTTGGACTATGTAATACCATTTTGTGAAGCAATTCAGTATGCCCATGAGACAGGAGTGTTTCACCGTGACATAAAGCCACAAAACGTATTGTTGTACAAAGGTGTTGTGAAAGTCTCGGACTTTGGCTTATCCCGATTTGTAAACCGTGACACAACGACCATGACAAAAACAAGGACCACAGCAGGAACTGCTGGATACATGCCACCAGAATATCTTACAGGAGAGTTTAAGAATGGTACAGTCGAGAGTGATGTTTATATGATTGGCAAGACATTGTATTATGTTTTCAGTCATGGCAAAGACATTAGCAACATTAGGACAGAAATGGTTTCGGTGCAGATATTCTCCATCGTGGATAAATGCACAAAAGATGCACCTGCCCAGCGGTATTCATCTGTATCAACAATCGTTGATGCACTGAAGGATTATCGAGACTTGTTGAAAGCGGCTGAAACCGCCCCAAAAACGATTAAGGAAATAAAAGCGACGTACAAACCTAATACACCACAATATAACAAGGAAGTATTTAAGACATTAAGCACTTTAGGATACAATCCCAAGGATTGGGCAAACACATTGGAAAAATTAAAAAATCAAGGATTGATACAAGTGCTAACGTACAACAGAGATTCTATTGTCGCATTGTCCTTGCACTTTATTGATTGCATAAAAAATCCGAGTGAGTTTATTCAGTTCGGTGATATAGATGAATATGCGAGATTTACGAAGATACTTGTAAACATCAATACAGATGAGTCCATCAAGCAGAATCTTATTCTGTTCTTGCAGAATTTGTCCATCAATTATAATCGTTTTCCTGCGATGAAGGTTGTGGCAAGTATCCTAAATGAACAAATTGATAGGGACAATGAAAGATATAAGATATTTGTGATGCTTCAACAGAAGCAATTGCTCGAAATATGCAAGCAACTGGATACTGATTCTGTGTTCAATGATAAGATTAAAGCTCTGTTGAAAGTAAAATAGCATAGTTATGTCAAGTCAAACATCAGATAACAACAAGCGAATAGCGAAGAATACATTGCTTCTTTACTTCCGAATGCTCTTTATGATGGGCATTTCGCTCTATACGAGCCGAGTGGTATTGAATACTTTGGGAGTAGAGGACTATGGAATATATAATGTGGTGGGTGGAATCGTGGCCATGTTCGGATTCATCAATGGATCCATGTCTTCCGCTACCCAAAGGTATATCACTTTTGCCTTAGGCAAAGGAGATAAAAGTCGATTGCAAACTGTATTTAGTACCACCTTACAGATACATACCTTGATAGCAGGTATCATCGTGCTCTTGGGTGAAACTATAGGACTATGGTTCTTGTATAACAAGATGCAGATACCAGCAGATAGAATGGATGCTGCCTTTTGGGTATTGCAAGCTTCCATCATTTCGGCAGTCGTCATGATTGTCAGCGTGCCATATAATGCAGATATTGTGGCACATGAAAAGATGTCAGCCTTTGCCTATATATCCATATTGGAAGCTGTACTGAAGTTAGTAATCGTTTATATGTTGGTAGTGTTTTCTTACGATAAATTGATACTATATGCCTTCCTTCTGCTGGCAGTTCAGATATTGATACGATTCTGCTATAGCATATACTGCAACCAACATTTTGAGGAGACAAGATACAAACATGTATGGGACAAGGCTTTGTTCAAGGAGATGACAGGCTTTGCCGGATGGAGTATGTTCGGCAATCTTGCTGGAGTACTGTTCAATCAAGGCTTAAATATGTTGTTAAACGTATTTTTTGGACCAGTTGTCAATGCAGCTCGTGGCATTGCCGTACAAGTGCAAAATGCCGTACAGCAGTTTGTTGGAAACTTCCAAATGGCTCTCAATCCTCAAATAACAAAAACATACGCTCAAGGTGATTTAGACTATATGCATAAATTAATGTTTAGAAGTGCTAAGTTCTCCTTTTTCTTATTGTTTTTTCTATCATTACCAATATTATTTGAAACCAATAATATATTAAAAATATGGTTAAGAATAGTCCCAGAAAACACAGTGTGTTTTTTACGTATAATGATATGCACATCTTTGATATATACATTGTCAAATCCATTAATGATTGCTAATCAAGCAACTGGAAATGTGCGAAGATACCAAGCCGTATGCGGGACAATACAATTATTGATATTGCCTATTTCATATATATTTTTATGCTTTGGCTACCCTGCGTACACTGTATTTATCATTCATTTTACAGTAGAGAGTTTCACACAAATAGTGCGAATGTTTATGCTTCGGTCAATGATAAAAATTAGAATTGTTGATTATATTTCTTATATATATAGACCTGTTTCATTAGTTGTCTTAGGATCAATAATTTTACCATTTTTTCTATTTGTATATATAGATGGCAATGGAATAATTAAATTTTTATTAATAGTACTAACTTGTCTTTGCTCTGTTGCTTTTTCTTCCTATACATTAGGTTTGTCTACAGACGAGAAAAAATTTGTTAGTGCCAAACTAAAAAAAACAGTTTGTAAAATACAATAATATTACAAAAATGAAGAAATTATATATATTAGCCCCTAATGATCGATTCAATTATGGGGACTTGCTGTTTTCGCATATTTTGCGAAAGGCATTTGCGGAGTTTTTTGATGAGATAGTTTTTTGTTCTACGGTTAAATCCGACTTTTCGTACTTGGGAGGTATACCAACTGAGCCTTATGATGTATTGTATAAGGCAAACTGCAGGGATGAGAATTATTTGATTATAGCAGGTGGTGAAAGCCTTTTTGTTTCATGGAGGGTAATATTAAGTTATATTGACAAGAGGATAAAAACGAGTAAAGCATTTCCTAAATCTCGGATATTGTCAAGTCTTGCCTGGCATTTGCAATCAGTTTATATGCGATTAAAATACAACCCTCATACATCGTATCCTTATACAATAGGAAAATTTGAGCTTCCAAACTTTAAAGGTATTGTATATAACTCTGTAGGAAATTGCAAGTTGTGTAATGATAAATTTTTGGTGGCAAATAATAAGGCAAAGAAAATTGCAAAAGACAATGACTATATAGCGGTAAGAGACAAATTGACCCAAACTGCACTGAATGAGATGGGCATCGATAGTTTATTGGTCGCAGATTCTGCAATATTAATGTCTAAATATTTTACAGAGTCTTTTTTGGAACATTCACTGTCTTTAGATAAGCATAAATACCCCAAACAAGGATATATATATTTTCAGTTGGGTATAGCTTTTTTGAAAGGAAGAGAAAAAGAGTTCGCTATGATGTTAGATAATATTTGGAAAAGATATAAGCAGAAAATTTGTTTAGGTGTTATAGCGAGAGCAATAGATCATGAAGATCATATAGCATTGGCGAAGATTGCAAAACATTTAGAGCCAAATAGCTATCTTTTTTATAAAACCCCCAATTTATGGGATATAATGTGGCTTATAAAAAATGCGAAGTTATACGTTGGTACAAGTTTGCATGGTGCTATTACGGCTATGAGTTTTGGAGTTCCAATATGCGCACATGGACCTGAAAAATTAAAAAGATATTTAGCAGACTGGGGGGATGATATAGGGGAAAAATCTTTCGTGGAAGAAAATTCCTTAGAACAAGCAATAAATACGAAGTTAGAGTGTCCTCAAATCATAGATGTAAGCAAGCAGTTTAATAGCATAAATCAATCATTTGCTAAGATTAAGAACATATTTAAGTAACAAAGATGAATATTTTTTTTGTTAATATCCTACTATATTTGTTCACATTCATCTATTTTGTGATAAAAGATAAAAGATATAGTTTGCGTGTAGTCTGTTGGGGATTGTTCTCTATATTTTCCTCGGCTAGTTTTCTCATTATTGAGACAGGTATTTATTATCAACAATTTGGTCATTTTGCAGGAAAGAATCTGAGCATAATTCCTTTTGTTTTCAATTATATTTTAATAGTCTTCCTTACATGTGGTTTGAAAGATTATGAAAAAATAGAGATAGATATACATTCTAATGCATTTAACAGACCGATTATAAAATATGCCGAAAATCTCATTATCATTATATCAATTCTATATTTTATAACGGTTATGGTTGCTGCATCGGTTTTAGCATCCTTAAATCTTGGAGATATTTACGACTCAATACACAATGGAGAAAATGTATTAATATTTCCTGCCCAATGGATGAACATAGTATATTATAGATCACAGCAATTGTTGAACATTTCATATCCATTTATCTATATAATAGAATTTATCAAGATAAGTACAGGTCAAAATGTTCGTAGAAGTACATTCGTATTGCTTTTGGTATTTATTCCACAAGTTGTATCTTGTGCAGTAATGGCCAATAGAGCAGGAGTTGTTTTCAATATCTTTTCGTTTGTATTCTTCATACTTGTGTTTTGGAAACATTTAAATCTGAGCATAAAACGCAGCATTAAGGGAGGTGGAATCTTGTTTTTGTCTTTTACTATTATGGCATTATCTGCTATATCTTTAAGTCGTGCAGGAAATAATTCCAAAGACTCCACATTTGATGCTTTGCGTTATTTTGGAGAGAGTTTTCCCAACTTGGCATATCAGATATGGGATGTGAATGGTAATTATTTAATGGGGATGCGTACATTTCCCTCCATATATTCAATGTTCCATATACTGCCAATAGATTTACAAGATGCTAACTTTTACGAAAGGCATATCTTTTTTAATGATTTGTCAGGGTTTCCTATTATGTGCTTTAAGACTTTTTATGGAGACTTGTATTGCGAGTGGGGACCTATATTGCCTTTTGTTTTCGTTTTAGTATTTATCTTAATCTCTTTTTTGCTGAGGAAACTATTAAGGAATACCGTTTTTTCCTTGGTAGTCGTGTATTTTGTATATTACACAATCGTTTGGGGGCTTTTTGGAGCTAATCAATTTTCGGAAAATGGTTTTGAGCAATTATTTTGGGATGTCGTTATTGCTTATGTTTTAAACAAAATAATAATTGATAAAAAATGCAAGAAGAAACAGTTGTTGTCTTAATGTCAACTTATAATGGAGAGCGTTTTTTGGAGAAGCAACTTCTTAGTATTTTGCAACAGCAATCTTGCAATGTACATTTAGTCATTCGTGATGATGGCTCTTCTGACAAAACAGTTTCCATTATCAGGCGCTATGCCACAATTTATACAAACATACATTTGATAGAGGGAAAGAATGTTGGTTTTGTAAACAGCTTTAATGAATTAATTAAATTTGCCAGAAATTGCAACAATAAATACTTTGCATTTGTTGACCAAGATGATATATGGCTTAAAAATAAATTACAAATAGCTATTGAGCATTTGCAAACTGCCAATGAAAGTCTTCCTTGTGTATTTTCTAGTAATTCTAAGCTGATAGATCAAAATGACAAGCCTATAGGTACATATATTCCTTTCCCTTTAAGATTAACGAAAGCCACCTTATTAATAAATGGATTATTCCAAGGGTGCAGTATGGTGTTTAATAAAAAGGCTGTAGAAATTTATGCAGATCATCCTTCACAATTAAATTTCCATGATTTATGGATGGTGTATATATGTACATTCTTTGGACAATTCCATTACTCTGACGAGTGTTTGTTCTTATATAGGTTACATGATAAAAATGTTGCAGGGAAAAAGGTGAAATCAAAACCTAAAGGTTTGAAAGCCGTTATTGCAAGTTTTCATTTTTGGACACAGCAACATAGCAATCATCAAGATGATGCAGAAAAGTTCTACCGAGAATTTGAGTCGCAATTACCCCCGAATGACAGAAAACTAATATTCGATTACATATATTATAAAGGTAGATTTTGTTCAAAATTAAATTTGTTTTTCAGCAAAGAATTATATCCAATAAAACTTGGAGGATTAAAAAACGATTTGGTATACAAATTACACATTTTATTCAATAAAATATAAAGTGTACTATGCAAAAAATTTCTATCGTTTGTGCTTGTGATGATTTATATTCTCAGCACGCCATGGCAATGATAACATCAATATTTGAAAACAACAAAGATAATATAATTGATGTTTATATACTTACAGATAAATTTTCAAACCAGACCCAGAAATATTTTAATGAGTTGGCTCTTTTGTATAAACAAAAAATACAAATTGTAAATATAGACATATCACTATTGGCTCATCTGCCATTAGGCGGAAAATCCTATCAAGGGTATATAAACTTAAGCACTTATTACAGATTATTGATAGTCAAGCTCTTCCCGTTCTTGGACAAGATTTTATATCTTGATTGCGATATGATAGTCAGGGGGAATCTATTACCTCTATGGAACACCCCAATCGACAACTATGCTATTGCTAGTATTGTAGATACTTGGTCAAAAGTGCAAGAAGGATGTACTCGCTTACATTATCCCAAGGAGTATTTGTATTATAATGCCGGTATGGGTTTGTATAATCTTGCATTTTTGCGTGGATTTAATTTCGACAGCAAAGTGCAGAACTTTGTTAGCGAACACTATGATTGGATATTACTTCACGACCAAGATATCCTGAATGCAGTTTTACATGGATATTTTAAAGAAGTTTCTATAGAGTGGAATATAATGAATAATGCAATAATTAAAAAATGCGATATATCTCCTCGACAGAAAGGAGAATTAGCAAGAGCGCTTCATACAATGAAAATAATTCATTATACAGGTCCTATAAAACCTTGGCACAAAGAATGTTATCATCCTTTAAAAAAGGATTATTGGCACTATTTAAACTTGTCAACTATGAAAGGTAGACATCCCATATTCCGCTATAAATCATTTAAAGATAAGATTATTTTCTTAAAATGCAATTGGCGAGCATATTTGGGTTTATCTCCATTGTCATTTATAAAAATTAAATAGTTATGATACCAAAAATTATACATTGGTGTTGGCTGTCTGATGATCCAATACCAGAAAGTTTGCAAAAGTGTATGGATTCGTGGAAGGTATATCTACCTGATTATGAATTCATACATTGGAACTTTCAACGTTTTCCAAAAGGAAAGTCGAAATGGGTTGATGAAGCGTTTGCTAACAAGAAATATGCTTTTGCAGCAGATTATATAAGGTTGTATGCACTTTATAATTATGGTGGTATATATTTAGATATGGATGTAGAGGTTTTGAAATCCTTTAACCCATTTTTAAGTTTGCCCACAATGATGTGTTGGCAAAATGCTATTGGAGGATTAGAAGTGGCAGCCTTTGGTGTGGAAAAAGGTTCAAAGTGGGTAAAGGAATGTTTGGATAGTTATGAAGGAGCTTCATTTATAAAAGAAGATGGCAACTTCGAAATGCTTCCACTACCTCAAAGGATTGAGAATGAATTGCGTAGTCATAACTATAAATTGAAAGACGTAGCTTCTCCTGAAGAGGCAAATTCTATTAGTGGTGATAATACGATTCCTGTTTTTCCATATGATTTCTTTAGTCCAAAATCATATTTAACTGGAAAAATTAAGAAGACTAAGAGAACTGTTAGTATTCATCATTTTGCTGGTTCTTGGTTAACTCCTCAGAAAAAATCTTTATGTAAACGCATAAAGGATTTTGTTTGGAAAAATTCAGGAATGGCAGATTTGCAGTTGAAGAAAAGATTCTTGACTAGGAATAAATAATATTGACAATTTTCGCTAAAGAAAATGCTAGAATATCTGGTTTCTGTTTTAGTACCAATCTATGGTACAGAAAAATATATTGAAAGGTGTGCTGTAAGTTTATTTGAACAAACTTATAAAAATATAGAATATATTTTCGTTGACGATTGTTCACCTGACCGAAGTGTAGAAATATTACAATCTGTTATTAACAGATATCCATTACGTAAACAATTAACACGTATTGTAAGGCACAACAAGAATATGGGACTTGGTGTAGCAAGAAACACAAGCATTCTAAACTCTAAAGGTTTGTTTGTTATGCATGTGGATAGTGATGACTATTTAGATAAGTATTGTATAGAAAAATGTGTAAAAGCACAGCTTCTAACAAATGCTGATATTTTGAGTGTCAGTTATTCTAAAGTTAAAAAGGGTATATATGAGAATGTTATATTACCATTTATAGATAATCCTATAGATTTTAATAAAGCCATTATTACCCATGCGTTGCCTAATAACATTTGGGGAAAATTGATTAGAAAATCTTTATATGCTGATTTTGACATTTCTGTTCAAAAAGGAGTAAATATGTCTGAAGATTTAAATGTCTTACCCAAGTTGTTATATTATTCAAAGAAGGTGTCATGCCTTACAGAACCTTTATACATATATGAATGTGGAAATCCGAGTTCATATACTTCTTCATTTTCGATAGATAAATTAAGTCAAATAGAAAATACACTATTATCACTTGACATTTTTTTCAAAAATAAAGATGTTGAATTATTAGATGCTGTTCATACTCGTACATATTTAACTTATATTGATTGGTTGGTTAATAGCTGCAAGATTAAAGATAAAATACTATATAAAATAATACGAGAAAAGATTAAAGCCTACCCATATAAGGACAACACAAAAATGAATCTGATGTTATACCTAATATTGGGTATTCAAAATTATCACTTATGTACAGCTCTTGTAAGAAGTGCTATTTATATAAACAGATTATTTAGAAAATCAAAATGAAAAGTAACATAACATACACAACACGAAACGACTTATGCTTAGGTTGTGGCATTTGTTCAGATGCGTGTCCTACAAATTCTATTAGAATGCATGTGGAGAATGGCGAGTATCGCCCTACAATAAATCCAGACACTTGCTTAAATAAGAAAGGATGCCATAAATGTAGTATGGTATGTCCTGGAGTAGGTATAAAATTGGATACTATTGCCAAAGAAAATTTTGGGATACAGCAAAATTTCAAACATCATAATCTTGTTGGATATTACGTCACATCATATTCTGGATATGCCACGGACCATGAAATTCGTTTTCATGGAGCGTCAGGTGGAATGCTAACAGCTTTTTTAGCATTTCTATTAGATAGGAAATATATATCTGCTGCTGTTGTTGTTGAGAATGATATGACACAACCTTTCCTCAATCAAACAATATTGGTACATAATAGTGGAGAGTTATATAAAGCTCGTTCATCAAAATATTGTCCTGTAAAGTTTGATGGAATTGTCCAGCAAGTTAAACAAGAGACAGGAAAAGTTGTGATAGTAGGATTGCCTTGTGTTATGCAGGGATTTAGAAAATATGAAAAAGTAGACAAGAATTTTAAAATGAAAATATTTGGCTACTTTGGACTATTTTGTTCTTGTGGTCGCAGCTTTAATCTTACAGAAAACGTATTTCAAACAAGAAACATTAGAAAAGAACAACTCTCTTATTTCCAATATAGAGATGAAGGTTGTTTAGGCTATTTAGTTGCTAAAGAACAAGGCGTTGATAAAATAATAAAAGAACCTTTCCAAAGTTACTATCATCCTTTGCGTTCTTTTTTTATACCTCACAGATGTTTACTCTGCATAGATCATTATGCTGAATTAGCAGATGTCAGTTTTGGTGATATTCATTATGGAAAATATCAAGCTGATAAGGTCGGTATTAATTCCCTTGTTGTTCGTAATATTCAATTTGATGCGCTTTTAAAAGAAGCCACATTTATGGGATATGTAAAAATTGAAGAATTGAAAGAGACAGAACTTGTGGATTGTCAGGTTGCTGCACCTAAAAAGAAAAATCGTGTTGCTGGTATCCTAAAGTTTAGAAAAATGTTAGGATTAAAGAATCCCGAATATGATGTTGTTTTATCCCACTATGTATTGTGGAAAGCTATAGCATATTATATATTCGCTCAGTGTCAGCGATTTATTGGCAAAAGAAGATACTTATGGTGGATAATTAAATTTATGTATAAGAAACAAACTGTAGATTAAAATATGACAGAGAAGAAAAGAAAAATCGGAGGCGTGGTTATTATGCACCCTAATCATAATAATTATGGGACTGCACTTCAAGGTCTAGCCACCATCAAGGTTATCCAATCCTTAGGCTATCCTTTTCGTATCATTCGTTATAATAAGAAAAGATCGCTTTATAACATAGTAAAAACGCTTCCTGGGTATTTGCGTAGTGGCGTTCTTGATGTTTTTAAACAACAATTACGAAATAAAAAAAATAGGTATTTATATCCCGATTATGTACAAAACACAAAATTGCGTACAGATAAATGTAATGCATTTAAGTGTAAATACTTTGAACCATTGTGTGACTATTATACAGGTTGGGATGCCCTAAGTGATGGTAGTAAAAATTACGATGTTATTTTCGTTGGAAGCGACCAAGTTTGGAGTCCGTTAAGTCTTTATGCAGGATTTTACAATTTGATGTTTGTTGATAACTCCGTTCCGAAATTTAGCTATTCAAGTAGTTTTGGTCAGTCTTACATCATGGAACATCAAAAGAAAGGAGTTGCTGAATTTCTCAAAAAACTCGATGTGATAGGGGTGAGAGAGAAGCGAGGCGCTGAAATTGTAAAAGAACTAACTGGTAGAAATGCTACAGTCGTTGCAGATCCGACGCTGTTGCTTTCTAAAGATGAATGGGAAGATATTATAAAGGATTCTAAAATGAAAATAAACGAGCCTTACATATTGTGCTATATGTTGGGGCCGAGAAAAGATAATAGAGAAGCTGTAACAAAATTAGGAAAGATGTTAGGAATAAAAATTCTAACGTTTAATCATATGGATTGGTATGAACCTGCAGATGAGAATTTTGGTGATATAAACAATTATACCTGTGATTGCTTGGATTTCATAAAATTACTTAGTAATGCAGAGTTTGTTGTTACAGACTCGTTCCATTGCTCTGTTTTTTCGATACTTTTCCATAAAAAATTCATTACTCTTTACAGATTGAATCCTTCAGATAAGAAGTCTTCACATAGTCGCATAGAAAATTTACTTTCTCAAATGAAAATAGAGAACCATGCAATAAAAGAAGTAAGCAATATAACTGCATTATACAAAACAATTAATGAGGATATAGATTGGAATATTGTTGATGGACATTTGGACGGATTGAAAAAAACATCTATGGATTTTTTACAAAAAGCCATAGAGATAAAAAGCAGATTTTAATATTGTGTAGTTTCTACTTTAAAAAGTTAAAGTGTTGTGAAAAAATGATGTTTATAAAATCTCTGTTTATACAGGAATCCTCGAAAGATGATACAGTTTTATAAAACATCATGTTGGTAAAAAATATGTACCCGAATGTTAAAATAGAAGTTCTTCCAGCTCATGAAGGAGATTGCATTTTCATAAATATCGAGTCAAAAGGTTCTCCATTTACAATTATGGTAGATGGTGGTGTGAAAACGACCTATCAATTTCGTGACAAGAGACTGCGTGTCAAGGATGGTCCATTGAAAAATAAAATCAATGAACTTCGGGAGAAACGGCAGATAATAGACTTAATGGTTCTTACCCATGTGGATGAGGATCATTTGGGTGGAATTGTAGAATGGATATCCAAAGACGAGAAGGCGCTTGACATGATTGGAACTGTATGGATGAATAATGGAGAACAGATACCCATTCCTGATAATTCTTCGCTTCTTCATTCTATACCAAAGGGGCGGAACTTGGATAAGTTGCTGAGAGATGCCCACAAAATAGTTGTAAACCAAATTGTCAAAGGCAAAGTGTTCGATGTTCCTCATGGCAAGATAACAATACTTACGCCTACAATTGTTTCTCATAATGTAATAGCGGAGAAGTGGTATGGAAATGTTCTCCACAAGACTCCAGATGATTATGGCAAACCAGTCAAAGTTTTGCTGGAATACGACTTCACAGAGAAGGATAACTCAAAGACTAACAATTCTTCTATTTCTTTTGTCTTGGAGATTGGTGGGCGTAAAGACTTATTCCTTGGTGATGCCGATATCAATGAAGTCTGTATGGCTTTGGAAGAGCTTGGATATCATGAAGAACATCCTTTATGTTGCAAGACGGTAAAACTGTCACATCATGGCAGCAAAAAGAACTTCTCTCTTCGCTTATTGGAACTGATAAAGGCTGAAGTGTTTGTCTTTTCTTCCAATGGCGATTATTATGGGCATCCTGACAAGGAGGTGTTTGCTCAGATTATAGACAAAACAAATGCGAAAGTTTATTTCAATTATGAAGATAGATTCGAAAAGATAGTTTGTGAACAAGACTTGATTGACTATCCTGGTATAAAGAATCGCATTATTGATAATTTGAATGGCTGATTACGATTTTCTTAGGCAGGTTTCTGTTAAGGTAAATGATGGCAGCGGGGTTATTGTAAAACCTTGCACCGATGAGTATTGCTATGTCTTTACAGATTGGCATGTCATAGAACACCTTAAAAAGGAAGAAATAAGTGTGGAATACTATGTCTCAGAAAAAGATGATTATGATGAGGATGTCTGGAATTTCGCAAAAGCTACTCCTATAGAAGTCTATGGCGATGAGAAACGTGATGTTGCTATCTTGAAAATGCCTGCATATCTGGCAGAAAAATTTGTCAAATTGCGAGAGTTGACAGTTGCAAAAAATCTGCATCATACAGGATTTCCACAAAAACTGAGGAATGAAGATGCAGTAAGTCAATGGGATATTCAACCGGTGAAAGAACTTCTTAATAAAATTAACAATGGATTTATAAGGTATAGCTTTGAGACGGCTCAGGAAATAGGCAATTTGGCTGGTACTTCAGGCGGTGGGGTTTTTACAGATGACGGTTGCTTGGTTGGACTTCATCAAGGAAGTAGTGTCAAGGAAAAAACTGACTATTACGAGAAATGCAATATCATACCCATTAAGTTTTACACAAAAGCAATTGAGAACAATGGAAATGATTTCCAACCTATTTGGTATTACAAATGGAATTCATTTGAGCCATTCTTGCAAAGAGCATTTCTTGTTAAAAATGTAGGAGAAGAGTTCCGGCAAATGATGGCATTGTTAGCTGTCAAACTTGATTCGCTGAAGAGGCAATGCTTAAACTTGTCTCCTAAGGAGATAAAAGACAAGTTGGAACTTGACAAAATCGTGAATGACAAATGTTTTCAGCATTGCTTTTATGATGAAGACTTTGGTATCTCATTTTTGGAATATATCGTATGTATGCACTTGCTGTATGATTTTCCATTATCCACTGAAGGTGTTTGCCAAATGGTTAATCATTCTTTATTCATTTATTGGCAGAACCATGAAGATGATGTGCTGGCTGCCCTCAAAAACATGGATTCTTCTTATCTTACTGGAGCTAAGTATGGGCAAAACATTTATATTGGTGGATTGCATTCAAGTGGTTATGCATGCGATGTCATCAAAAAGGGTTCTAAACAGATTCTTGACATAAGCAGACCATTGCTAAATATTGGTAACGAGGTAGATGTTGCAGATGCAATCAAAATAGAATACAACTATATCAGTACGTGCTTGTTTGCAGATTGTATTTTGCAAAAAATAGAAGAGTTTAAGGATCTTGATGAAAATCAGGTTCTGAAACATTATAAAGAAATTCTTGAAGAGAAAATATCATGATCCAGGAAAGATTTGAAATGATTAGCAAGGACGTGTTTGGCTTTTCTCATAACTTGTATATTGCCATCACAGCACCTATGACTCAGCAAGAACTGGCTGATAATTGGAGGGACATTCGGAATGAAATCATGACAAAATGGCAAGATACTATAACGGATGACTTTTCCAGATGGAATTTTTATTTGTTCTACGTGGTTGACAAGTTGGACAAGTTGGATGGTAGCTTGCGTTATCAGATAGAACATGATATGGTTTCATCAAGAAAGATATTAGTGGACAGAAACGATTGTGCCAAAGATGCTGATTTATATGAGACCGTAGTTAGGAAATATATTAATTACGATGTGACTGAAGAAGAGGGAGAAAACGAAGAAATACATCCTTTTGGAAAGTCTGCCGAAGTGACTCAACTTATAAAAAATATCAAAGATGAAAATCAAGGAAATAGCTATTGAAGCTTTCAGATGCTTTGACTACCAATATCTTAGTTTTGAGGCAAGTGAAGGCGTCTTAGCCAATCTGATTGTCCTCTATGCACCCAATGGTTTTGGCAAGACATCCCTGTTTGATGCCATTGAATATGGGGTTACAGGCTCCGTAAACCGTTTCTTGAGAGGTGTCTATCAAAAGGACAATATGATAGACAAAGGATTGCGAGATAAGCACTCTTTCCTGTTCAACAAGAATGTGGATGCCAAAAGGAATATACATGTTGCTATCAACTTTGATGGGACATTTGAAGATATAGACAGAACTTTCTCTGTGGCGGATGAGAATATGTTTTCATCGAAGATACAGACACGCAATGACTTTTTTAAGAATGTGATACTGTCCCAGGAATGGTTTGATAGTTTTATTCGTTCCACCACTCCAGAAGAGCGATGCAAGATATTCTTTGAATATTTCAACCGTAAGGATAGTTTGTTGGCATATAACAAAGAATTGGAAGATGCCAAGAGCAAATTGAAATCTATCAAAAGCAGTAAGGAGGCAACTGTAAAAAAGTTGAAAGACAGTCTGAATACGGGAATTCAAGGGGACGCATTGTTGTTGTTGCAAGAAAAATTGGAAGATGTTGCCAAACTTGATTGGGATTTACCGTCATTTGAACAGATAAATGCCGATAGCTTAAAGGCAATGCGCATCTGGGGACAGGCGAAATTAGACAATGTAAAATTAGTTGTGGATACCAACGATGAGAAAGTCACGAAAATACTTGCAGTGTTAGATGGCACTTCCGATATGGCTACCATCGTGAAAATAGAAGATAGCCATGTAAGGCTGAATGGTTTGGCAAAAGAAATTTCGGAACTAAAGAGTTATCGAGAGAAACAGGAAAAACTGTTTCTCTTACAGAAAAAACAAAGCGAATATCTGGAGCAAGTCACCAAAGTAGAAAATGAAAAGAAAATATATGATTTTTATCTCGGAAATGAACAGAAGATAGCCGAATTATTGTATAAACTGTCTCAACTGGAAAATGATAAAAAACAGAAGGAGACAAATACAGTTGATTTACAAAGACACCTATCCGAGCTACAGCAAGAAAAGGAAGAACTCCACACACGGAAAATCGAGACAGAAGATGCATTGAAGGCTATATTGCCTATTCATTCGGATTTTAAGCGTCTATATGAACAATATAGAACCAATAACGACAAAAAGGCTAAGAATGAAAAGGATATAAAGAATCTGAAGTTGCAAATCTCGTCATTGCAAGAAAGCAACGATGAAAAGGATAAGGAAATAAAGACAATAGAAGCCTTTGGCAAGGCTATAGAACATGATACCGATGAAGGTTTGCTGTCCTATGGACTTTATAAGGATATGGTGTTGTCCTTGTTGGATAACTGGAAAGCTATAAGAGACATAGAAAAAACAAAGAGCGAGATTGATAATAAGAAGAAAGGGCATGAACTTTACAAAAGCGAAGTCCAAAGGCTCGTTGATAATTCCAAAACCATCTATTCGGAGTTAGATGATGGCGTGTGTCCACTATGTGGATATGATTGGAAAAGTGTTGAGGAACTAATCAAGAGCATTGAAGACAATCACGCTATTGACGCAACGATTTCACTTTTGTCGGACCAATACGAAGAAGAGACCAAGAAGGAAAAAGATTTGTTTGAGCATATCTCTGCACAAAAGAATGAAATTCATGATGCTATCAGACGTGACATATTGGCAAAACAAAACGAAATATCTCTTAATAACAAGAATATAGAGGAGAACAAGAAAAATATACTTAGCAAACAAGATGAGCAAGAGGTCTTGGCTTCAGAAATTGACAAGTATTCCAAGATATTTGGAGAACTTGACTTTGACCAACTGAGAGAAAAAATAGAAAGTGAATATCAAACAGCTCAAAGACGAAATTCTGAAGCCAAAAAGAAATTGACAGAAACGCTCAATGCTATCTCTGTGGAAGAAAAGCAATTGAAGCAATGTCAGCAAGAAATCAAGAAAATAGCATCAGAATACGCAGCCTATCTTTTGGATGGTTTCTATCAAAAGACAAAGGAATGCTATAAAAGCCTGGATTATTATCTAGATAGTAAACTTGTGGATTATTGGAAGGATAAAAGCCAGACTTTAGGACAAACAGTGGATAAGTTGAAAGAAAAATTGTTGGACACAAAAACAGGTATCGAAAATCTTCATAGCATAGAAGTCAATGAATTTGACAAAGATGCAAAAAATGAGGAAATGAAAGATCTTATGTCGCAACAGACTGCACTTTTACAAGCTTTAGATAAGTTGCTAAACTATCTTAATGGACTGTTGACAAGCCGTAGTTTATCTGTTAAAAGCAATCCTGATGAGGTCAAGGGAACATTGCAAAGAGAGCTTGACCGTTTGAAAGAAAATCGAGAAATACAAAACAGGTTGCAAACTCAATTGATTGGTTTTATGAATCTTGTTGATAAAGCAGAAGAATTGTTAGGATATAACAAAAATTTGTCTAAGATTAAGGATACGGAACTCGAAATAGAAGATTTAAGAAATAAATTGGAGTTGCTGAACCAGGAGAAGGTGAAATTGAGCGATTACGTAAGAAACTATGTAGATAAGTTTTTTGATCATGCGCTGATAAACAAGCTATATAACACAATAGACCCACATCCCAAATATAAGGAGATAAACTTTGATTGTGACTTTGACAAACAGACTCCGAGACTGTGTGTGAAAATGTCAACAGTTGATGGACAAGGAAATGAGATAGTCCCTAATCTCTATTTCAGTTCTGCCCAAATCAACATCTTGTCTTTCTGCATTTTTATGGCTAAGGCATTGAATGCAACTGATGCCAAGGGCAATAAAGTGGAGTGTATGTTTATTGATGACCCTATTCAAGCAATGGACGACATCAATGTTCTGTCTGTCGTTGATTTACTGAGAAATGTAGCTTTCGTTAATAACAGGCAAGTCGTGATTACAACTCATGATAGAAATTTCTATGAGTTATTGAAGAAAAAATGTCCTTCCTATATCTTTAATTCCAAATTCTTTAAGTTCTTGGAGAAAGGAAGAATTGTTGAGGACGCATAATCGGAAAGAAGTTTTGGATTTTATGAAAATACTTGAAATAAACGTTTTTAATTATCGTAAGGGTGGTTCAGAGGCTGTCTATTTCAGCACCATGGAACTATTACAAGAACATGGCGATGAAGTTGTGAACTTTGCCTTGAAGTGGCCAGAGAACAATCCTTCTCCTTACGAGCGGTTCTTTCCTGAGTCAAAAGAAACACGTCGTGGTTTCCTGAGACCGATAAAGAACATTGTTAACTATTTCTATGATGCAGAGGCTGCTCAAAAATTGGAAGCTTTGATAGAAGAGGAAAAGCCCGACTTGGCGCAAGTCCATCTGATATGGGGACAGATAACGGGTAGTATTCTTCCTGTTTTGAAACGTCATCATATTCCTGTAATATTCACAATCCATGAATATCGCATTGTCTGTCCAGCCTATACTTTTCGCAATGGTAAAGGAGAGGTTTGCGAACAATGTCAAGGGAAGCATTTTTATAAATGTATTACCAATAAATGTTGCAAGGGAAGTTATGGACTAAGTGCGATGATGGCAGCGGAGCAGTATTTCCGTAATGCCTTTATGAATCCAGCTAAGTATATTGACGGATTCGTGTATGTGAGTCAATTTGCCAAGAGCAAGTTAGAGCAATATATGCCTTCTTTGAAGGACAAGCCCAATATGGTTCTTTACAATCTGACAGATGGAATCTTACAAGATGTAAGTGAAACTCCAAAATCAGAAAAGTATTATCTCTATTTTGGTCGCTTATCTTACGAAAAGGGTATAAAGACATTGATCACGGCCTTTAAGGACGCTCCTCAATGCAGGCTGAAGATAGCCGGCACAGGACCTTTGGAAGATGAATTGAAGAGATTTGTCCAGGACAACAAGATGGATAATGTAGAGTTCTTGGGCTATCAGTCGGGTAAGCCGTTGCAGAAATTAGTTAGTGATGCTTACTTCATCATTGTTCCTTCTGAATGGTATGAAAACAATCCGATGACTATCATTGAGGGATATGCAGCAGGTGTTCCTGTAATTGGTGCAAGGATAGGCGGTATTCCTGAAATCATAGAAGATTGCAAAACTGGTTATCTCTTTGAAAGTGGAAACACAGGTCAACTTATTGGCTTGATTAAGAAATCAAGTGCAATGGACAAGATGGAATATATGGCTATGTGTGACCATGCTTTAGCGTTTGCGAAAGAACATTTCGACAGGAATAAGTACTATCCACGGTTAATGGATTTTTTCCAAAAGTTTGTAGATTGAAAGATGGAATTAAAAACACGAGAAAATTACAACTCTCTTGATGGCTTGCGAGCTTATTCTGCCATCGGCATTGCCATGATGCATTTCTTGGCAAACATCAAGAGTGGGCAGCTATCATGGATGCCAGCCAACCATGTGATAGGCTTCTTCACAAACTTTGTGTATCTTTTCTTCATGGTGAGTGCTTTCTCTATGTGTTGTGGATATTATGAAAGAGTGAAGAATGGGCAAATTTCAATGAATGACTTCTATAAGAAGCGTTATAAGAGGATATGGCCTTATTTCGCTTTGCTTTGTATGATAGGTTTGGTTTCCGACCACACATTAGGTGGTGTATGGCAAACTTTTGCAGATTTGACCCTATGTTTTAATCTGTTACCTAATCCAGACATTCAAATCATCGGTGTAGGTTGGTTCTTGGGATTGGTGTTCTTGTTTTATATCATGTTCCCATTCTTTACATTCTTGATAGACAACAAGAAGAGGGCATGGATGGTGTTAGCCATAGCCATTGCCTTTCACTTTATCGCCAGATTTTATTTCTTCAAGGAACCTTTTGTGAATTTCGAGGTTGGAAGACACAATATGATTTTCAGCATGCCCTACTTCTTGGCTGGTGGCATCATCTATCTATATCGTAACAAATGGAAGTTATGGGGGGGTAAATACCATAAAAAACTTCTGATTATATGCTTAGCTGCAAGCATTTTTGAATTTTATAAACCTTCATTTGTGGATGAGTTTATGTATCTCAACTTACTTTTTGGAATATGGCTCGTATATGCAATTAGTGGTGAAAGAAAATGGTTGAGCAATAAAGTGGTAAAATATCTGAGTGGAATATCAATGGAGATTTATCTAAGCCACATGGTGTTGTTTAGATGTACGGAAAAATTAGGCTTGGATGGATTGACAAATAGCACTAACGCTAATTATGTTATAGCAACAGTCTTTACACTTGTATCAACTATTTGTTTCTGCCACATAGTAAAGTATAAAATTCTCCCAGTATTTGAAAAAAGAATAAACGTATGAAAGGAATCGTATTAGCAGGAGGTAGCGGTACAAGGTTGTACCCTATCACCAAAGGTATCAGCAAGCAGCTGATACCAATCTTTGACAAACCGATGATTTATTATCCTATCTCGGTGTTGATGTTGGCAGGAATCCGCGAGATATTGATTATATCGACTCCGTTTGATTTGCCTGTTTTCAAGCGTCTGCTTGGTGACGGCAGTCAGTTTGGCATAAAGTTCGAGTATGCCGAGCAACCTTCTCCTGATGGTTTGGCGCAGGCTTTTATCATCGGTGAGAAATTTATTGGCGATGACTCGGCTTGCTTGGTACTTGGCGACAATATCTTCTATGGCGCAGGATTGAATCAAATCTTGGCAAAAGCCGTAGTAGATGCAGAGCAAAACAATAAGGCGACTGTATTTGGTTATCGTGTCAGCGACCCTGAGCGATATGGTGTGGCTGAGTTTGATGGTCAAGGCAACTGCTTGAGCATTGAGGAGAAGCCCGAGCATCCTAAGAGCAACTACGCAGTGGTGGGCTTGTATTTCTATCCTAACAAAGTGGTGGAAGTGGCAAAGCATATCAAGCCATCTGCTCGTGGCGAGTTGGAGATTACCACCGTTAATCAAGAGTTCTTGAAGGGCAAGCAACTGAAGGTGCAAACCATGGCAAGAGGATTCGCTTGGCTTGATACTGGTACTCATGATTCCCTTTCTGAGGCATCAACTTTTATTGAAGTTTTGGAGAAGCGTCAGGGCTTGAAAGTCGCTTGTTTGGAAGGCATAGCTTATCGCCAAGGTTGGATAACTGCCGACAAACTTAGAGATGTAGCGCAACCGATGCTGAAGAACGACTATGGCAAGTATCTCCTATCAATTCTTGATGAGGGGAATGATACGTTGAGAAAAAACTTAGAATACTAATATAAAAAAGGTGTAAAATGGAAGTAATAAAAACTGATATAGAAGGAGTACTGATTATAGAGCCACGCATATTTAAGGATGCCCGTGGATATTTCTTCGAGAGTTTTTCCGAAAGAGAGTTTGACGAGAAAGTAGCTCCAATATTGGGACATAGGGTGAGTTTCTGCCAAGACAATGAGAGTATGAGCAGTTACGGCGTGATGAGAGGTTTGCACTTCCAACGTCCGCCATATACACAGAGTAAATTGGTGAGATGCGTGAAGGGTGTTGTGCTTGATGTAGCAGTGGACATCCGCAAGGGCTCACCAACATACGGTAAACATGTGGCAGTGGAACTGACAGAAGATAACCATCGCCAGTTCTTCATTCCACGTGGTTTTGCCCATGGCTTTGCTGTGCTGTCAGAGATAGCTGTATTCCAGTACAAGTGTGATGAGTTCTATCATCCAGAGGCTGACGGTGGCATCTCTATCACGGACGATAGCTTAGGCATAGACTGGAAAATACCAACAGAGCATGCAATTCTATCGGAGAAGGACACTAAGCATGATATGCTTAAAGATTTCGACAGTCCTTTTGACATCAATGTAAACTTGTATAAATAGGCAAAGAAGATGAATATATTAGTAACAGGTGCCAACGGTCAGCTCGGCAACGAGATGCGTATCGTTAGCAAGAATACGTCAGACCATTATATTTTCACGGATGTAAATCAGGTGGAGGGGCAAGGAACGACCTATCTTGACATTACGGATATGGATGCAATCCGCAAAATGGTTAAGGAGAATGATGTGAAGGCTATCGTCAACTGTGCTGCATGGACAAATGTAGATGCTTGCGAGACAGACGAGAAGTTGGCTACGTTGGCTGAGAAACTTAATGCCGATGCTCCTGAAAATCTTGCTAAGGCAATGAGGGAAGTGGATGGTTTGTTAATTCAAATCTCAACAGATTATGTATTCGGCAAAGAGCCATACAACGTGCCTTGTAACCCTGACCAGAAGGGTACTCCTACTGGTGTGTATGGTACGACCAAGCTTCATGGCGAGCAGAAGATTATTGCTACAGGTTGCAAATATGTGATTATCCGCACCGCTTGGCTTTACTCCGAGTTTGGCAAGAACTTCTGCAAGACCATGCTCAACCTCACAGCTACCAAGCCACAGTTGAAGGTGGTCTTCGACCAGTGCGGTACTCCAACCTATGCTCTCGACTTAGCAAAAGCCATTGAGACTATCTTAGCCAAGATAGAGGCTTCGGATGGCGACAGTAAATATGTTGGCGTTTATCATTTTTCCAATGAGGGTGTATGCTCTTGGTATGATTTCACACAAATGATAGCAAGAATTGCAGGTTATACAGATTGCGATATCCAACCTTGCTATAGCTCAGAATACCCTTCGCCTGTTGTACGTCCTGCATATTCTGTACTTGACAAACGAACTATCAAGGAGACTTTTGGAGTGAAAGTACCTTACTGGGTGGACTCCTTGGAGAAATGTATCGCAAACCTCAACCAAAAATAAACCATTAAGCAAAAGAATGTTATGGCAAAAAGAAATATTGTTATCACAGGTGGAGCAGGTTTTATTGGCTCTCACGTTGTAAGACTTTTCGTGAATAAATATCCTGAGTACAACATCATCAACCTCGACAAGTTGACATATGCTGGCAATCTTGCTAACCTCAAGGACATCGAGGATAAGCCCAACTATAAGTTTGTGAAGATGGACATCTGCGACTTCGACGCTTTCTTGAAGTTGATGCAAGACGAACACATTGATGGCATTATCCACTTGGCGGCAGAAAGCCATGTTGACCGTTCTATTAAAGATCCATTCACTTTTGCACATACCAACGTGATGGGTACTTTATCCTTGCTCCAGGCTGCCAAAACCTATTGGGAGAGTCTGCCAGAGGGTTATGAAGGCAAGCGATTCTATCATATCTCTACCGATGAGGTGTATGGTGCTTTGCAGATGACACACCCAGAAGGCATCCCTGCTCCTTTCACTACCAAGGCTTCGAGTGGCAAGAACCATGAAGCATACGGTGAGGAGTTCTTCTTGGAAACCACCAAGTATAATCCTCATTCACCATATTCGGCATCGAAGGCAAGTAGTGACCATTTCGTGCGTGCTTTTCATGATACTTACGGTATGCCAACCATCGTGACCAACTGCTCTAACAACTATGGTCCGTACCAGTTTCCGGAGAAGTTGATTCCTCTCTTCATCAACAACATCCGCCATCGCAAGCCATTGCCTGTGTATGGTAAAGGCGAGAACGTGAGAGACTGGCTGTATGTAGAAGACCATGCAAGAGCTATCGACTTGATTTTCCACAAAGGCAAGATAGCCGAGACATATAACATCGGTGGCTTCAACGAGTGGAAGAACATAGATATCATCAAGGTGGTGATTAAGACTGTTGACCGTTTGTTGGGTCGCAAGGATGGTGAAGACCTCGACCTTATCACATACGTTACAGACCGTCTTGGACATGATGCACGCTACGCTATAGACTCTCGTAAGTTGCAGAAAGAACTCGGTTGGGAACCAAGTCTCCAGTTTGAGGAAGGTATCGAGAAGACAGTGAAGTGGTATCTCGACAACCAAGAGTGGATGGACAATGTGACTTCTGGTGACTATCAGAAGTATTATGAGAATATGTATAAAGATAGATAATTTTCCTACAAAATGAAAATAGCATTTGTTAGCGTCCGTGGTATTCCAAATAACTACGGCGGTTTTGAGCAGTTTGCTGAGTATATCTCGGTGGGCTTGGTGAAGCGCGGTCATGAGGTGACAGTGTATTCTCCTTCTTATCACCCTTATCAGAATAAGGAGTACAAGGGGGTGAAGATTAAGCATATCTATAGTCCAGAGCCTTGGATGGGCGGTTCGATAGGTTCGTTCTTCTATGACTTCATGTCGCTGAAGGATGCCTTGAAGCGTGAGAACTTCGACATCATCTATGAGGCGGGCTATACGAGTATTATCCCAGCTTTTATCTGGTTTGACGTTAAGAACGTGACCAAGAGCATCGTGGTGACCAACATGGATGGCTTGGAGTACAAACGTACTAAGTTTAATAAGTGGGTGCGCAAGTTCGTGTTCTGGGAGGAGAAAATGGCGGTGAAGCACAGTCATTATCTCATCGCCGACAACATGGGCATCCACGACTATTACAAGGAAAAGTATGACAAGGAGAGTAAGTTCCTGGCATACGGCGCAGATATTCACGATGATTACAACGTGGAGCATCTGAAGGAGTATGGTTTGAAGCCTGAGGAATATTATATCTTGGTGGCTCGCTTGGAACCAGAGAACAATATCGTGATGGCGATAGAGGGTTACTTGCACTCGAAGGAGAACGGCAAGCGACCGCTCATAGTAGTAGGCAAGACCAATACGCCTCATGGCAAGGAACTGGTGGCGAAGTATGTCAACGAGAAGGGTGTGAGATTCGTGGGTGGTATCTATGACTTCAATCGCCTGAACAGCATCCGCCACTATTCGAAGGCTTACTTCCACGGTCATAGTGTGGGTGGCACGAATCCTTCGCTCTTAGAGGCGATGGCTTCGGAGTGCTTCGTCTTGGCGCATGACAATATCTTCAATCGTGCCGTGCTGAAAGAGAACTCGCTTTACTATCCGAATGCGGAGAAGGTGACGGAGATGCTGAATGACATCGAAAATATCTGTGCCCAGCACAAGAAGGCGTTCACGGATGCCAATGTGGAGGAAATCAAGAACGAGTATTCTTGGGAACACTTGGTGGATCAGCACGAGGAATACTTCAAGTGGTTGCTGGAGCAGAAACGTTCCCACAAATAATTTTCTTTTACAGATAACGCAGATATTCACAGATTTTTATTCTTGCTTGTGAATCAATCTACACATTTATTTTTTTTGCTTCTCCGTGCGGCTTTGTTTGGGGAGAAGCCTGATGCTTCGGCATTTGCTGAAGCTGACTGGAAACTGATTTTTCATTTGGCTGATGTGCAGACCGTATCGTCCTTGGTGTTGGATGGCATGGGAATGCTGCCGCCCTCTGTTTTGAAGTTGTCGCTCGACGATAAGTTGCTGCGCTTCGGAAAAATGCAAAAGATGGAATGCATCAACTCGCTTCATCGCAGTGTCATCGTGAAGATAGATAAGGCTTTGAAAAGCCAAGGTATTCAGGTTGTCTTCATGAAAGGGCAGACGGTAGCACTGCGCTATCCGAATGCCTTGCATCGTACGCCTGGTGACATCGATTTCGTGGTGGCTCCTGATGATTTTGACCGGACGATGGCGGTGATGGAGAATATAGGAAAGGTAGATCACGGATTGATACATGAGCATCATGGTATGGCATGGGTGGATGGTGTGACGGTGGAGCCTCACTATAAGGTTCACAACTATCAGCGTCCATCCACCGACCGTGCAATGCAAGAGATGTTTGCCTCTGTGTTTCCATTCGAATTGATTGATGCCGATATGGATGGATATGCGGTGCCAGTCTTTCCGCCGACCTTCGAGAGTGTTTTCTTGATTTCGCACATGGTGAATCATTTGTATGAGGAAGGCTTGGGACTGCGGCAGGTCGTGGATTATGCTATGTTTCTGGCGAAATGTGCTGATAGGATAGATTGGATGCAGCATCATGAGTGGCTATATCGGATGCAGATGGAAAGGGCATGGAGAATTTTTACTTGCATATGCGTGGAATATCTCGGTTTGCCGCTGCCTTCACAAGTTGAGCCATTTTCTTATAATGAAAGGAAATGGGCTGTCAAGATGATGGAGGATATTCTGAGAGTGGGCAATTTCGGCAGAGGCAAGTATGTGTTTCAGCATCGAGGCTTGAAGGATGCTTTCCGCAATTATTGCTGGGTGGCGAAACGTTGCTTGCGATTGGGGTTCGTATGTCCGAGCGAGGCAAGATGGTGGATGATTTCGAAAGTGACCAGGTTCTTTTGGAAAAAGAAGATGGAGAAAGGAATGAAGGGATGAAAAAGATATTAGTGACGATGAAAGAAACTTTACAATACGTTGGAATCATTGGGATTGCCTTGCTTTCAGGCTTCTTCTTGGTTGTCAAAATGGCGGTAACCGAAGCGAAGGAAGAGACAACTGATATTGAGAGAACGAGCAAAATATAACAGGCATATCGGGCGAACGGCTTCCTCTCCCCTTTTTATTATGAGCTACTTTTCGGGGATGGGGCTTATTAGCCCGATTTTATAATATGTGAGAATATGACAGATAACAACAATACAAACAGAGAATGCCTTCCTAAATTGGCAACAGGCATCAGGGGGCTTGACAAGCTCCTCTATGACGGCATCAACGTAAATACCGCAGATGGCGATAATAATATACTTATCGTTATCAAAGGTGATGTGGAGGAGAATGACAAAACTTTGCTTGGTATGCAAATATTGTATGGGTTGGCTCAGTCTATTGAAAGTATCAAGAATGAATATACTAAATTTGAAGACATTGCCAATCTGCCTGTCATGTACTCCACCTATTTTAAGACAGGAATGTTGCGAGAGTTGTTCTTGGATTACTTCATTTCATCGGGCATCCAAGAGATACTTCGGAAGAAGGCATCCAAGGACAGCGGTGTGGTATTGAGTTCCAACAAATATGCCAGTCTGCTGTTTGATTGCGAAGAGATAAAATGTAAACCTATTACCACCTATCATAATATTCCTTTTACCGTCATAGAGGATAAAGTAGATTCGCTGATTGGTGATGGCATCGTGTATTATAACAATAGAACCAATTCGCTGCACTTCAAGGTGGAGGATAATGATACGAAGTACAACCTTATTTATGAAAGGAAAAAGGAATTAATCCATCTTGCAAAAGGTGAAGATTGCGGTGTCGATTCGAATAGACTGCATGCCTATACTGAACACTACGCCATACCTTTCAAACTTACTGGATATGAATGCAGTAAGTCTCTGATAAAGGGATGTGTATATAATAAGACGATGTTGGGAATAGACATCTCTGACAAGAAAACGATTGCATCGACAGAAATTGACCATATCTTTGACCAACTTGAAAGTGCAAAGATTGGCGTACTCGTTGTTGACTCAAAAGTAGATATACCTGAACATAGAGCCAACATCATCATCAACCTCTCTTCAAAACTTGAAGGCAATGCTCTTTTCAAGACCTTACAAATCACCAAGAGCGACTTGCAGGATTTTATGCCCGGTCTGCACCAATATAAGAAAAGAGATTATGGCATTGAGGTATATCCTCGCCTATCGTTGTATATTGTGGAAAGACGGTATCTGCAAAATTCCTTGGTATATACCCATGCCAGCGTGTTGAACGAGACTTATCAGCAATATCAGAAACGTCAGAAATACTATCAAGACACTTCTGACAATATGTATGAGGACTATGAAAAGGAATTGGATAAGAAAGAGAATGACCATTTCCGCTCCATCTACCCCAAGAACTACATGCAGCTGGTGTCGATAGACTTGCTGAACAAGATATTCATGCCACTGAACCCTTTGAACAACTTGTTGCACAAGTCGGGTGAAGAAAGTGAGTTCTGGGAGAATGAGTATATGTATGGCAATGCAGGGTTTGTGACAGCAGTTATAGGTGAAGCCAACACCTATAAGCGTTTCTTGACATTCGGCGGTATCTTTGGTTCAGCAGCAACGAAAGACCATACACTTATCATCTTGATGAACAAGGAGGAGTCGATGATAAGAAGACGATTGACTTGTCCTGCAAGACCATTGCGAGGCGATATGTATCAAGAATGCAACAACTGCTATAAGTATATTCACTTTATGAACATCTGTATGGGCAATATAACTGCTGAAGAGTTTCTGTACTACTTAGAGAAGCAGATAGAAGTGACATACGATGGCAGCCTGAAGAAACGTATTCGCAGGATAGTGATTGACGACATGCAGATACTCGACTTCTGTTTCCCTAAGCTCAAAGAGGCAGGAGGATTATTCCTCGCAGCCTTGGCGGAGATGTGCAGGGTGCATGACATCATACTCTACGTGTTGTGCGACCGCAATGCAGGGATGCTGCCAGCATTGCGTGCTTTGGCAGACAACGTGGTGCTGACCAAGAAAGACGAAGATGGGCATCCACTGGTATTCGTAGAGAAGTTTGCCGGATATTCCAACACGCCAAGCAAGATGTATTGCGGTAAGGTAAAGAATATCTATAAGCTGTTCAGATGTGTGGAGAATTTTGACAGTAAGGATGTGAGAACGTTTGACTTCCAATCCAACATCGTAGAACTGGAAGACATGGACGTAAACGCATTTATGAACAACGAGAAATAAACCGATATGAGAAAGATTGATAACAGTATTTGGTTGTGGCTGAAGGATGAACGAATCTCGATTTTCGGAACGATATTGTGTCCGATACTGAGTGTCGTAATTCCATTGGTAAGTCCGTTGTTGCAAATCAGGCTGGATAGCCATGGGATTATTACGGTATTGTACTTCTCACAATTCGTATTTCTGATTATATCGCTCTACTTCATCATGTCGAATAGAACGATGATATTGCGACAATTGAAGGACAAGGAGCAGATGTTGATAAGATATTTCCAAAAGGAGTGCCATGTCAGAAATGAAGAGGAATCACCATTGACGGAACATTTTACGGTAGTGAGTGACACGGTGCAACAATTCTACAAATGTTGGATTGGCATCTGGGTAATGTGGATATTGTACTATGGTGTGGAGAGCATGGACAGGATGCTGCCAGACTCCACTCATTTCACTGGCATCCAGTTACATTACGCATTCAAGTGCCTCATTGATTTCACAACAAGTATTCTGCTGTTTGTTCTCTATCTCATCTTGAACAATGTAACCGTGTATAGGCAGAAACGAGAAGAAGCGAATCCGAATGAGTTAAGGTATGGGGGCTTGTTCTTGATACTCTGTGTTTGTGTTATAGGAGCCTTGTTTATCTACAGTTTATCGGTGGCAGAGCCGATAATTGCCTATGGATACATGATGACGGTGAATCTTGCCTTGGGTACTTTTGCGACCTTTGCGTTTGTCATACTTTTGGGAAAGTTGAACAGTTTCTATTTGCAGATACCTATTCTGCTAAACCTTATGGTGTACTTCTATGCCATATCACAGATGTTCGGACCGTTAACGATGTTGGCAGGTGGTTCAAGTTTCTTCAAGAGCCAACCTTGGGACTGTACGCTCTTGTATTTCTTTTTGACAGAAACGGATTATCAGTTTGAGAAAATAGACATTGCCTTCCTGTTTGCATCGCTGTTTGGAAAGTTGTGCCTGGCCATGGTGCTGTATTGGATAGTGTATAAGTTCAGATTCATCTACTTCGTGATTACCAAGAGTCTTTCTCTGACAGAAACGCCAGAGAAGATCAAGGTGTTCTGGAGGTATATTGGGGAGAAAGGGGAATGAAATATTACCTTATGTTTTCGCAAGAGGTTGGGTGGAAGGGTTGAATTGACATAAGGTTTCCGCCGAAGGTGGCGGCTAATATGTCTAATTTTTAATATTTTACAAAATGAGAAAATTTGTATGTTAGGTCGGGCATAAAATTGCTCGACTCTTCGAGAAAGTGAAAGGGCAGAGTTTTGAGGAGACTGCCAAGTGTATTATTGCAATTTTAGACTTGTCAAGTATGGCAATCAAGTTGAACTTTGGAGTTCCAATTGCTTATGTTGACATGTTCAACGCTGGTCAAGATGTGTTATCGATTGTGTAGTACATCAAACAGGAGATTCAAACTCGTGTTCGCCGCCTCCTTTATTATATAACTGTAATAAGTATTCATTATGAAGTATTCCATAGAGCAATCAGAAATAACAGAAAGAACTGAACAGATAAACAAGTTCGCATCATTAGTAGATTTGTTTAACAAAAATATCGTTGACAGAGAAGCTTTCATGGCAGAATTGTCAAAGTTTGAACAAATAGACTGGTCAAAAGAAAATTTGTTTAATCAGTTGATTGGATATTGTGTTCTTGGAGATGCTTATGGAGCATTGAAGAGCCGAGAGTTGGATTTCAGAAAGGCATACTATACCAACGAATTTGTCTATAAGGAAGTAAGCTACTATCATAATGTGCAATATTTGATTTCTCGTGTGAAAAAAGAGGAATGGGCCGCACTGTATTTCACAGCCTTTACGACTTCCTGCCGTGCATATTTGTGTTTGGCTAACGCATACGATCATCTTGGACGTTTATGTGAGGCACAACAATATTATAGAATGGCATTATGGGATCCTTGCAACATACAAAAAGTGGAAGAAAGTCAAGGCTTTTCCTATGCTAACATGCATGCATATTGGCTAGAGGAAGAACCTTTTATTGTAAGAAAAGCTCAGCAGATAATAAGAAAGTATCAACAGACTTTTGATAGCTGGTCACCTTATTTTAGCCAAATTTGTACATGGCCATCTCCTTCATTTGACGCACCTTTAATTGATTATGCCAATATCCAAGATGGTGAATACGAGAGATGGGTATGCCAACATTATCTCAGAATCAATCGGTTTAATGATGTAGAACCTGATTCCACGTTGTCACTATATGATAATGTGAAACTTCCAGACATAGTTGACACACCTGAGAAGAAAGCCCTTTATGTAAGCAGCTTTGAAGAAATTAAAGGTAGTTTCATCAGCACACGAAAAATGCTTTATACAAGTACAAATGAGAATGGCATGAATATAGAGATGCTAAAAATGACGTATAAGAATTTCTATTCCATATTCGATAAGATTGCCATGTTCTTATCCAATTACCTTGATATTAGACTAAAATCCTATGAGATTGACTTTGCCAAAATCTGGAATTGTAAGAATGGAGACATTCGGCGAGAAATCTTGGAACATTCACAGAACATGCCATTGTTAGGCTTGTATAACATCAAGTTGGACGTTTACGGCATGAAAACTGATTGGTATGTTGTTGATGAACAAACAAAGGATTTGAAAATGCTACGTAACTATATGGAGCATAAGTCGATAATTATTAAGGATGAGCCCATGTCTCATACAGAATATCAGCTGACCATATCAAAACAAGAGTTGGAACTCAATACCATTAGGTTGGCGCAACTTGTAAGATGTGCCATCATATACTTGTGCAATTTTGTTATGCACGCAGAATATGACAAACTTCACCCGTAAAAGATATTGACATGATAAATATTGAACGCCCTTGGATGAAACCTATTTCTATGGCGGATGGCAATGAAGTGATGGCTTCTCGTGGATTTAAATTGATTGGGCTGAAATTGTATTCTCCTAATGATGAGAATGCTATTTATCATGCCCAAATGATGCAAAAGTCCTTGTATGGTCGTGAAGATTGGCTGTACATCAATGATGGTTTTTCTATATCAGGTGATGTTGAGAATGGTTTTAATGTGAAAATTCAAGAGGATGCCTTTGATTCTGAGTTTCTACTATACTCACCAGAACATGGAGTGAAAGTGAGCATAAGTGCCATTGTCGGTCAAAATGGCACAGGCAAAAGTACTGTCATAGACATGATATTGAGGAGTCTCAATAATCTTTCAGCTGCCATTTTGGGTGAAACATTCAATTATTCGAGTGCCCAGCATCTCCATTACATAGAACATGTGTATGCTTCGGTTGCCGTCTATTTGGACCATGAGGTAAAAGTACTTACTGTAAAAGGTCGAAATGTTAGTATATCAACAGTCGATGAGAATAACCATTGTGAAACTGTCAAAATACTAAAAGAGCAGCCTGATGGAGATATTGAAGAACTACTGAAATACCAAAAAGGCAAACATGCTTATCTAAGTGAATGGTTTTACACCATTGTAAGCAATTATTCTCTCTATGCCTATAATTATCGAGATTATGATAGTGAGAGGACATCTGCCGCAAAACTGGAAAGGTTGTATGGCGATATAGAACATTTGAAGAATGAGGATTACTTTTGGCTTAAAGGGGTATTCCACAAGAATGATGGCTATCAAACTCCTGTTGTTGTTCATCCTATGCGTGAAGAAGGCTATATCAATGCCAGCAAGGAAAACATGCTCGGTAAGAACAACCTTGTAAATCTTGCGTTTTATGAAGTCTCAGAAACAGATGAAGAGGGAAAGACTATTTACGAATTCCCTTTGCGAATCATCAATAATACATACGAGGTTGTAGGCTTCACATTTAAATATAAGGAAGAAAATGAATATGAAGGATTCAAAAATTTGTATTTAGGCAGACTTCTCCCAGTGAATATGGATAAAGACGAGAAGGAACAGCTAAAACAAAGAATAGTTTCTATGATAAATCCGATTTGTAAGTTTTGGGCAAAACAGATGCGGCTCATTCTTAAAGAAGATGTAGAGACCTTACCTAATTTAAAACGACAAGCATGGGAATATGTAGCATACAAGACATTGAAGGTTATTCAAACATACAAGCCATACGAAAGTGATTGGAAGTGGTTGACAGGGAGCCATTATCAAGAGATTTTTTTAGAACGTTATATTCATGATTTACTCCACGACCAAACTCATCGAACAAAGAAACTTCGTCAACAATTAGCATTCTTGGTGTTTCTGGACACAGAAGGATATTATGCAGTCAATACTGATGTCGTTTTAGCTATTGACGTGGATACGTTTATAAAAACAAATGAAGGAATGTTCTTTTACGAAAGTGAAAAGAAACGTAATAAACCAACTACGGATTTCAAATTTCAAAAGGAAGATTTGTTACCTCCACCTATCGCTGATGTTACATTGATGATCGTAAAACGTGAAGATAAGAAGGCGTTTGAGAGCAACCCCAAGTCTGTTGGGCTGATACCATTTACAGGATTAAGTTCTGGAGAAAGGCAAATCGCCTATACGGTAGGGAATGTATTGTATCATCTGGTCAATATAGACTCTACAGTACAGGATGATTCCATAGAAAAAGGACATTTGTCATTTCTTAAGTATCATCACGTATGTATGCTTATGGATGAAGTAGAGCTGTATTATCATCCTGATTTACAACGTAAGTTTGTTAGTCTATTGCTGAGTTCTATAACCTCAGTTCCCCTTAACAATATTAATGACATCAATATTACGTTAGTTACCCATTCGCCATTTGTACTGAGTGATATAACCCAAAGCAACATCCTGTGTTTGCAAAAGAACGAGGATGCCCAACATAGCGAGCAAACGTTTGGAGCAAATATTGTTGACATGTTAAATGAATCATTCTTCTTGCAAGGAACTATGGGTGATATAGCCCAATCATGCATCAATGAATTTGTTGAGTTTTATTTTACACATAGAAGGTATCAAGAGTCACTGAGAGCAAACGAAACCAAACAAAGGTGGCACATAAATATGGGACTGGCTAAAGTTTTCGAAAAGCGAAAATCCAAATTTGATTATGTTACAAGCATCATCGGTGAAGAGTATCTCCAGAAGGAACTTAGGGAAATGTATGATGAGTTAGTGGATTTTTATGACAATGAAGAATGAAACCAATAGAATACCCATCCAAAGGAACTAAAGAATTTTCAGATTTGGTCAATGACTATATGGCCATTTTTGCTACTGATTTAGCAGATAGAGTTACAAAACGAGGAAGAAAAAAACTTGGGCTTGAATCAAAATGGAAGAATTGGAAACGTAAATACGGATGCATCAGAGCTTTAAATAATACGGTTGTAGACTTGTTGACTATGGATTTCGAAGACCTGACTTTATTCTATGAGACCTTTCTTCGAGTTTGTTCCAAAAAGAGATTTACACCCAAAAGCTTGCATGATTTACAGGAGATTTTCAAATATACGAATAAATATGATTCCGGAATCTCAATATTTTTTAAGAGGCATGCCGATGAACTAAAGATTTATACTTGCCATTATTGTGATATGGCTTATATCAATGTATATACAGAAAACAGCAAAAGTGTAGCCAAGAGCCAATTTGATATCGACCACTTTTTGCCAAAAGGAAAATGTCCTCCAGTAGCACTATCATTATTCAATTTCGTTCCTTCATGTCCTGTTTGCAACGAGCGGATAAAACGTGATGGCTTACCAAATGTGAATATTAATGAGTTGAAATTTCTTAGTCCTTCGTCCTTTGCCTTTGATTTACACAAAAGAATCAAAGTAAAGTTAGGGCACTCGATGAGTCCACGCAAGGATTTTATTTATTTTGTTGCAAAATACCCTTATAACAGATTTATTGATTTTTTCCACCTACAAGAGCGATACGACTATCACAAAATTGAAGCATTGCGATTGGAGAAACTTAAAAAGAACTATTCGAGAACCCAGATAGCACAGATTGCTAAATGCCTACATCGATCTGAAAAGGAAGTGAAAGAGGATATTTTCAATCAAAGATATATGCAGAATAACCATCGCTGTTTTGCAAAATTTACTATTGATATTTTAAACAGATAAGAATCATGGAACCAAACAACCCTCAGCACAAATCCTTCCTCTGGCACCTCTCCATCGAGCCATTCACATGGCATACTTTCTACGGTGAGCAATGTCCATCCTTTGTTACCGAAGACAACAAAGAGGCGTGGAAACGCTATCTGACGAAAATTATCAAGAAACATCTGAAACCAGAGACGATGAATACTTCCGAGTTTCAGGAGATAGAAACGAAGATAAGGGAAGAGGAACTGCTGAGCATACAATGGGACGAGAAGAGAAAGCGGTCTATGGAAAGACAACGCTATTGGGCTAAGATGGAGCGACCGAGAATCAACTATATCCCGAAAGGGCTGAGCGTGGACTATGAAGAGAAATATTCCAAATATCTGATGCAGGAAGTGACCTTCGTGCCAAGGGACAATGATGATTTCATGGCACAACTTCGATTGTTGGAGCGTTGGCACAAAAAATCCATTCCACAGATATTGGAGAAGAACAGACCCGATGCGGCTTATGCCATAGCCATCAGTTTGTGCAAGCATATACCTCTGCTCATCAACCGTGATGATATACAAGAGCTGGTAGGTGAATACAAGAGACGCATCGGCAAACTGATATACGACAGCTATCAAGCCTTGGTGGAGACTGTCAAGGCATGGAACAATGAGGAGAAACGACAGGAAGTTTGTCGTTTCATCGCAGAGAATGCAGGACAATACCAGCACTATCGAGGAATGATGAATAGGCTGATGGAATTGATGCCAGAGAAGCCTTTTGAGGGTGAGCCTGTGACTGTGACTCGTGAACCGAATGACTATGAAAAACCATTCATGTAATTTATCAACCACACAAACTTTACTAACTTATGAAACAGAACATAATGAGAGAAGCCCCTATACTTTTACCAGTATTTACAACGAGTGTGCCTTTGGATTTTCCATCTGAAGGCACGTTTGCGTTCAATAAAAAGACCCACAAGCAGTTGGAAGTGACGGTGAGAATCAATGAGCACCAGTACTTCAACATGAACTTCTTGAACCATGACGGATATATCATGGCTTGCTGCCGCTGGGCGCATGTACTGGATTTCACGGAGAATGGACTTGACCGCATACAGATGATGATCAAGCGTCATTTCCAAAAGAAATATCCTGTCATAAGCAGCTTGTATGGCCAGCATACCGATACGGCTGAGGACATCCATATCTCCCCCATCGGCTTTGAGGGCAATCCGAAGGAGTGGTATATCTCCATGCGCATCTATGGGGAGAGGTTTGATGACTTGATGCATGGCAATCCACTGATAAACGTGACATTTGCCTCTGCCGTAGGCAACCTGTGCATGGCAAGCGTGGACGTGTTCAAGGAAATCATGACGAGCGATGCCAAGCAGCCGAAGATATTACTGAAGGAGTTGACAGGTATCGACGAGATAGACAAGGACTTTGACTTCGGCAATTATCTGGATGCAAGGAATCCTGAGACAGGCGAGATTATATCGACAGCGAGGGAGGATGGAAAGGCTTCGGGCGTGGAACTGCCTGGGGAAATAGAGATGCCATCTTGCATGGATACATATCCAACCCATCTATATATATCGGCATTCATGAATACGCTGAATGACAAGGAATTTGTTGTGTTCTGCAATGCTCTGTATTTCGAAATCAAATCAAAGGAGCAAGCCATGATAGAATTTGGCTTTACCAAAGATAGCGAAATGAAATATTTGGATGATTATGTCCCTGCTATCGGTGATAAATTGATAGCAGGAGAAGAAGCCAAAACGGAACGACTGCTGATAACCTCTACGGTTTTACTCATGATGTCAGGTATGCATGACCCTTTGTTTGAAGAGATGTTCCATATCAAAGAGACGGAAGCAGGCAAGTTCGCTATGGAAATGGATGGACATGTTAGTAAGTTGATATGGAGGAAATGGGACACCAACTACTTGGAAGAAATAGTGAAGCAAGTGAAAGCAATCCATGAAAGAAATCAAGCTCTTTGATTACCAAGAGGACATGAAGGAACGGATTGAGAAGGCGTTGTGCCTTCATCGGTCCGTGATGGCGCAAATGCCAACGGGAACTGGTAAAACGGTTCTACTCGCTTCGGTCGTAGAATCGTTTTTACGGGAACATCCCGAAAGTTCGGTTTGGATTGTTGCCCATCGGAGGGAGTTGGTTTCTCAGATAAAAGAAACCTTGAATAAGTTTCTTTTGAATTTCAATTTTTCGAAAACCCACCCGTCCTCCCTTACCCTTAAGGGAGGCTCCACCTCTATCCCCAAGCCCCTTTCCCCTCAGGGGACAGGGGATGTAGCTGGCGACGCTATAGCTTTGCCAGAGTTTTCGTATCGGCAGCGGAGCCTTTGCCCACAAGGGGCTGCCGATGAGTGCTTGACGCAACAGAGTTGCGATTGTTTGTCGGCTAGCGCATCAAAGGTCTCGCCAGATTGTTTGTGCGGTGTAAACCGCCTTGCTGGTAACCTTGCTATAAAGGAATCTGTAAAAGCCATGTCGATTCAATGGTTGTCAAAGCATTATGACGAGATTGAGAATGAGCCGGGGATGATTGTGATTGACGAGGCGCACCATGCGCTCGCCAAGACCTACAAGGAGATGTGGGAGAGATTTCCAAAGGCTAAGTTTCTGGGGCTGACGGCTACACCTTGCCGACTGAATGGCAAGGGATTCACGGATTTGTTTGATGTGTTAGTGCAGTCGTGGAGTGTTCCTGAATTTATCTGTAAGGGAAGGTTGGCAACTTACGACTTTGTGAGCATCAAGTCGGATGGTGTGACGCAACGGCTCATCGACTCCTTGCAGAAACGAGGGGCGGATGGTGACTATCAGAACAAGGAGATGGATATGTTGCTGAATAAGCGACCGAGCATAGAAAGGCTCTATCAGAGTTTTACTGATTTTGCTAAGGACAGAAAGGGTATCGTGTATGCTATCAATATCAGTCATGCCAAGAAAATCACAGAGTTGTATCAAGAGCATGGGGTCAAGGCGGTTGCAATTGACTCGAAAACTCCTGCTACGGAAAGACAACAAGATATTGAAGCTTTCAAGAAAGGCGACATCCAAGTGTTGGTGAACGTGGACATCTTCTCGGAGGGCTTCGACTGTCCTGATGTGGAGTTCGTGCAGTTGGCTCGTCCTACACTGTCGCTTGCCAAGTACTTACAGATGGTGGGACGAGGACTGCGAGTAGCTAAGGGGAAGAAGAACTGCGTCATCATTGACAATGTGGGATTGTATCGGGTGTTCGGCTTGCCTTCACAAATATGGAACTGGAATGCGATGTTCGAGGGACGAATAAGCAAAAAGGATGTGCAGGAAACTGTGGACATGAGCATAGCCACTACAGCAGCTGTAATTTCTGAAAAAGATGGGAAAGCGAAACGTGACGTTGATTCGGAAATGATGATGGTAATGAGCCACGACCTGCTGACACAAACCTTTGAACTGCAAAAGGAAGACGAAGAAATCATTCGAAAGCGTGAGAAGTTGCTCAGTGGCGGTATGGGAATGGTGAAGTTTGTCGGTAAACAATTAGTGAGATTGACTGAGCCAAAGAACAACAGAATGGCATACGTGGATTTGAAGAACATGAACTATGTTACTTGGATATGTACCGACAGGGAGGTTCCACAAGTGGTGAATGTTGGTGGTGTGGAATTTGTGAAATACCACAAAGAATTGCATAGCAGAACTAAAAACGAATTCCAAGCCTATTATACGCCTGGTTGCATCGAAAACATGGGTTTCTATAGCCGGTATGTGTATGGTTCTAGATTTTACATGTGCAGAGTCCTGGAAAACGACCAATCGCATTTAGGAGGACATTGTGCCATTTTCCTGCATAACGACCCTGCGGAATATTATTGGTTGAGCGGTGAGTTGCACGATGGCAGTTTGGTGGTGATGAGTGACAGCCATCGCTATTACTGGGTGGAGAAAGAAAAACAGAAGGAATATATCGGATGCGCCAGGAGTTATGAAGAAGAGAGCAAAATGAACGAGCGACTTGAAGAAATCGTGAAAATCACCAATCTCAGGGTGAATGAGAAAAAGCAAGCGATTGAGAAAAACTTGAAAAAGCTTGAACCATGCAGGATTGGCAGCAAATGGGGACTGCAAGGAATTGACAAGCGTGTTGTTGTTCCGCCGATATACAGAAATATTAGAAAGGAAAATGGTTTCTTTGCCTTTGAACAGTTGTTTAATCATTGGGGCGTGATGGATAGCCAAGGCAAGGTGGTGATAGAACCTAAATATGACAAGGTGGAAGTGACTGCCGAAGGGATGGCGATATTGAGTGATGTGACTGGAAAAACACAAACTATCAATCTGAAATAATGAAAGAAATTAAACTCTTTGATTATCAAGAGGACATGGTGAAGCGAGTGCAAGAAGCATTCAAGCATCATGATGCCGTGATGGTACAAATGCCAACTGGTACAGGAAAAACCCATGTGCTTGCGTCTATCGTGGGATTGTTCTTGAAGAAGAATGTATGGGTTGTTGCCCATAGGCGTGAACTTGTATCACAAATCAAGGACACGCTTGGATGGTTCTTTCCAACCTTGGACTCAGAAAAGATACAAGTTGTGTCCATCCAGTGGCTGTCGAGACATTATCGGGAGCTGAAGGAGAAGCCGAGTCTGATTGTGATAGACGAGGCACACCATGCCTTGGCGGAGACATACGCCGAGGTGATGAACGCTTACCCGAAGGCGAAGAAGTTGGGACTGACGGCTACGCCATACAGACTGAACGGCAAGGGATTTACCGATTTGTTCGACACGCTGCTGTGCTCTTGGAACATGGAACGGTTTATCGCCGAAGGGCGGCTGAGCCTGTATGACTACTACTCCATCAAGCCAGACTGTGCAGACCAACTACTCATCGACTCGTTGCAGAAACGAGGGGCAGATGGGGACTATCAGCAGAAGGAACTGAACGAAGTGATGGACGTGAGACCGTCGCTCGAAAGGCTTTGCTTGACCATCAAGCAGTATGTGCCGGGGAAGAAAGGCATCGTATATGCCATCAGTATTCAACATGCCGAGCATATTGCCGAGTTCTATCGGGAGAATGGCATCAAGGCGGTGGCCATTTCGAGCAAGACTCCACTCGCAGAGCGAAAACTGTTCATCGAGAAGTTCAAAAAAACGCACACAGATCTCACGGATTCCACGGATAATGAGATTGAGGTGCTGGTGAGTGTGGATTTGTTCTCGGAGGGATTCGACTGCCCGGATGTGGAGTTCATTCAGTTGGCGAGACCGACACTGTCATTGGCGAAATATATGCAGATGGTGGGACGTGGACTGCGTGTGGCTGAGGGCAAGGACTGCTGCGTGATACTGGACAATGTGGGACTGTACAAGCGGTTTGGATTGCCATCGG
>ERZ808270.84-NODE-84-length-62191-cov-8.589883_pt1 | contig 62191 bp, 41 predicted proteins | sample MGYA00521082_ERZ808270 | MGnify/ENA primary metagenome ERZ808270 (study PRJEB31516, sample SAMN03275594) | gut metagenome | biome: mammalia-associated habitat; material: feces | host: Papio cynocephalus | place: Kenya | collected 2012-07-27 ... | reverse complement strand
CTCTTTCTCCCAGTTAGTCGGGGGCGAGGGCGCCCCCTCTCCCAGTTAGTCGGGGCGAGGGCGCCCCCTCTCCCAGTTAATGAAATATTATTGTTAAATAAAAATCTTATGAAGAATCTTTTACTTTCTGCCCTTCTCTTGGGGGGCGCACTCAATATGAACGCAGCACAAAAAATAGACCGCATCGACCCAACCAACTGGTTTGTGGGCATGAAGAATCCGCAAGTGCAGCTCATGGTGTACGGCAAGGACATACGCTCTGCCGAAGTGTCAACCGACTATCCCGGCGTGCGCATCGACTCGCTTGTGCGTCTCGACTCACCCAACTACTTGTTGGTGTACATGAACGTGAAGGACGCACAGCCCGGAACGATGAATCTGCAATTTCGCGCACCGAAGGGCAAGACCAGCGTGAAATACGAGCTTAAGGCACGCGACATGAGCGGCGATGAGCGTAAGGGCTTCACCAATGCCGACGTGCTCTACATGCTCATGCCCGACCGTTTTGCCTCGAGCGGCAAGCATCTCAACGTGAAGGGCCTTAATGCCTACACGGTCAATCGCCGTGAGCCGTCGCTCCGTCATGGCGGCGACCTTGAGGGCATACGCCAGCATCTCGACTATTTCACCGACCTCGGCGTGACAGCCCTTTGGTTCACGCCCGTACTTGAGAACAACTCGCCCGACCATGGCAAGCAGAGCACCTATCATGGCTACGCCACTACCGACTACTACCGCGTCGACCCGCGCTTCGGCTCCAACGCCGACTATCGTCAGCTCGTCGACGACGCTCATAGGAAAGGGCTGAAGGTCGTGATGGACATGATTTTCAACCATTGCGGCTTCGAGCATCCGTGGGTGAAGGACATGCCGACGAAAGACTGGTTTAATACGCCCGAATGGCTCGCGCCGGAAAATCAGAAGAATGCCGTGAAGACAAAGACTATGGACGGCGACCAAATGACCAACGACAAGTATCAGCAGACGAGCTATAAGCTAACGCCCGTGCTCGACCCTTACGCGTCGAAGATTGATCTCCACGAGACGGTGGACGGATGGTTCGTGCCTACAATGCCCGATCTCAACCAGCGCAACCCTCATCTCATGACATACCTCATTCAGAACTCCGAATGGTGGATAGAGACAGTGGGCATCGACGGCATACGCATGGACACCTATCCCTATGCCGACCGCAAGGGCATGGCTCACTGGATGGAGGTGCTCAACACGGAATACCCCAACTTCAACACCGTCGGCGAGACATGGGTGACGGAACCTGCCTACACTGCCGCTTGGCAGAAAGACTCCCCGCTTGCCGAAATCAACTCCAACCTCAAGACCGTCATGGACTTCTCCTTCTTCGACAAACTCAATCAGGCGAAGACTGAGGAGACCGACGACTGGTGGAAGGGCTTCAACCGCATCTACAACTCTTTGTGCTACGACTATCTCTACGTTGACCCGTCGCACGTCATGGCGTTCATCGAGAACCACGACACCGACCGCTTCCTTGGCGAGGGACAGGACTCGCTCGCCCTCAAGCAGGCGCTCGCTTTGCTCTTGACGGTCAACCGCATTCCGCAACTCTACTACGGCACGGAGATTATGATGAACGGCACTAAGCGCGTCACCGACGGCAATGTGCGCCGCGACTTCCCCGGAGGCTTCCCCGGCGACGAGCACAACGCTTTCAACCGCGCCGAGCGCACGAAGGCGGAGCAGGATATGTTCCGCTTTACGAGCCGCCTGCTCCACTGGCGCCAGGGCAACGAAGTGATTGCAAAGGGCAAGCAAACGCAGTTTATTCCGTTTAAGGGCGTATATGTCGTGGCGCGCACGCTTGGCGACAAGGCGGTGATGACCGTCATCAACGGTACATCGAAGAGCGCAGTAATGTCCGTCGCACGCTATCGCGAGATTATAGGCTCACGCACATCGGCTGTCAACGTCCTCACCGGTCACACCATCGACCTCTCGAAGGACGTGAAACTTCAGCCGCGTGGCGTCATGGTGCTGAGCATGTAGCAGGATGTTAAAACATTCAAATAACAATAATCAGTAGCGGAGACATGAGTTAATTCGTAATTCCAAATTCCAAATTCGTAACTCGTAACTCGTAACTCGTAATTCGTAATTCGTAACTCGTAATTCGTAATTCGTAACTCGTAATTCCTAATTCGTAACTCGTAACTCGTAACTCGTAACTCGTAACTCGTAATTCCTAATTCGTAACTCGTAACTCGCAATAAATACTTAAACCAACAATGAATAATCTAAAGAAATCAATTGCATGTGCAATTTGCGGCATGGGCTTCCTGCCTCTCGCCGCCAATGCCCAGGGATGGCCGTCAGCCTATCAAGGCGTGATGCTGCAGGGCTTCTATTGGGACAGCTACGACCGCACGCAGTGGACGCAACTTGAGTCGCAGGCGGACGAACTGTCACAGTATTTCCGCCTCGTGTGGGTGCCGCAGAGTGCCTACTGCGGCGGCAAGTCGATGGGCTACAACGACCTCTACTGGTTTTCCAACTATAACTCTTCGTTCGGCACGGAGGCACAGCTCCGCTCAATGATAGCCACGTTCAAGGCTAAGGGCATCGGCACCATCGCCGACGTCGTCATCAACCACCGTGGCACTGTCAATAACTGGTTTGACTTCCCCTCCGAAACCTATCGTGGCGTCAACTATACGATGACGTCTGAAGACGTCTGCTCCGATGACGATAAAGGCAAGGCAGCGTCGGCGGCGCAGTCGCAGGGCGTGAGCCTTAGCAAGAACAAGGACACGGGCGATGGATGGGACGGCATGCGCGACCTCGACCACAACTCCGCCAACGTGCAGACCTGCGTAAAGGCTTATCTGCAGATGCTTCTCGACGACCTCGGATACGCCGGCTTCCGCTACGACATGGTGAAGGGCTATGCCGGGAAGTTCACCGGCATCTACAATGCGTCAGCCCAACCAAAGTATTCCGTTGGCGAGTATTTCGACGGCAACAAGTCGGTAGTGACCTCCTGGCTCAACTCCACGAAGGTGGACGGGCAGATTATGTCGGCAGCGTTCGACTTCCCGTTCCGCTACACCGTGCGTGACGCAGCCAACAACTCCGACTGGAGAAAGCTCTCCGCCACGAGTCTTGCCTCTGACGCTGCCTACAAGCGCTATGCCGTAACCTTCATCGAGAACCACGACACGGAGAAGCGCCCCGACGCACAGCAAGACCCCATACGCAAGGACACGCTTGCCGCCAACGCCTATCTGCTTGCCATGCCGGGCACACCGTGCGTCTTCTACAAGCACTGGACCGACTGCAAGGACGACATCAAGAACATGATACTCCTGCGCAATTTCGCCGGCATCAACAATGAGAGCACGTCGGCGTGTGACGAAAGCTACACGTCGCGCTACGTGGTGACGGTGGACGGCTCGCGCTGCAAGTTGCGCGCAGCTGTCGGCACTACAGCCAATGCCTACGAGGCAGGCAGCGGATGGGCGCTCGCTGCCGAGGGCTACCACTGGCGTTATTTCCTCCCGACGAATGTAGAGCTTGCCGTTCCGTCGCTCGCCTCCGGCGTCTACTACAACGAGCCGTCGCTGACGCTGCGTGCCGTCTCTGCCTCTGCCTCTGCGCAGATTGTCTACACGCTCGACGGCTCTGAGCCTACAGCCCAGAGCACGAAGGCGGCTAACGGCTCGCAGCTGACGCTGCCCTATGGCAACGTGACGCTGAAGGCGGCACTCCTCGTGGGCGGCAAGGTGGGCGATGTGCAGACGCGCTATTACGACGTGCGCCGCTTCTCGCCTTACTCCATCTCCGTGTATGTCAACACCGACAACGTAAAATGGAGCAACACCTACTTCTGGACGTGGGGCGGCGACGGCACGCACGGCCCCGCTAACAGCCAATGGCCTGGCGACAACGTTACGCAGACCGTCGAGCAGAACGGGCGCAAATGGTTTGCGAAGTCGTTCGCTATCAACAATCCCCACGACTACGTGAGCTTCGTCTTCGCCCAGAGTTCATCGGTGCAGACGGTGGACATCAGTGACGTTACCTCCACATCGTATTTCGAGGTGCTCACCTCAAAGGACTCCAACGGCCACTATTACGTGAAGAACGTAACGTCCGACCAGCCAACTGCCATCTCTTCGCTGCGCCTCCCCGCAGCAGTTGCCGCCACACGTGTAGTGTCGGTGGATGGTCGCGTGGTCAGACGCTTTGAGGGCAGCGTGTCTATGGCAGACGCCGTCAGAGGTCTTGCTCCCGGCATCTATGTCGTGGGTGGCAAGAAGGTTGTGGTAAGATAATGAAGAGGGCGTGTCAATGCCCTAATTGAAAAGTTGTAAGAGCTCGTTGTATGCCCATTGCTGGTGTGCAGCGAGTTCTTTTTTTGTATAGAATTTCCGCTAATTAATATTCTTCTTACTGATAAGTATGTGTTCAGTAATTTTACACATCTACTTATGCTAAATAATAATAAAAGCGTAACAAAAATAATCTGATTTCAAAAACATTCCATTATCTTTGCGCTGAACGCAACAATAAAGACAAACGATAAAAGATATAAAAATCCTCGAAATACAGGAGACAGAAAACTTTTGAAATAAATATGAACTTACGATTCAATACATCTTTGGCAGAAGGTTACAAAAGTGCAAGCCAAATAGCTCGTGTACTCACGGAAGATTGGCTCGCACATAATATGTATTGTCCAATTTGTGGTGAAGAGACTATTAGACATGCAGAACCGAATGCGCCAGTAAAGGATTATGTTTGTGATAGTTGTAAGTCGCAATATGAATTAAAAAGTAAAAGAACAGAAAGTGATAGATTTCAATCTATTGTAGCTGATGGCGTTTACAAAACGATGATTGACCGCATCACTTCTTTGGATAATCCCAGTTTCTTCTTTATGCATTATGACAGATATGAAGTCAATAATCTTGTTATTGTTCCGAAATGCTTCTTTACCCCTAATGTGATTGAGAAGCGAAAGGCATTATCAGATGATGCACGTAGAGCAGGATGGGAAGGATGCAATATTATAATGCGAGAAATACCTACTACGGCAAAAATTCCTATTATTCTTAATGGGCAGGTCTTGCCAATTAAAAATGTGGTTTCGCAGTATAATAAGGTATACAATCTACAGACACGTTCCATGGAAAGTAGAGGGTGGTTAATGGATACTTTGCACCTTGTTGAACGATTAGAGGAGACTTTTACGCTCAATCAGATGTATGCTTTTTGTGAAGAATTGAAGTTGAAGCATCCGAATAACAATCATATTCAAGATAAGATTAGGCAGCAACTTCAATTCTTGCGAGATAAAGGCATTATTGAATTCAGAGGACGCGGAATTTACAAAAAAATATAAACATGAAAAATATACCAAATTATATTGGCATTTTAGACTTTTGGGAAAGGAGGGTTTTGAAAATTAAACTCTCGAAAGAAGAAAAAATATGCAGTACGATGTGATGATATTGAAGAGATAGTGGATATGTTATCTGGAAAATATCTATTTTCATTTTCTAATTGTAATGGATGAGGATTAAAAAATGACAGAGGAATTTATTGGATTTTAGATTTTAATATGACAGATTTTATTTTTTATACAACAGAAGGGTTCACACAAGACCCTAAAGGTGATGATGTTGAAAATTGCCAAGTAATTGGTAGAACTTTTGGAGATGATATGGATGATGCAAGGAACAATCTATTAAAAGAGAATCCTTGGATTGAGGAACATGGCTTTGATGCAGATATGTTTATTGGCAAAGAACTCGCATCATGTAAAAATGCAGACAAACAGTTATCTTTCTTGATAGAACTACTTGACGAAAAACAACTTAACGAATATACGACTTGGCTCAAGTCTCTTGAGTAGATAGTGGCAACATTCAAATACCATTTTGATAATCCGTTTTCCTTGTTTACTCGTATCTTGTCTACTGTTGAGCAAGTTGCAAACTTGCGAAACTTGAGTAAACAAGATAGAGAAATATTGTACATGAAGTAAAAAAGTGTTACAAAAGTTTTATACGACAAGTATCAGTAAGACTTCCTAACTCCCGCTAACTTCCGATAGAGAAAAGTTGTTATCGCGCACATTCGGAGAAGTATCTAAAAGAAAGTGAAAAAGCCGAAAAACTCGCTTTTTTATTTGGCTGATACAACGAAATAACCTATATTTGCGATGTCTTAATAACACAACGCAACAGCGTCGCGCTTAGTGGACATGAGAAAAAACAGAACTATTAACAGCTAAAAAACCTTTTATACTATGAACGTTGAGAAAATATTGCATGACCTTGAGGCCAAGCACCCTGGAGAATCAGAATACTTGCAGGCTGTACGCGAAGTGCTTACATCTATAGAGGACGTCTACAACCAGCATCCGGAGTTTGAGAAAGCGAAGCTTATAGAGCGCCTTGTGGAGCCGGAACGCATCATCACGTTCCGCGTGCCATGGACAGACGACAAGGGCGAAGTACACGTCAACATCGGCTATCGCGTACAGTTCAACAGCGCCATAGGCCCGTACAAAGGCGGACTGCGCTTCCATCCTTCCGTGAATCTCTCCATCCTGAAGTTTCTCGGCTTCGAGCAGACGTTCAAGAACGCGCTCACAACGCTGCCAATGGGCGGCGGCAAGGGTGGCTCCGACTTCTCCATCCGCGGGCGCTCCGACGCTGAAGTGATGCGCTTCTGCCAGGCTTTCATGACTGAACTTTATCGCCACATCGGTCCCGACGAGGACGTTCCGGCTGGCGACATCGGCGTGGGCGGCAGAGAAATCGGTTATCTCTTCGGCATGTACAAGAAATTAACCCACCAATACCAGGGCGTGCTCACGGGCAAGGGCCTTGAGTTTGGCGGATCACGTATACGCCCTGAGGCGACGGGCTACGGTGCACTCTACTTCGTGAAGCAGATGCTCGCCACGCGCGGACTCGACCTTCAGGGCAAGACCGTAGCCATCTCCGGCTTCGGCAACGTAGCCTGGGGCGCCGCAAAGAAAGCCACGGAGCTTGGCGCTAAGGTCATCACGCTGTCGGGTCCTGACGGATATATCCTCGACGAGAGCGGCATAGCCGGCGACAAGATAGACTATATGCTTGAGTTGCGCGCAAGCGGCAACGACATCTGCCAGCCTTACGAGGACGAGTTCCCCGGCTCGAAGTTTGTGGCAGGCAAGAAGCCTTGGGAAGTGAAGGCAGACATCTATCTCACCTGCGCAACGCAGAACGAGCTCAACGGCGACGACGCCGACATGATTCTCGCGCAGAAGCCGGAGTGCGTGGCTGAGGTGTCCAACATGGGATGCACGGCTGAGGCTGTGGAGAAGTTCATCGCCGCCAAGCAACTCTTCGCTCCGGGCAAGGCTGTCAATGCCGGAGGCGTCGCTACATCGGGCCTTGAGATGACGCAGAATTCCATACGCTTGAGTTGGAGCGAGAAGGAGGTGGACGAGAAGCTCCACTACATCATGCACTCCATCCACGAGCAATGCGTGAAGTACGGCAAGCGCCCGGACGGATTCATCGACTACGTGCGCGGAGCTAACATTGCCGGCTTCATGAAGGTTGCCAATGCCATGATGGCTCAAGGCATCGTATGATAACCAAAATAATTATATTGTGATTCTGAGAAGAACTATTTCAATTCTTATAACTCTGATAAGCCTTACCCTCGCCTGTGCGCAAACGCAGACGGGTAAGGCTTCGTTTTATTCTAAGCGAGCCACTGGTGCGCGTACAAGTAGCGGCGAGCGCCTCCACCACGACAGTCTGACGTGTGCCCACCGCACCTATCCGTTTGGCACGCTTCTGCGTGTGACCAACGAGCGCAACGGCAAGCAGGTTGTCGTGCGCGTCACCGACCGTGGACCGCACGGCAGAGGACGCATTATCGACCTCTCTTATGGCGCGGCGCGTGAGCTCGGCATATTGGCGCAGGGCGTCGCCGTGGTGAAGGTGGAGCGCATCAACAAGTCGAAAGTGCCCTATAAGCCCGAGCCGGAAGAATTGCCTGAGATTGACTTTGAGGTGACAGAATACGACCTTCCCGAGAATGGCGTATTCCATTTTTCAACGGCAGACAAGGGCAAGAAGAAAACTCCCGCATCAAAGAAAAAGAAATAAAAAAAAGGATAGAGTAGGGTGTGCTGCTCATACTCTGAATTTTCCCAGGGCGTGTCAAAACTCACAAATTGTGATTATCCGTAGCGGAGGTCTCCGGCCTCCGCAGCAAGCGGATGTTACTAATATATTGATATTTAATCGATTGCGTATAATGGTTGCAGCGGAGGCCGGAGACCTCCGCCACGGACAATACTGCAAATTTGCTTTTTGACACACCCTCATCCACCCTCCTTACTTCTTCTTTTGCCTTTCGCCTTTTTATTTCTCCTTCGTTGTAATGTCGAGCACCGTGACGTAGCTGACCGGACGTCCGTCGCGCGATGCCGACACGAGGAGCTTAATCTGACCGTCCTTCAAGCGGCGGTCGCCCTTGATGGTGGCTGTGTAGCGTATGCCTTGATGAGGCTCAATGTTCTCCACGGTGATGCTCGGCGAGATGTAGATGCGGCTATTGTCGGATGACTCTTTGACGGTGGGTACAATGTTGCGCACGACATCATCGCTGTTGTTGAAAATCTCAAACACCACTTTTCCTATCTCTTCACCGCTGATGGCTCCGTCGCCGTCGGTGTCGCTGAAGCGCACGTTCCTAATCTCAAGCGTGTTCTTGGCGTCGGCTGACGAGGCAGAGCGCGTGCCGACGGACGAGGACGGCAGCGTGGAGTCGGACGATGGAGAGAAGTCGATGCGGTCGTCGCCGGAGTTGTTGGGGTCGACAACGTTCGACGGGTCGAACTGCGTGTCGGAGGAGTCAATAGGCTCCACTTCGTCGTTTGTGTTGCCAGATGTGCCGCCAGTGCGCGGATAGATGTCGTCCTGCGTCGAACTGCTGCCAAACTGGCGTTTTGCCTTCTGCCGTTGTATGCGCTGGTTGCGCTGCGCGAGCATCTCATGGTCGGCCTCACGCTGCGATTTCTCGGCTGCGTCGCCGATGGCAGCTCCGGCAACTGCGCCGCTCGCCATGCCGATTACCGTTCCGATGTCGCTGCCGCGCGGACCGCCGATGATGCCGCCGATGGCAGAACCGAGTACCGAGCCGAGCGATCCGCCTGCATAGGCTCCCGTTCCGGCTCCCGTGGTGCAGCTGCTTACAAGCATCACACCGCATACCAACATTACTGAATATCTTTTCATTTCTTTTTTTTTTTTTGTATTCACCTAATTATTTTGCAGCCTTCAAGACGAACACCTTCGTCTCGTGGGGCTCTACCGTTCCGCTCCATTTGCTCGCCTTGCTCGCTATGTCGCGGTGTTGCCACACGTCGCGCACAGTAAGACGGCCGCTGATGCCGAGGTGCGCAAAGTCTACCGTCATGCGCTGACGCTTGTCAGACGGGTTGAGAAGGGCGACGGCGTGGGAGCCGTCGGCAAGTGGCTTGACGAACACCTGGTGCTTCTCGTCAGCCACGACGCGTCGTGCAGCCTTGCCGAGCGGGTCTTGATTGATGGCGATAATCTCTTTGTTGAGCAATATGCGGCGGTCGTCGGGAGAAACGTGGCGCAGGTCGTTGGTCATGGCAAGCACGGAAGAAAGCATACACCAGAGGCTCATCTGTGTTTGGTATTCCGTTTGCGAGCAGCCGACGCCCCCGAGGTCGCTCGACGGTCCGCCCTTGCCGTCGAGTCCTACGACGAGCATGTCCATGTCGGGCCACTGTCCGGGACGGGCGTGCTCGGCAAGCGGAGCCGTGATGTTCACGATGTCGAGGATGCCCATGCCGCCTTGATGCACGATGTCCTTCCACATGTCGCGCACGTCGTAGCTCGTGCGCCACAGCTGTCCACCCACCTGCTCACACCATTCCTCGGCGTTGCGCTGCCCCCATTCGCAGATGCCGAGCACGATGTCGCGTCCCGACTTCTGCAGGGCGTCTGCCATGGTGCGGTAGCGGAGGCGCGCCGTGGCGCTGTCGGCAGGCGCGTTGCAGTAGTCGTACTTCAGATAGTCGATGCCCCATGAGGCAAACGTGCGGGCGTCCTGCTCCTCAAAGCCGAGGCTGGCGGTACATCCGCCGCACGTGAGCTGCGCGGCGTCGGAGTAGATGCCGAGTTTGAGTCCCTTGGAGTGAACGTAGTCGGCGAGTGCCTTCATGCCCGACGGAAACTTCTCCGGGTCGGGGATGATGTTGTTGAAGCGGTCGCGTCCGCCTTGCCACAGGTCGTCGATGAAGATGTATTCGTAGCCGGCGTCACGGAAGCCACCTTCCACCATGGCGTCGGCGGTTTCGCGGATGAGCTGCTCGGAGATTTTTCCCTGGAAAAGATTCCATGTCATCCAGCCCATTGGCGGACGCGGGGCAAGCAGGCGTCGCGGCGTAGGCTGCTCGGTGGCAGAGGATGTAGGCTGCTCGGTGGCAGGGGATGTCGGTGAGGATGCCGAGGACGATAGTGATATGGCTGCCATTGCGGCAGAGAAAATAAGCGACTTGTACATATCTCGGTGTTTGAATTTTATCTTGTGAAACAAATGTTTATGGGTTTTGTCTGCTAAGTTACGGATTTTTTTCCAACCCGCGTGTCGTTATCAATAATATAATGTAATTTTGTAATGACAAATCACTAAAAAGACCAAAAAGCAAGAATAATGGAAAAGAAATACAGATTTGAGGTTTGCGCCAATGGCGTAGAAAGTTGTTTGGCGGCAGAACGTGGCGGCGCTGACCGCGTGGAACTGTGTGCCGGAATACCTGAGGGCGGCACCACTCCTTCTTATGGCGAGATAAAGACGGCGCGACGCATGCTGTCGAAGACGCGCCTGCACGTCATCATACGCCCGCGTGGCGGCGACTTTCTCTATTCGCCGCTCGAGATTGAGCGTATGGAGGAGGACATAAGGATTTGCCGTCGACTTGGTGTAGACGGTGTTGTTGTCGGATGTCTGCTTGCTGACGGCACTCTCGACATGGATGCCAACCGCTGCCTTATAGCTGCTGCAAAGGGAGAGGGGGAGAAAGAAGGAAAGCCAATGTCGGTGACGTTCCATCGGGCGTTCGACCGTTGCCGCGACGCGCGCCTCGCGCTTGAGCAGCTTGTGGAACTGGGTGTCGACCGCGTGCTGACATCAGGGCAACAGCCAACAGCCGAACTGGGCATTCCGCTTTTGAAGGAGCTCAACGCCCAGGCTGCCGGACGCATCACGATTCTCGCCGGATGTGGAGTAAACGAGGGGAACATTCGGAAAATCCAACTCTCAACCGGCGTACATGAATTCCACTTTTCTGCACGCACGCCCGTTAAGAGCCGTATGGAATACATAAACTCCGACGTGTACATGGGCGCAAAGGATGCCGATGAGGGCACGCTCATGTACACGTCGGAGGATAGAGTGAGAGCCACAATTGGGGCTTTGGAAGAGGATTAGAAGCACGCCTCCATGACACGTTTTGTCGCTCCCGTGTGCTCCTCTACCACTTTCCCGGCTGCGCCGCCAAGCTCACTGATGAGCTGTGGATGGGTGTTGAAGTCGTTCATGGTGGCGGCGAAGTCGTCGTAGTCGTGCACTTCTATGCCACCCTTGGAGCGGAGCAACCACTGTGCCTCCTGGAAATGCTTGTTGTTGGGACCGAAGAATACCGGCATCTTCCACACGGCTGCCTCCAGTACGTTGTGTATGCCGACGCCAAATCCGCCACCTACGTAAGCCACGCTGCCGTAGCTATAGACAGACGAGAGCAAGCCGAAGCAGTCGATGATGAGACATTCGGCATTGGCTGCCGTCTCCGGCGTCGCCTCCGTGTAGCGCACGACGGTGCGCTTGAGCTTGGAGAGTATCTGCTGAAGGTGCTCATGACTGATGACGTGGGGCGCGATGATAAGCTTCCAGTCGCGGTGGTCGTTGAAGTAGCGTATGAAGATGTCCTCGTCGGGACCCCATGAGGAACCCGCCACGAACACTTTTCCTCCTCGCACATCCTTGTCCACGATAGCAGGGGCTGCCGTGCCTTGGCAGAACGCCTCCACGATGGGCAGGCGCTTTGCAGCGTCGCGTATCTGAAGGACGCGGTCGAAGCGCGTGTCGCCCACAACTTCCGCGTTGTCAATGCCTATGCCGGCGAGGAGCTTGCGGCTCTCTTCGTTCTGCACGAAGAACTTGGTGACGCATCCGAGCACCTTGCCGTAGCTACGTCCATACCAGCGGAAGAACACCTGATCCTTGCGGAAGATGCTCGACACACTGTAGACGGGTACGCCCCGATGCTGGAGAATGTGGAAGTAGTTGTACCAGAACTCGTACTTGATGAAGAACGCCATGACCGGACGCACGGCGCGCAGGAAGCGGCGGGAGTTGCGTATGGTGTCGAGAGGCAAGTAGCACACGATGTCGGCACCCTTGTAATCCTTGCGCACCTCGTAGCCGGAGGGCGAGAAGAACGTCAGCAGTATCTTGTACTCCGGATGCTCCCGACGCAGGCTCTCCATGAGCGGCCGCCCCTGCTCGAACTCGCCGAGCGAGGCGGCATGGAACCATACGTACTGGGCATCGGGGTCCACCTTCTCCTTGAGCAGGCGTACTGCCGCACGCTCGCCGCGCCACATCTTGCGCACCTTCTCGTTGAAGATGCTGGCGACGGCGACGCCTATCAGATACAAGTAGATTACGATGTTATACATATAAGAATTACTTATTTATCCCAGCACCTCAATAGCTTTACGCAGGCGCTTCAGCGTCTCCTCCTTGCCGAGGAATGCTGAGATGTCGAACATGCCAGGACCCTTGCCGATGCCGACGAGGGCAAGGCGGAAGGCGTTCATCACATCGCCGAGCTTATAGCCCTTCTCTTCCACCCATTTCATTACTATTGGCTCCTGTCCCTCAATGGAGAAGTCGTCGATGCCGCTCAAGACGTCGGCAAGCTCGCTCATGACCTTGGCAGAGTCGGCCTTCCAACGCTTCTTCACGGTCTTCTGGTCGTACTCCATAGGCGCGATGAAGAAGAATGAGCACAATGGCCACAGCTCTTTGACGAAGCTGACGCGATCCTTCATCATTGCCACAACCTGCGTGATGCGCTCCATCGACTCGTCAACGCCATTGTTGGCAACGATGGGAGCGAAGAGGTTGGCTATCTCCTCGTTCGACTTGCGGAGCATATACTCGTGGTTGAACCAGATACCTTTCTGGAAGTCGAACTTGGCACCCGACTTCGAACATTTGTGGATGTCAAACTGCTCAACGAGTTCGTCAAGAGAGAACAACTCCTGCTCTGTGCCGGGATTCCAGCCGAGAAGGGCAAGGAAGTTGACAACAGCCTCCGGGAAGTAGCCACTCTCGCGATAGCCCGACGACACCTCGCCCGACTTCGGGTCGTGCCACTCCAAGGGGAAGACGGGGAAACCAAGACGGTCGCCGTCGCGCTTGGAGAGCTTGCCCTTACCCTCTGGCTTGAGGAGAAGGGGCAGATGGGCGAAGGTAGGCATGGTGTCCTCCCAGCCAAAGGCACGATAGAGCAGCACGTGGAGAGGAGCAGACGGAAGCCATTCCTCACCGCGGATGACGTGCGTAATCTCCATCAGATGATCGTCGACGATGTTGGCGAGGTGATAGGTCGGCAACTCGTCGGCGCTCTTGTAGAGCACCTTGTCGTCGAGAATATCGCTCTTGATGACCACGTCGCCGCGTATCATGTCGTTGACGTGTACGTCAATGCCCGGCTCTACCATGAAGCGCACTACGTACTGCTCGCCGTCGGCGATGCGGCGCTCCACTTCTTCCTTGGAAAGCGTGAGCGAATTGGTCATCTGAAGACGCGTGCGGGCGTCATACTGGAAGTTCTGTATCTCGGCGCGCTTGGCTTCAAGCTGCTCTGGAGTGTCGAAAGCGATGTATGCCTTGCCGGCTTCAAGAAGCTGGTTTACATACTTCTTGTAGATTGCGCGGCGCTCGCTCTGGCGATAAGGACCGTGGTTGCCACCGAAGCTCACGCCCTCGTCAAACTTTATGCCGAGCCAGCGGAACGACTCTATGATGTAATCCTCGGCTCCGGGCACAAAGCGATGGGAGTCGGTGTCCTCAATGCGGAACACGAGATCGCCGCCGTGCTGGCGGGCGAAGAGATAGTTATACAATGCTGTACGCACTCCACCAATGTGCAATGGTCCGGTGGGACTCGGTGCAAAGCGCACCCTTACTTTTCTATCTGACATAAAATCTATTTATTTTTCGTGCAAAGATAATATATTTTTCCCGGTTTTCACATTTTTTTTGTAATATTGCAGTCCAAACCTCAAATATAATTAATGTATGAACAGATTTGAAAGGAGCAGAAGCTTGTTTTTGCGAAATATGCTCACACGACTCGCTCTTGTCGTCATCACGGTGGCGGTGATTGTGTGGGTGCTGCCGCGCAACGAAAGCCAGCGGTTCAAGTACGACATAGGTAAGCCGTGGATGTACGGCTCGTTCATCGCGAAGTTTGACTTTCCTATCTACAAGACCGACGCCACTATAAAGGCGCAGGAGGATTCGTTGCTCGAGACCTACCAGCCCTACTATAACTACGACAACTCCGTGGAGGCAAAGCAAGTGGGCAAATTCCTGTCCGACTTCCGCAATGGCATCCCCGGACTGTCGGGGCAGTACGTGCACATCATTGCCAACCGTCTCCACCAACTCTATCAGGCGGGCATCATGGACACGCCTGAATACAACGACATCTATCGCGATTCGACGACGCAGGTACGCATCGTCAGTGGCAACAACGCGCAGAGCGTCAACGTCATGTCGTTCTATTCCACCTTGTCTGCCTACGAGCAGCTCTTTGCCGACGACATCATCGCACAGCAGCGACCATTGCTCCAACGCTGCAATCTCAATAATTACATTGAGCCTAACCTCATCTTCGACAAGTCACGGTCGGAAACGGAACGCAACGACCTCCTTTCCTCCATTCCGCCGGCAAGTGGCATGGTCATGAGCGGACAGAAAGTGATTGACCGCGGCGACATCGTCGACGAATACACCTATCGCGTGCTCAACTCCTTCGAACGGGAGATGCAAAGGCGCAGCGCATCGTCCGACCAGATTACGAGCACCATCATCGGACAGGTGATTTTCGTCACACTCATGGTGACACTCTTCACTCTCTATCTCGGACTCTTCCGGCGCGACTACTTCGAGAAGCCGCGTTCCATCGCAATGCTCTACGCGCTCATAATGCTCTTCCCGGTCATCGTCTCGCTAATGATGCGCCACAACTTCATGAGCGTCTATATTTTGCCCTTCGCCATGGCTCCCATCTTCGTGCGTGTCTTTATGGACTCGCGCACGGCATTCGTCAGCCATGTCACGATGATTCTCATCTGCACAACTGCCGTACGCTATCAGTATGAATTCATCATCATTCAAATTGTTGCCGGACTTATAGCCATCTACTCCCTGCGCGAACTCACAAGACGCGCACAGGTGTTCAAAACGGGCATCCTCGTCGCCATGGGCAGTGCGCTCGTCTATTTCGCCCTACAGATGATACAAGACAACGACTTCGCCCAACTGGATCATGACATGTACTATCATTTCGTGGTGAACGGAGTGTTCCTCCTGCTCTCCTATCCGCTGATGTACATTATAGAGAAGGCTTTCGGATTTGTCTCAAGCGTTACGCTCTTCGAACTTTCCAACACCAATCGCGGACTGTTGCGCAACCTCTCGGAAATTGCGCCCGGCACTTTCCAACATTCCATTACCGTCGGCAACCTCGCTGCAGAGATTGCCAACAAGATAGGGGCTGACTCTCTCCTCGTTCGTACAGGCGCTCTCTACCATGACATTGGAAAAATGGCGAACCCCGTGTTCTTCACGGAAAACCAGGCTGGCGTCAACCCACACGACAACATGACCTACAAGGAGAGCGCACGCATCGTAATCAGCCACGTCACGGAGGGCGTGAAGATGGCGGAGAAAGCCAATCTGCCAACCATCATACGCGACTTTATCCTCACACACCATGGTAGAGGACTGACGAAGTTCTTCTACATCAAGTACTGCAATGAGCACCCTGGCGAGGATGTAGACAAAACGCCGTTCCAGTATCCTGGCCCTAATCCCTTCACTCGCGAACAGGCCATCCTCATGATTGCCGACGGCGTGGAGGCGGCATCGCGCTCTCTTTCGGAATACACGGAGGATACAATCTCCGCTCTCGTCAACAAAATCATTGACGGCGACGTCACTGACGGATACTTCAAGGAATGTCCCATCACCTTCCGCGACCTTGCACTTGCTAAACTCGTGCTCATAGAACGCCTCAAAGCAATCTATCACACGCGCATCTCCTATCCGGAAGCCAAGAAATAACGATGTGAGGGAAGGCTGGAGGACCGGTGGCGAGCACAACGGTCACTGCGGAAGTAAGTATTCAAAATTATCCGTATATATGGACAGCAATCTGTAGTAGGGTAGGGCATCCAACGCACGTAAGGGCAAAAGCTTAGACATTCTGAGGCTTTTGCCCTTTCTTGCTAAGGCAAGCCGAGCTCAGAGCGTTGCAGTCGTATCACATTCCTTTACCTTCCATCCCTCGACGACGTTTTAATATCCGTTACCTTCCATCCTTCGAAGATGACCATGTCGCAACACGCTGTAAAATGATAAATGTTTCTTAGCAACAACAAGAAAATTCCCTCAAACCTTGCACAAACTCTTCGTTTTGTGCATTATTACATCTTCTTATTGTTAATAGACCTTAAAACAATGATAGTTCTTACGGAAAAACAGAACAATTCGGTTACCTTTGCAACCAATTTCTAAGGTAATTAAGATGAATAAGTTAAAATTTGTTTGCTTGACAGCAGCGATTGCATCAAGCAGTGCCTCGTTTGCAGGAGGACTTCTCACCAACACAAATCAGAACGTAGCATTCAACCGTATGATGAGCCGTGAGGCTTCAATAGGTATTGACGGTGTTTACTACAACCCGGCAGGCGTTGTGTTCATGGGCGATGGTCATCATCTCTCTATCAACTGGCAGCTTGCCTATCAGAGCCGCACAATAAAGAACGACTATCAGCTGTTCAATTATAACGCAGCCAACCCCACCACGCCACGCGTGACAAAGGGCAAGGCGTTCGCTCCCGTCATCCCCTCTTTCCAGTATGCTTACAACAAGGGACGATGGTCGTTCCAAGGTAACTTTGCCCTGACGGGTGGCGGTGGAAAGTGTACATTCGACAACGGACTCGGCTCTTTCGAGCGTGTCGTTGCCAACATCGGATTGCTCGGCAACTCTCTCGCGCCCTACATGGGACGCATCCTGCCCACTAATCCAAACGTGCCCAACCCCGCTACGAAGCAGATGGGAGGCTATCAGTACTCTTACAATAGCTATATGCACGGCAGACAGTATTACTTCGGACTGTCGCTCGGAGCTGCCTACAAAATCAACGAGCATCTCGCAGTGGCAGCTGGCGTGCGTGGTATCTACGCCACATGCAACTACTACGGATACGTTAAAGACATCGCCTTTGTAGGAGCAGGCGGCAACAAACTTCCCCTTTCTGCCATCGTTGACCCCAACGATCCGAGAAGCTCCGACATTGAGCTCAATACCGACCAAAGCGGCTTTGGCGTGACGCCTTTCATAGGCGTCGACTACAAGACCGGACGCTGGAATTTCTCTGCCAAATATGAGTTCAAGACGCGTCTTCGCCTCAAGAACAAAGGAACTGTCATCAGTCCTGTCGCCAAACTCGGCGAAGTTGGTACAAACCTCGCTGCCTACGGAGTGCCAGTGCAGGCATTGCAAGCCATAGCTCCAAGCATCAATGAGGCAAAGGACAACATCAACCATCTCATCGCTGAGTACGACGAGGAGCAGAACAAAAAAGTCGTTGGCGACATCCCTGCCTATCTCACTCTCGGCGTAGGCTACAAGCCTGTTGATGCCCTCCGCGTAAATGTGGGCTTCCACTGGTTTGATGACAAGAATTCCACAACAACTTACCGCTTCACTGACCACGAAGGCAATAGCAACAAGGTGTACCGTCACAAGAAGCTCGACCGCGGTACGCTGGAGTACAACGCCGGCGTTGAATACGACATCAACAAGAAGTTCACGGTCAGCACAGGATGGCAATGCACGAGCTACGGACTTACTTCCGACTACATGGACGACAAGTCCTTCGTGACAAGTTCCAACTCCGTAGCAGTCGGTGGCGTCTATCACATCAACAAGAAGATGGCTATCCAGGCTGCCTACTTCCACACCTTCTACAACCACATGAAGACATCGGAAGAAGTGAATCTCGGAACGTCGAAGATCAGCTATGACTCCGATTATACACGCAACAACAACGTGTTCGCCGTTGGACTTGACATCAACTTCTAACAGCAGGCAAGCGATATTTGCCGCTTTTTAATAGATAAAGTAGTCTATCTACCATAAAAGGTTCATCCGTTATTTTCCGGATGAACCTTTTTTCTTGGTATGGGGTAGGGCTTTACAGGTTGTTAAAACACAACAATATTATATGAGCCTTTGCCCAAATAGCGTCCGTAAGGAAAAAGCTTGTTGCTAAAAACGAGAAAAGGCAGTTTCGAATATTCCGAAACTGCCTTTCTTATTTAACTATTTCTATGTTTTCTCTTTAAAAAAAACTTTTTTCTCCTTTAAGTAGAAGGTTTCAAAGCGTTTGACTTCCGCTCCGCCTCCTTAATGGGAGGACAAACGATTATTTATCGTTGCCTTCTCCCCACATACCTATTGCAGCACTTGCTGCAAATAGGGTCATCATCATTGTCATCAACATAACTTTCTACTTTAAACCATTATAACTACTAAACCTAAAAACCTAATACCTAACAACTAACCTTGGTTGAATTTCAAAACCTAATCCTATTGATTGTTACCTTACTACAATCTTACCTAACCTTAAAACTAATCCTTTAATGTATCCTGGACCTAATGGTCTTCCTAATCTTTTACCTTCTTTAAAGTTACCTGAATATCTTCTTTACCTTACTTCTTTAGTTTTTCCTGAATCTTTATTACCTCTGAAAGCTTATCCTATTGAAATGTATTTATACCTTTTAAATGTTGTTATTGTCAATCGGTTGCCTCACGGTTCCCTTGTTTTGACGATGCAAAGGTACAATTGTTTGCGTACACACACAAGCTTTATAAGCATTTTTTTGCTTAAACAGCGTCGTTATTGACATATATCAAAGCGATTGTGCGCGTTAACAATATAACATCACATGGGGTCAACGTCGAAGAATACGGTGAGTGTGGCGTAGCGGCGATCGGTGAGAAGAGCCTCTTTAGTGGCTCTCATGCAGCGTCTTGCAAGACTGAGATTGATGCCGAGTTCGAGTTTAAGCACTATCTTTCTTATCGATTCTGTCTTGACGCGAGCCACGGAAGGCTTGTCCGGACCGAGTACACGCTCACCAAACGACTGCCTAAGGCGTGAGGCAAGTTCTATGGCAGCCGTCTCCACGAGGCGTTCGTCGCGATGGCGCAGATAGACATACACGAGATGACAGAAGGGAGGATAGCGGAACATGCGGCGCTCTTCAAGCAAGTCGCGTGAGAAAGAAGTGAAGTCGGAGCCCACAACTTGATGGATGACGGGCAAGTCAGGACTTTTCGTCTGGAGTATTACGAGTCCGCGCTCGCCGCGTCTGCCCGCCCTGCCGCTCACTTGCGACAGCATTTGGAAAGCGTGCTCATAGGCACGGAAGTCGGGATAGTTGAGAAGATTGTCAGCATTTAGTATGCCGACAACCTTCACGTTGCCGAAATCGAGTCCCTTCGAAATCATCTGCGTTCCAATGAGGATGTCGGTGCGTCCGGCAGAGAAGTCCCTTATGATGCGTGAGTACGCCCCGGCGGAGCGCGTCGTGTCGAGATCCATGCGTGCTATGCGGGCGTCGGGAAACAGCTCGTGCACACGGTCCTCAATCTTCTCCGTGCCGTATCCTCTGCCAATGAGCTCCGTGCTTTCGCAGTTGGGACACTGCCGCGGCACGGCATACGTATAGCCGCAGTAGTGGCAAGTGAGTAGATTCTGCAGGCGATGGTAGGTGAGCGACACGTCACAGTTCTTGCACTTGGGTACCCATCCGCACACCTTGCACTCCACCATTGGCGCAAATCCTCTCCGGTTCTGGAACAATATCACCTGCTTCTTGTCGCGCAAGGCAGCGCGCATCGTCTCAAGAAGGTCGGGCGAGAAGGCTCCGCGCATCATCTTGCGGCGATAGAGATCCTTGATGTCGACGACGCGTATCTCCGGAAGTGCCACATCCTTGTAGCGCGTCGTCAGTTTCACGTAGCCGTATTTGCCCATGGAGGCATTGTAAAAACTCTCCATCGACGGCGTGGCAGTACCGAGTAGCACCTTTGCCCCGTCGTACATACGGGCAAGCATAATGGCAGCCGACCGTGCATGATAGCGTGGAGCAGGGTCTTGCTGCTTGAAAGACGTCTCGTGTTCTTCGTCGACAATGACGAGTCCGAGGCGCGAGAAAGGCAGGAAGACAGCGCTGCGTGCTCCGAGCACCACGTCGTAAGGTTCTGCAGAGAGCTGTTTCTTCCATATCTCCACGCGCTCAGCGTCGCTATATTTTGAATGGTAGATGCCGAGGCGGTTGCCAAAGACGCGCTGCAGGCGGTCGGTCATCTGCACGGTGAGGGCTATCTCCGGCAGCAGATAGAGCACCTGCTTGCCTTCGTTGATAGCTTTCTGTATGAGGTGGATGTAGATTTCTGTCTTGCCGCTCGACGTTACTCCATGCAGCAGCACCACGTTTTTCTCTTCAAAAAGTCTCTCCACGCTGTCCTTCGCCTGCTGTTGTGCAGGGCTAAGCTGCTGTATTAGTTCCGGATGGGCACTGCCTAAGTGGTTGAGTCTTCCCACTTCCCGATGGTATATCTCAAGGTATTTTCTGTTTATGAGTTGTCTCAGCACGGCATCTGACGCCCCAGAGGCGTTCTGCAGTTCGTCGTAAGCAATCTCTTGGATGTGCTGTGGGGGCCTTTCACCGTCGATTTCGTCCCAATGTGACAGTTGCAGATAGGTGTTGAACGTCTCGTGTTGCTTGTACGCCTTGGAGAGAATGGAGAGCACGAGATGCAGCGACTGTTCCGAACGTAGGTTGGCAGGAAGCGTCACGCAGCGCACCGTCTTCGGACGATAGTTCTCCTCAGCCTTCAGTCCGGCAGGCAGCGCCGCCTTGAACACGTCGCCAAGAGGCGCCATGTAGTAGTCGGCAATCCATTGCCAGAGTTTCATCTGTCGCTCCGTGAGCACCGGTTCCTGGTCAATAACCTGAAGGATGTCGCGTGTAGCAAACTGCGGCTTGCGTTCGTGAAGTTCCACAGCCATCGCCGTGTAGGTCTTCGACTTGCCAAGAGGCACGAGCACACGCACGCCAAGGCGCACCTGCGACGCCAACGACTCAGGCACGGAATAGGTGAACACGCCTTCGAGAGGCAGGGGAAGAATCACATCTACGTATTGCATCATGACATAGTTTAAATGTGAACCGCCGCTAAGCCAAAGACTTATTGGCATTTCAAATACGTTTTCAATAAAAGGAATGTTGTGTAGACCAGCATTCTTGTGGGGTGACAACCGGCAGAGTCGTCCGTAAGAGTACTCGGATTAACTGGTAGAGGGGACGACCTCGCCCCCGATATGCAAGAAAGAACGTTTCTCTTTGCTGGAAGCGAGGGCGTCCCCTCTACCAATCTTTATTCAGGTTTCGCAAGTTTGCCTTGCTCAACAGTAGACAAGTAAACAAGTAGGCAAGTAGACGAGTAGACAAGATACGAGTAAATAAGGAAATATGCCTTTTCTACAGATATCCTTTTAGAAGTAGTAGGCGAGACCAATCTGCCAAGCGTTCGTGCGTCCGCCATTCTTCGTGATGTTGGCAAGCTTCAAGTCGCCAGTTCTGCCACAAGCGATGTTGTAGTTGGCCGACAGCTGGAGATGGTTGATAAGTGTTACGCCAGCTCCGACGTTGACGCTGAACTGCGACGACTTGAGTTTCCACTCTGTGGCAGGATTTATTTCCTGCGTCTTGTCGCCGACGTTAAAGCCAAACTGCGGACCGGCGAAGAAGAATATGTTGGCCAGGCTGCCCAAGCCGATGCCATAGCGCAGATTGATAGGAATCTCTATCGACTGTCGCTTGAGGCTTTTAGAGCCGGGCAATTCATTGTTGCTCTCGTCGAGCGGCAGAGCCACCTTAGCCTCACGCTGGTCGTAGAGCGCCGAAGCGTCGATGCCGAGTCCGACGATGGGGAGAGTGAATTTAACGGTGGGGCCGATGAAGAAGCCCGTGCGGTTGTTGGCGTCGAGCACCTTTGAGTCGATGCTCATGCTTGTGACGTTGACACCGCCCTTCAGACCAAACTGTATACCAGCCTGAGCTGTGTTGGCTTGGAAGAGCATCGCCAAGGCGATTGCTGCTGATGCGAATAGTTTTCTCATACCTTTATTGGAGTTTTATGTGTTAAACGTGTAGTTAAGTTGCGTAACATTAGTGGCGCTGGCGACGCACCGTTACACGTGCGCTGCCGGAAGGCTGCGACGACTGCGACGAAGAGCGCTGTTTTTTCACCTTCTGCGTCTTCTTCGCGCCAGAGGCAGAGTCACCGGCGCGGCGGTTCTTCTTCCGTGCTGCCTTCAGCGCCTTCTTGTCAAGCTTGGCGATGCTGTCGAGCGAGTCCTTAGGCTCAGGCTCACCCCAGACGTGCTGCTCAAAGTCAGCCAGTTCCTTCTCAATGCGCTTCTGCTCCTTCGTCATAGCAGAATCCGTCGGACAATACTGCGCGAGCGTCTTGCCGAGCATGTTTGTCGTCTTGTAGATTTTGCCCTTGTACATGTTCTTCGTGAAGTAGTCGTCCATGGACATCGTGGCAGCATTGTTGAGATTGCTCGTCATGATAGTCTGCTTGGTGAGGAACGGTGCGAGGTCGTCGTATCTCACCCAGAAGAGCGGATAGCTTGTGGCGGCGTCGCCGAAGTCGTCCTCACGCTTCAGAATCGGACACAAAGCCAGCACCTTCGTGTGGAAAGCCGAGTTGCGGTCGTCGTAGTAGGCCGACTCCTTGATGTAGTAGGCAGTCACTTCACGCGAAGGAATGTCGCTGTCGTCGATGCGGATGCCGCGGTCGGTGCGTTCGTAGAAGATGTGGTAGTTGTCGAGAAACGACTTCAGATTGATTTTCGAGGCGTCGTCAAACACCTCGTTGCCGTCGAGCCTATATTCGTAGGCAGGTATGGAGCGCTTTAGCACGAGCTTGAAGATATACGTGAAGAGGTTCATCTGCGAGCCAACCGGCTCCACGGGGTAGTAGAGTCCGGCATTGGCGTCCTCCGTCAGGTTTATCTCACGATAGATGTCGCGCCGCCACGTCACGTCCTCGTCCATGGCCTTCTGCGTGGGGAAGGAAATCTGCGCGCGCACGCTCAGTCCCTGGTCCTTCTGCTGAGTCTGTTGCGCCTGTTCGCGCCGACGTGCCGCAGGCTGTGCCGACACCATGTCGGCACAGAAGAGAGCGGCAAGCAATATTGTCAGTATTTTCTTCATTGTTTCTTGGATATTATTGATAAGCCTTTACTTCACGATTACCTCCATTGAGCCATTGAGCTTTCTCGTTATGCCGTCGGGTCCTACAGCCGTTATGCGCGAGATGTAGAAGCGTTTGCCACGCGATAGTTTGCGGAACGTTTCGCGCTGTCGCTCGGAGAAGTTGGCTCCTGCCGACGCCATTGGCACAGCGTTGCCCATATTGTCGAAGAACACCGTCTCGAAGCTCGTCACCTTGAACTGTATGTCGAGGATGCCGTCGTCGATGGCTGCCTTTATGCCAGGAGCTGCCATGATGGACGCCTTGGCGAGTCCGCCGCCACGGAAGCGGTCGGTGCCGATTTGCATGTAAGCGGCGGGGTCGGGGAGTTTGCGCACGTGGAACGTGAACTTGCCCATCTGTCGCGACTTGCCGTTGGCGTTGGAGGCTACGTTAATAGTGACGTCGTGGCCTACAGCCGACGGGCGTGCTATGTACCTGCCCATGCCGATGCTGCGGAACGATCCGCCCGACATCGACGCCGAGACGGCATTGAGCGGCACGCCGGGGATGCTGACGCTGATGGGGTTGTCGTAGCCAGCGTAGAGAACATTCATGAGGTCGGCAGACACCGTTGCACTCGGGGCGACGACGGTGTACTTTTGTGTGAAGTCGCGGCGTATGACATTGCCTGCTCCGTCGCGCATGGTGATGTATCCGCCGAACTGATGTTCGCCGACTCCGCCAGCCGTGAAGCGGTAGAGTCCGTTGCTGATGCGCTGTCCGCCGACGTATATCTCAGGCTGCTGCGTCGTGTCGACGGCAGCCATGACAATCTGCGCTGAGAACTGGTCGCCGCTGATAACCGTGCGCGACTCCGGGATGACGAACGCCGAGAGCTTGTTGACGCGTATGTCCTTCATGTCGATGTTGCTGACAAGCGTATGGAGCACCTCGCCTTCAGCGTAGCGCACGTCGCTCTGCAATTTGGAAAGCAGCGTAACAGCGCCTGCCACAGGCATATCCTCGAACATGTACTCCTGCCAGTTCTTGCCCATTGTGTGGGCGTTGCGAGGGAGTTTCGTCGTGAGGTTGCTCTCGATGATTGAGCGCTGATGAGGGTCAGTCACCATCTTGAGGATGCGCTCGCGGAAGGAGTTGATGGCGTTGAAGAGCTTGCGTCCCTGCCCAGTGCCGGGAGCGAGCATCACGTGGCTCGCCGCCTCAAGGTTGTCCTTGCTTTTTATGTCGTTGAGATTGGCGTCCTTGCCGTCGGCCTCTCGCACAATTTGTTCCTTCAGGCTCTGCGCGAAGTTGTAGAGCGAGTCGCTCATGCGCTTCACAGCTGTCGCCTTGTCGAACCACTCCTTCACCTTCTGCGGATTGGCCTTCATCTGTTCGGCGAAATTGCCGTAGAGTGCCTCGTTCTCCTTGGAAGAGTTTGCCGTGGTGCGGTTGAGGCTCTCCTCGACAATCGAGAATCCGTTGAGCACCTCGGAGGAGATGTTCAGGGCAAGCATCGCCATGAGCACCACATACATGAGGTTGATCATCTTTTGGCGAGGAGAAACCGGTCTTTTCTTTATTGCCATAATTGTTCTTTTAAGTTGACGAGTTGACGAGTTGACAAGTTGACGAGTTGTATGTAACAAGCAGCTTCTGCACTTGTCTACTTGTCAACTGGTCTGCTTGTCAACTACTTCTGCAAATTCATATTCACGGTCATCGCCTCAATCATACGCGCATAGATGCTGTTGAGCTGTTCAATCTGCTGCGCCATCTTGCGGCTTTGGTCGTTGATTTGGTCGATGGTGCCAATCTGCTGGCTGGCACCCTTAAGCTGCATCTCGTACACCTTGCAGATACCCGTGAGCGTGCGGTTGAGATTTTCCATCTCCTCGCTGTCGCGCGTGAGGCGTGTCGACTGCTCCGACACTTTCTGCAGAGTTTCCGTGAGGCTCTTGAGCTGCTCGAGGTAAGCCGACTGTGCGTCGGCGAGTTGCGCCGCCACCTCGTGGCTTGCCGCAAGGTCGGCAGCCGCCGTAGCCACCTGCGCTGTTGCGATGCCCATGCCGACTGCGTTGCCCACGCTGGCAGTGCCCGGCTGCGCCTGTACGGTTGCGCCTCCGGCTTGCATCTGTGCCCCCTCTGCGGGAGCCGTCTGCGCGTTTGACGCGGGAGCGTTGCCCATGTTCGTTCCGCTGCCAGCTCCGCCACCTATTATAATAGTGCCTCCACCTGCAGCCATGCCAGTGCCTGCATTTCCGCCGGCATGTGGCGTGCCCTCATGCTCAGCGTTGTATTCAGCCTCTGCCTCAATCTCCTCGCGGTCGATCTCCTCCTCATCGATATGAGTAGGCAAGTCCTTGCCTTCCTGCGTCTTGTCGAACGGACGGTCGAATGCCGAGAGGAAGAACACGAACACCTCCGTGCCCATGCCCGCGAAAAGCATCACGTTGGCACCGGGAAGGTGGGTTAGTTTGAAGAGTGTACCGAGGATTACGACCGATGCGCCCCAACTGTAAGCATAGTTGAGGAACGTTTGTCCTGGGACGCTATCCATCCACTTCTGCAGATGATAGACTATGTTGAATTTGCTGTAAACTGTCATTTTCCTTTTGTTTTTTTTATAAGCCTTTTTGAGTCGTCATTGACCTTGCCAAGCCTTCTTGCGCCTTGATGCCAGGCAGTCCTGGGCTATAGCTTCTTGTTCACATTACTTTCCTTTCTTTCCCTTTCCCTTTGCGCTCGACGTGTTTGCCAAGCTACGCACGCAGCGGAAGCCGATGTAGCAGCGCGGCTGGTTCTGATATTCCCATGTGCGCCAAGCCGAGCGTATGAACGACTCCGGATCCTTCCATGAGCCTCCGCGCACGCTTTTCTTCTTTAGTCTGTAGGGATCTTCTTTAGCGGCGTTGTATTCGAGAGTAGGGTTGAGGTCGTTCATCGCCTCCACGCCCGCCTCGGTGTAGACGGTGCTGGTCCATTCCGCCACGTTGCCCGCCATGTCGTAAAGTCCGTTGGAGTTGGCACTGTAGATGCCCACCTTCGACGTGATGAGATTGCCATCCTTCGTGTAGTTGCCGCGGTCGGGCTTGAAGTTGGCGAAGAAGCATCCGTCACCGCTCTTCACGCTCTTGTCTTCCCAAGGGAATTCAGTGCCGCTCTTTCCGCGTGCCGCATATTCCCACTCTGCCTCTGTCGGCAGACGATAGCGCTGCACGTAGCGTGCCTCCGGACCGAGTCCGCGCAACAGATAGTCTGTGCGCCAGGCGCAGAACGCGTTGGCCTGCTCCCATGTGACGCCCACTACGGGATAATCGTTGTAGGCAGGATTGGAGAAATAATTGCGCAGATACGTCTCGTTCTCAGCGTTCTGGAAGTCGTTTATCCAGCACGTCGTGTCGGGGTAGACGTTGACGATGTACGTGTTGAGGAAGTCCCACGGACCGCTAAGCTGTCGGTTGATGGTTTCGCGCACGATGCGTCCCTCGTCGTCGATGTAAGCCGTGTCCTTGGAGATCATCACCACCTCGTCGGGGTTCACGGGCTTGTCCGTATTCAGATTGCGCTCCTCAGGGTTGAGGCGGTTGCGCCGAAGGGCAGCTGCCGTGTAGTCGTAGACCTCGTAGCGGTAGTTGAGCTGTCGGTAGTCGAGCATCTTCTCGCCCGTGATAGGGTTGCGTGTGTAGACGCTCTCGATGGCACGCTGCTCGTCCTCGTTGGGCTTGCGTGGCAGCGCCTTCTTCCAGTTGAGATGTGGAGGCACGGGGTCGCCGTTCTTGTCTTCAGTAATCATGTAGGTCTCGTCGCCGCCATACTGCGGGTCGGCGAGTCGCGTGCGTATGATGCTGTCGCGCACCCATGTCACGAACTGCTTGTACTCCGAATTTGTAACTTCCGTCTCGTCCATCCAAAATCCGTCAACCGAGACGTCCTTCACGGGCGTCTGCTTGCCCCACAGGCTGTCTTGCTTCTCAAGACCCATGCGCAGATAGCCTCTCCCGATGCGCACCATGCCGTAGGGTGCCGGCTCAGTGAAAGAGCGACCACTGACGCCAACCACCTCTCCGCCGCGGCCTGCCGATGAGGCTGCCTTGCTGCCGAAGCATCCGGAGAGGAGCATCGTGAGGGCGAGAAGCCCGAGTGACAATATGCTTTTTCTTGTTTTCATCTATATAATAATGTTTTTATTTTGTTTCTTAATCTATAATCCTTGCCTTTTGACACACTCCAAGCCTGCCTCTTTCTTTAAACATTTGGCAATTAGAGTGTTCTGACGCTTTTGTGCAAGTTGCGTCCCTTCTTCTGCAGATTGAGATCCATCTGATAGCCGACGAACAGTTCATGACTGCCGTTGCCGGGATTGATGGCAGAGGTGTACATCTCGTAGGAGTAGCCAAGTACGATGCCGTGGAAGCGTCCTCCGATGAGCACCGTGGCAGAGATGGTGGGGGCGTAGCTAACGCCGAGATACATCATCTTCTTGTCGTTGGTGTAGGTGAGTCGTCCTGTAATGTCGCCGCGATAGCCGGAGCCGTCTGAGCGTACAAGGAAGGATGGCTGTATTGTAAGAAACGGGTTTCGGAGCCGAATATTGCCTCCTCCCGTCAGATAATACGTGGCGTCCACCTGCAGCTCGTTGGTCTGTCCAAGCTTTACGAGCGGCGAGTTGATGTGCTGTGCCGATACGCCGAGGTACCAGTTGCGCTGCGTGTAGTAGAGTCCGACGCCGAGGTCGAGCGAGTTGCCGTCTACCTTCGATGAGGAGAAGGCTGGGTCGTTGGAGTCCTCAAGGTCGAGCTTGGAGCCGTCAAAGCTCTCGCTGAGCAAACCGGCGGAAATGCCGGTGGAGAGCTGTCCGCCGAAGAGCTTGAACTTGAAGGCGTACTGCAGGGCGAGACGCTTGTGGGAGAAGAGTCCGAGCTGGTCGTTCATAAACTGGATTCCGGCGCCGTGAAACTGCTTGAGAAACAGAAACTGCATGTCTGCCCCAGCGTACATTGTCTGCGGATTGCGCTTGAAGCCCGACAAGTCCATGGCGTAGGCGGCTGCAATGTTCAGCTTCTGCTGCTTGCCGACGGCTGCCGCGTTGAACGACGGTTCCATGTCGAAATAATGACTGAAGGACACGTCGTACTGCGCGTGGCTCCGTAAGGAGACAAGCGTCAAGACTGTCAATATTATTATACATTCGCGTTTAAACACGTATGTATAACGTGAGAAAACGGGTTTTATTGTAGAGGGAGGAGAAAAAAGTTTAGAATAAATCTGTAGGGGTGTGCCTAAACTTTCATAACTGGGAGAGGGGGCGCCCCCGCCCCCGACAATGCAATAGACATCCCAATAACGATGGAATAAATCTTTTTCTTTTGTCGGGGGCGAGGGCGCCCCCTCTCCCAGCTATTTTTTGTCGGGGGCGAGGGCGCCCCCTCTCCCAGTTATTTTTTTGTCGGGGGCGGGGGCGCCCCCTCTCCCAGTTATTTTTTTGTCGGGGGCGCCCCCTCTCCCAGTTATTTTTTGTCGGGGGCGGGGGCGCCCCCTCTCCCAGTTATTTTTTTGTCGGGGGCGAGGGCGCCCCCTCTCCCAGTTATTCTTTGTCGGGGGCGAGGGCGCCCCCTCTCCCAGTTATTTTTTGTCGGGGGCGAGGGCGCCCCCTCTCCCAGTTATTTTTGTGATTACCAGATGTGTGCGCGCTTCTTGGCGGGAACGAAAAGTTTGTCACCCTTCTTGATGCCAAACGCCTTGTACCATGCGTCGATCATAGGCAGGGCTGCGTTGACGCGTGCCTCGGCAGGAGAGTGGGGGTCGGTCTTTATCTGTCGGTCGATAAACTCGGGGCGGGCGTTGCCAGCCCACACTGTAGCCCATGAGAGGAAGAAACGCTGCTCAGGAGTGAAGCCGTCGATGGTCTTGCCAGCGGCAGGGTTAGCCTTGAGCACGTTCTGCAGAGCGCGGAAAGAGATGTTGAGTCCGCCGTTGTCGCCGATGTTCTCGCCGAGAGTGAGCTTGCCGTTGATGTGCTTTCCGGGCAGAGCCTCAATGGTAGAGAAGTAGTCGGCGAGCACCTTCGTGCGGCCCTCGAAATTCTTCTTGTCGGCGGCAGTCCACCAGTCGTGCTGGTTGCCGTACTTGTCAAACTGTGAGCCCTGGTCGTCGAAGCCGTGCGACATCTCGTGTCCGATGACGCCGCCGATGCCGCCGTAGTTGACAGCCTCGTCCACGTTCGGGTCGAAGAACGGCGGCTGGAGGATGGCAGCCGGGAAGCAAATCTCGTTGGTCGTCGGGTTGTAGTAGGCGTTGACGGTCTGCGGTGTCATCTGCCATTCGTTCTTGTCCACCGGCTTGTTCACCTTGCGTGCGATGTAGTCGTGTGAGAGGAATTCGGAGATGTTGCTCATGTTCTCAAGCAGCGAGAGCGAGTCGTCGATATTGAGGCCGGAATAGTCCTTCCATTTGTCGGGATAACCAATCTTCACGATGAAGTTGGCGAGCTTGTCCTGAGCCTGTGCCTTTGTGGCAGGCGACATCCATGTTGCCTCGTTGATGCGCTGCGAGAGAGCCGTCTGGAGGTTCTTCACGAGCTGCAGCATCTGCTTCTTGCTCGACTCCGGGAAGTACTTCTCCACGTAGAGCTTGCCTATAGCCTCACCGAGCACGCCGCTGACGAGCGATGTGGCGCGTTTCCAGCGCGGACGGTCTTGCTGTACGCCCGACATCACTTTGCTCAGTTCGAAGTCGGCGGCGCGGAAGTTGTCGTCGAGATAGCCCGTCACTGAGGAGATGGCATGCGCCTCGGCGTAAGCCTTGAGGTCGTCGAGCGGCTCGTCGGCGAGAATCTTCTCCACTTCGTGGATCGGCTCAATCTGTCCGACGTCGATGTGCGAGAAGGCAGGAAAGCCCTCGGCGAGGAAGAAGTTGCCCCAGTCGATGCCGGGGAAGTCCTTGATGAGCGCGTTGTAGGTCATCTTGTGGTAGTTGCTCTGAATGTCGCGCAGTTCCACGCGGCTCTTGCTTGCCTTGGCGATGCGCGTTTCGATGCGCATAGTGGCGTCAGCCTTGCGCTGTGCGTCAGCCTCGCTGTTGCCGGCGAGGATAAGAATCTGCTTGAGGTATTTGGCATAAGCCTCGCGCACCGCCTTCACCTGTGCCTCGTCAGAGAGGTAATAGTCGCGCTCGCCGAGTCCGAGTCCGCCCTGTCCGAGTCCGACGAGGTTGTTGGCGGCGTCCTTCATGTCGGCGCTGACGCCAACGCCGAACATCACGCACGACACACCGCGTGCATCGAGTTGTGCCGTCACGAGTTGGTACTCGCGGCGGTCGCTGATGTCGTTGATTCTCTTGAGGATGGGCTGTAGCGGAGCGGCTCCCTCGCGGTTGCGTCTAACGCTGTCCATAGCGAGGTTGTAGAGCGAGCCGATTTTCTGTCCGAGTGAGCCTTTGGGCTGTGGTGTAGAGGAGTATTCGTTGATGAGCCCGAGGATACGCTTCTGGTTGAGCTCGTCGAGGTCGATGAACGAGCCGTTGCGTGCATGCTCCGCGTCGAGCGGATGTGTCTTGCGCCAACCTCCGATGGCATACTCGTAGAAGTCATTGCCTGGCTTCACGCTTTGATTCATGTTGGCCAGGTCGATGCCTTTCGATGTCTGCGCGCTTGCCGACATTGCTGCTGTCAGCGAGAGCGCGAATAATAGTGATTTTACCTTCATAATATGTGTGTATTTACGATTTGTCAATCATTAAACCGCAAAAGTACGAAATTTACTACAAACAGAAGGCTTAAATTAGCAAATGTTAACTGAAAAACGTTCTGCTCAGCAAAAACGAGCGCCGTGGTGAAGAAAAATCTGTTGTTCATCCGGCATTTGTCCATTCTCTTCAACCGTAGGAAACATTTATTAAATCACATTCCATAATAAACGTTTAACTTTGCCACAGAGTTTTCATAACGCAGCCAAGCATTTGGCATTGTCACGAATGTCATCTGTGGCGGAGGAGTCAAAACTCTTAAATTTGGCTTATCCGTGGCGGAGGAGTCAAAACTCTTAAATTTGGCTTATCCGTGGCGGAGGTCTCCGGCCTCCGCTGCATCCGGCGCTAAAAGAAGCATGGAAAGGTCATAGGAGGAAGAGCGTCAACGGTTTTATGTATAAAAGGCAATCTCCTCGTCTCCTGACAGCATGTCGAAGATATGCGAAACTTTCGGTAAATAAAGATTGTTGTTTTAGTAGAAGTTGTGAAACTTCCGATAAGAATAAAGGTTAGTTAATAGTTATGCCGCTTGCGAGCAATGCTTGCAGGCGGCATCTTTTAATTCGTGGTGATGTGTAAAAAAACTCTCAAATTGGGATTGTCCGTAGCGGAGGTCTCCCGCCTCCGCAGAAAGCGAATATTAATGATTCAAGTTTCGGATTTAAGAAAAACGCCCTGTGCTCGGCTATGCCGCTTGCCTTAGCAAGAAAGGGCAAAAGCGCATAGGAGGGTGTGTCAAAAGGCAAATTTGCAACTTTATCCGTGGCGGAGGTCTCCGGCCTCCGCAGCACCCTTTGTACGTAATCGATTAAATATCAATATGTTAGTATTTATTGCTTACTGCGGAGGCCGGAGACCTCCGCCACGGATGAAGTTGCAATTCCGTATTTTTTCCTTAGGCTGGCATAATAGCAACTCAACGCCATGTACCTGTCTTCATGTCAAAAGAAACCCTGTCTTCATGTCAAAAAAAAACTGTCTTCATGTCAAAAAGGCTTTTTTAAAAAAGATGAACGAACGCGCGTGTATCATGAATTTTGCTTGGTGTCATTTATGTGTAAAAATGTTGCATGAACGAAATTTCACATCCGATGAACGTTTTTTTGTATTTGATATATTTAAAGAGTTTTAATTTTGCGGAAGAATTTACGAAGATAATTAAAAACTTAACCCATTTTCACAATGAATTATTCCCCAAGATTGTTCATGAGCATGGCGCTTGCGACGACAGCCGTTGTCGTTAGTGCCCAGGAAGTGAATGTCAGTGGTGTTGTGACAGACCAGACGGGCGAGACTGTTATCGGCGCATCAGTCGTCGAGAAGGGCACTCAGAACGCCACTGTCACCGACATCGACGGCAAGTTCACGCTCAAAGTCAAGCACGGCGCACAACTCGAAATCTCGTACATAGGCTACAACACGCTTGTAGTGCCTGCCACACCCGACATGAAGATAACGCTCACAGAGAACGCCAAGCTCGTCGACGAGGTAGTAGTCACGGGCTACACGACGCAGCGCAAGGCCGACCTCACCGGAGCCGTTTCCGTCGTGAGCGTCAAGGATCTCCAGAAGCAGAACGAGAACAACCCCATGAAGGCACTCCAAGGACGTGTGCCAGGTATGAACATCTCTGCCGACGGTTCCCCGTCGGGCGCTGCCACAGTGCGCATCCGCGGTGTAGGCACGCTCAACGACAACGACCCGCTCTACATCATCGACGGTGTGCCAACGAAGGCAGGCATGCACGAGCTCAACGGCAACGACATTGAGTCCATACAGGTACTGAAGGACGCCGCCTCCGCCTCCATCTACGGTTCGCGTGCAGCCAACGGCGTCATCATTATCACCACGAAGAAGGGTCAGGACGGAAAGGTAAAGGTAGACCTCGACGCTTCCGTTGCAGCATCCATGTATTCGCACAAGATGAAGGTGCTCAACGCCAAGGAGTATGGCCAGGTGATGTGGCAGGCTTACGTCAACGACGGCATGGACCCAAACACTAACGGTCTTGGCTACCATTACGACTGGGGCTTCAACAGTGCCGGACGTCCGGTGCTCAACGGCATAACCATGCAGAAGTACCTCGACGCAGCAGGCACTACGCCAGCTGCCGACACCGACTGGTACGACCAGACCACACGCACGGGCATCATACAAAATTATAATGTAGCCGTCAGCAATGGCTCGAAGAAAGGCTCTTCCTATTTCTCACTCGGCTACTACAAGAACCTTGGTATCATCAAAACCACCGACTTCTCGCGCTTTTCTGCCCGCATGAACGCCGACTACAAGCTCATCGGCGACCGACTGACCATCGGCGAGCACTTCACGCTCAACCGCACATCGGAGGTGGCTGCCCCCGGCAGCTTCCTGCAGAATGTGCTGCAGTTCAACCCTTCGCTCCCCGTCTACACCACTGACGGCAGCTACGCCGGACCAGTCGGTGGCTATCCCGACCGCGAGAATCCCTTGGCGCGTCTTGAGCGCAACGCCGACAACCGCTATTCCTATTGGAGAGTGTTCGGCGACGCCTATCTGAACCTCAACCTCTTCAAGGGCTTCAACCTCCGCTCCACCTTCGGTCTCGACTATTCGCAGAAGCAGCAGCGTATCTTCACGTACCCCGTCACAGAGGGTACAGTAGCCAATTCCACCAATGCTGTAGAGGCAAAGCAGGAGCATTGGACGAAATGGATGTGGAACGCCGTAGCCACATACAATGCAGAATTCGGCAGAAACCGTCTCGACGCAATGCTCGGTATGGAGCTCAACCGTCAGGACGACATCTCCTTCTCAGGACGTAAGGAGGACTACATCATTCTCAACCCCGACTATATGTGGCCCGACGCCGGCACGGGTACGGCACAGGCGTTCGGCTCCGGCTCCGGCTACTCCCTCGTCAGCTTCTTCGGCAAGCTCAACTACAACTACGCCGACCGCTACATGGCGTCGGTGACTGTACGTCGCGACGGCTCCTCACGCTTCGGCAAGCACAACCGCTTTGCCACCTTCCCCTCCGTTTCGGCAGGATGGCGCATCAACAACGAAAGCTTCCTTCGTGATGCAAGTTGGATAAGCGACCTCAAGCTCCGCGCATCTTGGGGACAGACGGGTAATCAGGAGATTTCCAATCTCGCCCGTTATACAGTGTATGTCAGCAACTATGGCGTCACAGAGAGTGGCGGACAGAGCTACGGCACCTCCTACGACATTGCCGGCACCAACGGCGGACAGACGCTCAACTCCGGCTTCAAGCGCAATCAGATCGGCAACGACAACATAAAATGGGAGACGACAACGCAGACCAACATCGGTCTTGACTTTGCCTTCTTCCGCAACTCCCTCTACGGAACCTTCGACTGGTACTACAAGAACACGAAGGACATCCTCGTCGAGATGGCAGGCATAGCAGCCATGGGCGAAGGTTCCACACAGTGGATCAACGCCGGCGAGATGCAGAACAAGGGCTTCGAGTTTAACCTTGGCTACCGCAAGGACACCAAGTGGGGCTTACACTATGACATCACTGCCAACATCGGCATGTACCGTAACAAAATCACAAAGCTTCCGTCCACCGTCGCTGCCAAGGGCACGTTCGGCGGCAACGGCGTGAAGAGCGTTATCGGCCATCCGATGGGAGCGCAAGTGGGCTACGTAGCCGACGGCATCTTCAAGTCGCAGGATGAGATCGACAATCACGCTACGCAGGAAGGCGCAGGTCTCGGACGCATACGCTGGAAGGATCTCAACAACGATGGCAAGATAACCGAGGCCGACCAGGACTGGATCTACGACCCGACGCCCGACTTCACTTACGGCTTCAACATCTACCTTGAGTACAAGAACTTCGACTTCACAGCCTTCTTCCAGGGCGTGCAGGGCGTCGACGTCATCTCCGACCTCAAGAAGGAAACCGACATCTGGGCAGGTCTTAACATTGGCTTCCTCAACAAGGGCAAGCGCCTCCTCGACGCCTGGACGCCGGAGAACATGGCAAGCAATATCCCTGCCGTGAGCCTTTCCGACAACAACAACGAGAAGCGCGTCTCAACCTACTGGGTGGAGAACGGATCCTACCTCAAGCTCCGCACCATACAGCTCGGCTACAACGTACCGAAGGCGTTCGCTGCCAAGCTCGCCATGCAGCGCCTGCGCTTCTACCTGAGCGCGCAGAACCTCTTCACCATCAAGAGCAGCAGCTTCACTGGTGTCGACCCGGAGAACCCCAACTACGGCTACCCAATACCGTTGAACATCACCTTCGGACTCAACGTAACATTCTAATCATTACCCCTCAAAACCGATACACAAAATGAAAACAAATATATTCCGTCGTTTGGCTCTCGCCTCTGTCATCGTTGCCGGTGCAATGACAATGGGCAGTTGCGACAGCTTCCTCGACGACCAGAAACCACAGGGTACGCTCGACGACACGCAGGTAAAAGACCCGAAGTACGTTGACAACCTTGTCATCTCGGCCTACGCCGTCTATATGTCGGCGGAGGACATCAACTCTTCTTTCTCCATGTGGAACTTCGACGTGCGCTCCGACGACGCCTACAAGGGCGGCAACGGCACGTCGGACGGTGATGTCTTCCATCAGCTCGAAATCTCGCAGGGCGTGCTCACTACCAACTGGAACATCAACGACATGTGGGTGCGTCTCTACAACTGCATCTCGCGTGTCAACACGGCTCTTGCCGTGCTCGACCAGACTCCATCCTCCTATTCGCTCAAGGATGAGCGCATAGCTGAGATGAAGTTCCTCCGCGCCTACGGCCACTTCCTTCTCAAGCGCCTTTATAAGAACATCCCCTTCGCCATGGACGAGAACATGAGCACGGAGCAGTACAATGAACTTTCCAACACGCAGTACTCCAACGACGAGGGATGGAAGGTCATCATCAGCGACCTTGAGGATGCCTACAACAATCTGCCAGCCACGCAGGCTGAGAAGGGCCGTCCGACGAAGGCTGCTGCTGCCGCCTTCCTTGCTAAGGTTTATCTCTACAAGGCTTATCATCAGGACAACAAGGAGAGCAATCAGGTGACATCCATCTCTGCCGACGACCTGAAGAAGGTGGTGGAGTACACCGATCCTGCCATCTATCAGGCAAGCGGAGTCGACCTTGAGGCCGACTTCCACAACAACTTCCGCCCGGAGGAGCAGTACGAGAATGGCGTGGAGAGCATCTGGGCAATACAGTACTCGCGCAACGACGGCACGAAGAACGGCAACCTCAACTGGAGCTACGGACTCATCGTGCCCAACATCCCCGGCGTCACCGACGGCGGATGCGACTTCTACAAGCCGTCGCAGAATCTCGTCAATGCCTACCACACTGGCGCCGACGGTCTGCCTTTGCTCGACACGTTCAACAACAAGAACTACGACAAGGCGAGCGACTATGCCGACCCACGCCTCTTCCTCACGGTCGGTATGCCGGGATTGCCTTATGAGTTCAACAAAAAGTACATCATGGACCAGACGCAGACATGGAGCCGCTCCAACGGTCTTTATGGCTACTATGTGACCCTCAAGCAGAACGTTGACCCCGACTGCGGCTATCTCACGAAGGGCGCATGGTGGGGCACATCTGAGAACCGCATCGTCTTCCGCTACGCCGACGTGCTCCTGGAGCGCGCTGAGGCTCTCGTGGAGCTCAACGACGGACGCATCCCTGAGGCTATACAGCTCGTCAACCGTCTCCGCACACGCGCAAAGCAGAGCCTTGGCTCCATCTCCAACTACGAGACAGACTACGGCGTGCACATCAATGTCGCCAACTACACGGGCTCTTACTCGCAGGACGAGGCTCGCAAGATTGTGCGCATGGAGCGTCGCCTGGAGCTCGGCATGGAGAGCGAGCGCTTCTTCGACCTCGTGCGCTGGGGCGTCGCTGCCGACGTTCTCAACGACTACTACGCCAAGGAGGCCAACTCTTGCTCCATCTACAAGGATGCACACTTCACGGCTGACAAGAACGAATATCTGCCTATCCCCTACGAGCAGCTTGCCGCTTCCGACGGCCACTACACGCAGAACATCGGCAACTGGTAAAATCTAAAAAATCAAAGACAAATGAACAACCATACGAAAACAGGCAGAAAGCTCCTGCCTATACATTATCTATATACGTTGCTCGCGGCTGTAGCAATGGTGTTCGCCACGGCGTCGTGCTCGAAGGATGAACTCTCCGACCTTGATCTCGCCGGAAATTGCGCCGTTGAGTCAATAGCGCTTGACGACTTCCAAGGAACGGTGGACGCTGCCGCCCGCACCATTACGGTGCGAGTGCCCGAAACCTACGACACGCGTTCCATGACCGTTACCGACCTCGCATTAAGCGAAGGGGCTGCATCGTCTGTCAACAAGGGCGACAAGCTTGACATGTCTGTCGTCCACACCGTGCATGTCTCAAACGGCGACGTCTATCTCGACTGGACGCTCTCTGCCGTGCGCGACGAGGCGAAGATTCTCAGTTTCAAGATTAACGACACGTACGTAGGTTCCATCGACGAGGCAACGAAGACCATCACCGTCTTCGTGCCAGCATCGCTTGACCTCACAAAGCTCGTGCCCGACGTGACTGTCAGCGACAATGCCACGCTCTCGCCTGCCACAGGCGTGCCCACCGACTTCTCGCAGCCCGTGGTCTTCACCGTGAAGAACAACACTGCCGAGAGCTCCTACACCGTCACTGTAAAGGCCATCGGCAAGCCCTCAATGGTGTTCGTAGGCTTGGAGCAGAGCATGGATAAGCTCAATTCTGAGGAGGCTGCCGCCTGCTCATGGATGCTGCAGAACGTGCCCAACTCGCTCTACGTCTCCTTCGACGACATTCAGAACGGCTCCGTAGACCTCAGCGAGTGCAAGCTTATCTGGTGGCACTACCACAAGGATGGTGGAGTCGACGGCAAGCAGGCATTCGAGACTGCCGCTCCCGCTGCTGTGAACGCTGCCGCAAAGCTTCGCGACTTCTACAACGCGGGCGGCTCGTTCCTCCTTACGCGCTACGCCACTAATCTTGCTGCCTTCATCGGAGCAATGAAGAACGACGCCTGCCCGAACAACTGCTGGGGCGGAGCTGAGGAAAATCCGGAGATTACCACCTCTCCCTGGAGCTTCTTCATGAACGGCAACGACAGCCATCCGCTCTATCAGAACCTCGTGAAGGGTGACGACTCCAACGGCGTCTACACCTGCGACACGGGCTACGGCATCACTAACTCAACGGCACAATGGCACATCGGCTCCGACTGGGGCGGCTATGCCGACTATGCTGCATGGCGCAACGAGACAGGTGCAAAGGATCTCGGCTACGGCGGCGACGGAGCTATCGTGGCTTGGGAAATTCCGGCTGCCAGCGGCAAGGGCGGCGTGCTCTGCATCGGCTCAGGCTGCTACGACTGGTACACGACTGTTGCCAACATGTATGGAGGCTTCCACAAGAATGTTGAGACAATGACTATGAACGCCATTGATTATCTGATGAAGTAAATAAAAAAAACGTGGTGACAAGTTGGCTCGTCTACTCGTAGCCGGTCAACTTGTCAACTATAAAAATATACAACAATGAAAACAATGATATATTCACTCCTTATGGCTGCGGCTGCTGCTATGCCGCTCGCAAGCTGTAGCGACGACAACAGTGCACCAGAGCAGCGCGACTGGTCTACCACCACGCTTTTCGCCTCTTCCGACTTGGCTTCGCAGAGCATCTTCTACAAGCCGCAGAGCGGATACGTTGGCGACCCTATGCCGTTCTATGACCCCGTGGCAAAGGACTTCAAGATTCTCTATCTTCAAGACTATCGTCCCAATCCCGTAGGCACTTACCACCCCATCTGGTGTGTGTCTACTACCGACGCCGCTTCCTACACCTCGCTCGGCGAGCTGATTCCATGTGGCGGTATCAACGCCCAGGACGCCGCGCTCGGCACAGGCTCCACGATTTACAACGAAGCCGACCATCTCTACTACACCTTCTTCACTGGCCACAAGTATGAACTTGGCGATGGCGAGAGCCGCGAGATGGTGATGGTGGCGACGAGCCCCGACTTCAAGACGTGGACAAAGGACCAGACGTTCTATCTGCGCGGCGCCGACTACGGCTATGAGCGCAACGACTTCCGCGACCCGTTCGTCTTCCGCGACGACGCCAATCTCTATCATCTCATCGTTGCCTGCAAGAAAAGCGGCAAGGGTGTGCTGGCGGAATGGACTTCCAGCGATCTCCGTACATGGAGCCACAAGGGCGAGTTCATGACCTGCATGTGGGACCGCTTCTACGAGTGTCCCGACGTGTTCAAGATGGGCGATTGGTGGTACTTGGTCTACAGCGAGCTGCATGACGCTGTGCGCCGCGTGCAGTACTTCAAGGGTCGCACGCTTGACGAACTGAAGGCTTGCACGGCTAACGATGCCGGACTTTGGCCCGACTCCCACGAGGGATTCCTCGACAGCCGCGGACTCTATGCCGGCAAGACGGCTTCTGACGGCACCAACCGCTACATCTGGGGATGGTGTGCCACACGCTCCGGCAACGACAACACCAAGGCTCTTGAGTGGGCTGGCAATCTCGTTGCACATCGCCTCATTCAGCATGAGGACGGAACGCTCACGCTTGGAGAGGTGCCGGCAATGGCTTCCATGTTCGGCGAGGGCGCAACGCCTGATATAGCTGCGAAGAGCGAGAGTGGAGTGGAGGGCAGCAATGCTGAAAACCTCACGCTCAGTGGCGACAGCTACGTGCTCTTCCCTCGTCTGGGTTATCAAAACCGCATCACGTTCACAGTGAAGACCAGTGGCGACAGCGACAATTTCGGAGTTTCGCTCGTGCGCGGCACAGACGCCGACGTGTTCTATTCGCTCATCGTGAATGCGGAGGATGCCAACCGACGCAAGATCAACTTCGAGCAGCAGGGCAGCAAGGGTGCAGGCTTCCTCGCCAACAACGACGGCTATGTCTTCCAGCGTCCGGCTGACAACACCTACAATGTCACCATCGTCACCGACAACAGCATCTGCACAATGTACATCAATGACGTTGCTTGCTACACCAACCGTATCTACGGAATGCAGCGCAACTGCTGGAGCATCAACTCCTATGGAGGCAACATCACAGTAAGCAATGTGAAGATCGCAAGCAAGTAAGATTGACGGTTACTTAAGGATTAAAAAATGTTTCGTTGAACGCTTTCTGATATTCAACGAAACATTTTTTTTATTCATACTTGGCTTCTGTTGCTAATTTTGCAACAGAAAAAGATAGAAAAATGTTGGGCATTTGAATGGGCATTTGAAAAAAGACTTCTTGCCCTGCATCATATCTTAAAATAGAATTTCGGAACAACTAATAACAAAAAACTATAAAAAAACTATGAAAAAGTTTTATCTCACTGCGGCTGCCATCCTGGCTTCCGCTACTTGCTTCGCACAGACCACATTGTGGGATGGTGAAAACAACGAATTAGGTACAGGAAACACTGGCGTTTGGCCTCGTTGTAACCCAGAGGTCGTGACGAACGACTGGAAAGACGGCGTGAACACTTCTGACAAGTGTCTCAAGTTCACAATCACTGGAAATGATTGGAACAATGGCTCCATGGCTTTCGGTGATATCGACAATGCCTTTGCAAGCAAGCGCCTCTCGCTCATGATAAAGAAAGCTAAAAGTAGCAATGTCAGAGTAGAACTGAAGTTCAGCGATAATAGTTTTCATAAGGTCGTTGCATGGTATGATGGAAACGGAGAGTGGAGAAAACTCTATTTCGATTTCTCTACGAACGGCGTGTCTGGCAATTTGAAAGAGTTTTCTGTTTATCCTACTACTGATGCAGTGAAAGCTGAGGACAACGTCATTTATGTTGACAACATTGTCATAGAGGATGCACCTTCAGTCAATGACGCTGTGCTCTCTTCTGTTGCTGATGGATCTCTTGCGGGCAACTTGAAGCTTACCGGTGCTTGGATCAAGGGTGAGTGCCAGAATGCTGATGGCGATTGGCAGAAGGTGGAATACAACGACTTTGCTACTCTTGGCGCAAAATTTAACGCGAACGTGACATCTGTGGATATGCGTGGCACAGTGACAAAGGACGTTGATGTGGCTCCTCTGTTTAATGCAAACCCCAACACCATCGTTTATGCTGACGCAGCTTACGAGCATAGCAATGTCGTTGCCGGTGGAAAGGCTGAATCGGTAAAACTTACAGATGCCAATGCTTTCAATATTCCAGAGAACTTTGATGCAGATAAGGTTATTGTCGAACGTACAGTACAAGGAGGCATTAACAGCTTCGTGCTTCCTTTCTATGCAACGGCAGAAGAACTTGGAGCAGAGAAACTTGCAACCTACGACAGTGAGCAAGATGACAAGGCTGTATTCAACAAGGTTGACAATGTGGATGCTAACGTGCCGTTCCTCACCGTTAATGCAAATTCACTTGGGGCTTCAGGACTGGAGTTTAGCGACAAAGGATTTGTAGCCACTCCGTCTGATTTTGATGGCGACTTCAGGGGCGTCTACGTTCCTCAGACAGCAGAGGGCCTTTACGGCATTGACTCTGAAGGCAAGCTCCATCGTGGTAGCTCGGAATCGTCTATCGGCTCTTTCCACGCCTATCTCGCCCTCAACGAGGACACGAAGGCATTGATGGTTGCGTTTGAAGACACTCCGACTGCCATCAACGCTACGAAGGCTGACACCCAGGCTGACGCTCCTGTCTACGACATCTGCGGACGCAGAGTGGCTAAGTCGTTCAAGGAAGGCACACTCCAGCGCGGACTTTACATCGTCGGTGGAAAGAAAATCGTAGTGAAGTAATATTTGATTATTTGAATTCACTTCTATATATTATAAGTAGTTGTAACTAAAAGCAGGATAATACTTAAGATAAGGACAATATGAAAAAAATATATGTCAAACCGCAGATTGCGACCGTCGCCATGGAGTCTATGTCGATAATGGCAGGCTCAGGTGAGACCAAGCAGGAAGTGGAGATTGTCGGGAAAGACCAAGAAGACTATAACGGCAAGTTCTACGCTCCGAAGGACTACTTCAACTGTTGGGCAGCCGACGACGAAGACACGGAAGATAATTTGTAGAAGCTACGGCTTTCAAGCCGTAACAGCTAAAGGATAAGGGCACGACGTTTTTTTTTGCGTCGTGCCCTTTTTGCTTTTTTGCAACTTTTCATTAACTTTGCAAACATAATAAGGGTATTTTGCAAACCTGATAAAAAACAATACACCAAACTATGAGAAAACTGATACTTCTACTGTCGCTATTTGCGTTGCTCGTGCTCAATGGATGCACGGATGGCGGTAAGCGGCATTATGTGATAGCCGTGTCACAATGCTCAGAGGACACGTGGCGAGAGAAACTGAATGAAGAGTTGCGCATTGCAGCCTTATATTACAATAATGTAGACCTGCGCATCAAGTCGGCGTACGACGACGTGAAGCTACAGACGGAGCAAATCGACGGCTTCGTTGACGAAGGCGTCGACTTGCTCATCGTCGCTCCGGGACAGGTAAGCATCTCCCCTGCCATCGACCGCGCTTACAAGAAGGGCATACCCGTCATTATCTTCGACCGCCGCACACGCTCCGATAAGTATACGGCATACATTGGCGCCGACAATAACGAAATCGGCGCTTCGATGGGAGAGTATCTCGCGAGTGCACTGCCAAGGGGAAGCCGCATTATGGAGATGTGCGGACTCTCGTCGTCGTCGCCTGCCATCGAGCGGCAGATGGGTTTCGACAGCGTCGTGGCGAAGCGTCAGGACATCAGCATCGTCGAGCACGTGCATGCCGACTGGACGGAGCCGGGGGCGTTTCGCGTGATGGACTCGCTGCTCTCCAAACCACATCCCTCCTTCGACTGCCTCTTCGCCCACAACGACCGCATGGCGATGGGAGCGCGTAGGGCTGCCGCTAAGCACGGACTCGACGTCAGTCGCATGCGCTTCTGTGGCATCGACGCAATGCCGCAGAACGGAGGCGGAATGCAACTCGTCGGCGACGGCACGCTCTTCGCCTCCTTCATCTATCCTACAAGGGGCGACGAGGTGATGCAGCTCGCCATGAACATTCTGACGGGAAAGAAATACAACCGCGAGAACAGACTCTCATCCGCCCTCGTCACGCAAGAGAACGCTCGCGTGCTGCTCATGCAGAACGACGAGACCGTGCGCCAGCAGGACCACCTCGCCACGCTGCGTTCACGCGTCGACAAGACTGCCGACGAATTCAAGACGCAAAGGACTTATCTGCTTGTGCTGATTATCTTTGTGGTGCTGCTCATCGTGGCGTGTGCCTATTCCGTGAAGGCTTACGTAGCGAAGGCACGCATCAATCGGCAGCTTAGCGACTCCGTGCGCCGACAGCAGGCCATGACGAAGGAGATGGAGCGCATGACGCAGACGCAACTGCAGTTTTTCACCAACGTGAGCCATGAGCTGCGCACGCCGCTGACGCTCATCGCCGGACCGACCGATCAGCTCCTCGAGGACGCCTCCGTGCGCGGACAGCATCGTTCCTTGCTTGAGATGATACAGCGCAATACGCGCATCCTCATACAGCTTGTCGGCGAGATTCTCGACTTCCGCAAGGTGCAGAACAACAAGGAGACGCTGCGCCTCAACCGCTTCTCATTGCAAGACGAACTGCGTACATGGGCGGAGGATTTCCGCGCTGTCGCTGCGCGTCATCATATAATAATTAATGTGGACACGTCGGGAGTGGCTGATGGAGCTCTCGTCATCGCCGACCGTGGAAAGATAGAGCACGTGTTCTTCAATCTTATGTCGAACGCATTGAAGTACACGCCCGACGGGGGAAGCATCGACATCGCCCTCTCGCACGGGCAGAAGAACTTCTCCATCCGTGTGAGCGACACGGGAAAGGGCATCGACCCGAAGGAACTGCCCCATCTCTTCGAACGCTTCTATCAGGCGCAGGGCGCCATCGGCGGCACGGGCATTGGACTCTCGCTCGTAAAGGCATATGTCGAGATGCATCACGGAGAGGTACACGCTGAGAGTGAAGTGGGGAAGGGCACGACATTCGTCGTTACCATCCCCGACGAGCAGCCTGGCTACGACGCTGCAAAGGACCAGCCTGCCACGACGCATCCCCACGACCATGCACTTGTCGACGACAACTACGTCGCTACAGACATTGACGCGGAAGAGGCTGCCGACCGCGTGACGAACGCTGAAGACTTCGACAGCGAGCGCCCGCTCGTGCTCATCGTCGACGACAATAACGGTATGCGCGCCTATCTGCGCTCCATTCTCAAGGAACGCTACAACGTGTCGGAGGCTTCCGACGGCAAGCAAGCATTGGAGAAAGCGCGGCGCGAGGTGCCGAAACTGGTGGTGTGCGACGTGATGATGCCCGTGATGGACGGATTGGAGTTCACACGCCGGCTGCGCGATGACACGGCGACAAGCCACATTCCAGTGGTGCTCCTGACGGCGCGCTCGCTGACTGAGCAACGCGCTGAGGGCTACGACTGTGGTGCCGACTCCTATCTGACGAAGCCTTTCTCGGGAGCTGTACTTCTTGCACGCATCGACAATCTGCTGCGTTCGCGCACGCTCCTGCGCTCTCTCTTCTCCGGAAACAAGGCAGAGAAGGCGGAGGAGGAGACGCTCGGCACGCAGGACCGCTCCTTTGTCGACCGTCTGCGCGACATCATTCGCGCCAATATGTCCGACTCCGACTTCTCCGTGGAGCGCCTGGGCAGCGAGATCGGTCTCTCGCGCGTGCAGCTCTATCGTAAGGTGAAAGCCTTGACGGGCATGTCGCCGGTGGAACTTCTGCGTAAGGCGCGTCTTGAAAGGGCGCGTGTCTTGCTTGAGCGCACCGAGAAAGCTGTGTCGGAGATTGCCTACGATGTGGGCTTCACGGCTCCGTCCTATTTCAATAAGTGTTTCAAGGATGAGTTCGGAGTGAGCCCAGGAGCGCTGCGCGACAATGGGAAATAAAACTCCTAACATGAATAACTGGGAGCGGGGGCGCCCTCGCCCCCGACAAAGAAGAATAACTGGGAGCGGGGGCACCCTCGCCCCCGACACAGGAAAAGAATAACTGGGAGAGGGGACGCCCTCGCCCCCGACACAGGAAAAGAATAACTGGGAGCGGGACGCCCTCGCCCCCGACAAAGAAGAATAACTGGGAGAGGGGGCGCCCTCGCCCCCGACACAGCCAAATGGCTATTCTCATATCGGGGGCGAGGGCGCCCCCTCTCCCAGTTATTTTATTGACGCAAAGGCGTCTTCACTTATGCCGCGATGTGAATTATGAAGCCTTCTTCACGACAATGACAAGATACTTGCTTGTCGACCAGAAGAGCTGCGGATTGTTGATGCGCAGGACGTACTGCTTGTTGGCGTCCTGCTGGAGCGTGTAGGAACTTGAAGGGTGCATGGTGAGAATCTTTGCCGACTTGGAGTAGAGCTTTATCTCTTTCTGCACGCGGATGTCAATTTTCGTGAAGTAGCTCTTGTTGAAGTTCGACTGCAACACCTTTGAACCGTCGATGATGTGCTGTGCCTTCAGTTCCTTCTTCGTGCCGAAGGCAAACCACGCCGTGTTGAGCTGTGCATCCTGGTCGTTGATGGTCTCCGTCTTCTTCGACGACTCCTCCTTCAGCGACGAAACGTCATTGTTGAGTCCGCTGATGGTCTTGTCGAGCTCGGCGATGTGAATGTCCTTGGCGTCGAGCTCGGCACGCAGTTGCTGAAGTTGCTGCTCCTTGTCGTTGAGCTGCGACACGAGGTCGTCGAGAGTCTTGCGCAGCTGGTCGCCCTTGATGCTCGACTCGCGCATCTGCTGACGCAGTTTTTCCACGAGGGCGCGGTTTTGCTTCATGGTGTTGGAGATGAAGCGTATGTTCTCTATAATCTCCTGCCGCTTGTTGGCTCCCTCACCATCCTTGACGATGTTCATGCGGTTCTCAGCCTCGTTGATTTCGCGCAGACCGTCCTGTATCTGGTTGAAGGTCTCCATCATGTCGTTGATTTCGTTGTCCTTCTGCGTTATTATCTTCTGAAGAGAGTCGTTCTGCTCGAAGTTCTGCAAGGTAGCCTTCTTCTCGTTGTTGTTGCAAGCCGAGAAGAAGAACAGGATAAGTCCTAATACTAAAAATGTAATATTTTTCATAATTGTCAGGGTTTGGTTATTGCTCTTGTCATGAATGTCAGTTCTCTTGTTCGCGAAACTTCTTCTTCTTGAATTCCTCGGGCGCCGCCTCGCGTAGGGCATAGCGCTCTTTGTTGCTCAATCGTGGCTTCTTTTCCTTCGCCAGCTCCTTCAGAGCCTTGCGTGCCGACACTCCTTCGCCTGCGCATCCTGCCACCACGATGACAATCTCGCCGCGCGGCTCCGTCTGCTGGAAATGGCTTATTATCTCGCTGAGCGAGCCACGCACGCTTTCCTCGTGAATCTTGGAAATCTCGCGGCACACGCTTGCCTGGCGGTCAGCGCCGAACACCTCGGCAAACTGTTCAAGTGTTTTCACAAGCCGATAGGGCGACTCGTAGAAAATCATCGTGCGCGTCTCCGTCTGCAATGAGTCGAGGAGAGTTTGGCGCCCCTTCTTCTGCGGCAGAAAGCCCTCGAAGCAGAAGCGGTCGCATGGCAGTCCGCTGCTGACTATCGCCGGGACAAACGCAGTCGCTCCGGGCAGGCACTGCACCGTCACGCCAGCCTTTGCCGCCTCACGGGCGAGGAAGAAGCCGGGGTCGGAGATGCCAGGCGTGCCCGCATCGCTGATGAGGGCGATTGTCTCGCCCGCTTTCAGACGCTCGACGATAGCGGCGGACGTGCCGTGCTCGTTGAACTTGTGATGCGACATCAGCCGGTTTTTTATGCCGAAATGCTGGAGCAGAATGCCCGACGTGCGCGTGTCTTCTGCGAGCACGGTGTCGGCTTCTTTCAATATACGGATGGCACGCATTGTCATGTCTTCCATATTGCCCACTGGAGTGGGCACAATATACAATATACCCATATTGTGGACAAATATAGCTATATTAATCAAGAACGGCAAAAAAAAAGTCGGTTTCTTTGCATTTTTTAAAACGTCTTCGTAATTTTGTACTCACAATGACAGCAAATCTAATAGGCGAGCAACGTCGCCAGGGAAGAATAGAAGTAGTGTGCGGCTCCATGTTCTCGGGCAAAACCGAGGAGCTGATTCGCCGCATCAAACGGGCAACGTTTGCCCGTCAGAGAGTAGTTATATTCAAGCCGCAGATAGACACGCGCTATTCTGAGGAAGACGTGGTGAGCCATGATCGCAACGCCGTTGGCTCTACGCCGATTGCCGCTGCCGACAAAATCATCCCCTACCTGCGTGAGCGCAGCACGGGCGACGGTTTCGACTTCGATGTTGTGGGCATTGACGAGGCTCAGTTTTTCGGCATGGAGCTCGTGGACGTCTGCAACACGCTTGCCAACAACGGCGTGCGCGTAATTATCGCCGGGCTCGACATGGACTTCCAGTGTACTCCCTTCGGTCCAATACCTGCCCTGTGCGCCGTGGCTGACGACGTGACGAAGGTACATGCTATCTGCGTGAAGTGTGGTGCCTTGGCTTATGTCAGCCACCGACTCGTGCATGACGACAATCAGGTGCTCATCGGTGAGCAGGCGGAATATGAACCGCTTTGCAGGGAATGTTACAGAAAAATACAGGCTTCAGCTGATGCCAAGTGATAAGTGTTGGATGAAGAGTTGTCAATTCTTATTTGAAGTATTCAAAATTTTATAATACATATATATATGCTTGAACAGAAAATAACATTTGACAAGTTCATACGCTGGTCGGTGATAGCACTCATAACGGTGGCTGTGTTCTGCATAACCAACTATCTGAGTTCGGTGCTGTTGCCGTTTTTCGTGGCATGGCTCTTTGCCTATCTGCTCTATCCGGTGGTGAAGTTCATACAGTATCGTATGCACGTTAAGGTGCGCGCTATAGCCATACTCCTCGCCATGCTCTTGGTGTTGGGCGTCGTGGGGGGCATGATATATCTCATCATCCCGCCAATGGTGGAGCAGTTTCAGAAACTCTACGGCATCCTCATCCATTGGCTGCATCAGACCACCCACACCAACGACCTCGTGCAGGTCGTGAAGGACTGGGCGGCTGCCAATCAGGACAGCATCGAACGCTTCTTTAAAAGCAAGGACTTCAGCGACACGCTGAAGACAACGATGCCAAAACTCTTCTCCGTCATAGGGCAGACGGCAAACGTGATAATGTCTGTCATAGCCTCGTGTATAACATTATTATATACGTTCTTCATTCTGCTCGACTACGAGTATCTCACCAACAACTGGATAAAGATATTCCCGAAGAAGAACCGTCCTTTCTGGCACGAGTTGGCGGGCGACGTGGAGCGTGAGCTCAACAACTACATACGTGGGCAAAGCCTCGTGGCGCTCTGCATGGGCATAATGTTCTGCGTTGGTTTCAGCATAATGGATTTCCCCATGGCGATTGGTCTCGGCATATTGATTGGCGTGATGGATCTCGTACCCTATCTTCATACGTTTGCTATCATACCGACAGCCTTCCTCGCGATGCTCAAGGCTGCCGACACGGGACAGAACTTCTGGATGGTCTTCGGACTTGCCGTCGGACTCTTTATCCTTGTGCAGGCTATAACCGACATGGTGGTGACTCCAAAGATTATGGGTAAGGCAATGGGGCTCAATCCTGCCATCCTGCTGCTCTCGCTCTCGGTGTGGGGAGCGCTTCTCGGTTTCATCGGCTTAATCATTGCCCTACCTCTGACGACACTCATCATCGCCTATTGGCAACGCTACGTCACGAAAGAGCATGAAATATGAGGCTTAAACAGCCCCCAAAAGCTTCTTGAAGGCTCGTAAACAGCTTTTAAATGGATGAATACGAAAAAAAACAGTGAAAAATTTGCAGAGTTTACATAAAATTCGTAACTTTGCACTCGCTTTTGGAATACAAGGCAATACGGAGACCCGCTAGCTCAGCTGGTAGAGCACAACACTTTTAATGTTGGGGTCATGGGTTCGAGCCCCATGCGGGTCACACAAGCAAAAATACAAACAAAGGCACTTGGCGATAATTTCTTGGAATCAAGATTTTATCGCTTTTTTTATTGCTCTGCAGAAAAGGCACTGGTCTCTCACCTTGGCTGCTACTTTAAGCGCCGTCTACGAGGCGCGTTGTTTATTGTTTTGACACATCCTCTTTTACCAAATGGCAGACATCATCGTGCCGAGATAAAAACTGCAACCAAATCATCAACTGCGCCATGCTTATTTCGCTTGGCTATATCCATGAGGCTATGCCCTATGCAGAGTCGTGTGGCGTTGGCGGTTCGCCTGGCTATAGTTGGGGACGAGACAAAGATGAGGATGATGAGCATTGGTGGCGCAGGTGCATTGCAGTGTCGGCTGCGATGATGCGACCAACGAAGTATCGGCTGCGACGTGGCAGATAATACATACAAGTGACTCTTCAGATAAAATGTCATTACGATTTTATCTGAAGAATCACCTGTAAAGAACGACCGAAAATAGCCGAGAACGACCGAAAGAACGACTTAAAACGACCGAATATACCCATAAATGACTTAATAATCGCAACTATGTTACAAATTAATAATTCAATTCTTGTTCGCCTTTTTCTGTAATAATCCATTGTTTCCCACTAACAGATTTGGTAAGAAACCCTTCTTTCGCTATTCTGCATTGATATATTTACAATATTCTTCAATACTGCGTTGGATAACTCCACCTACTTTCAATTGCTCTTTGTATTGCATGATCATCATTGGGCTCATGCTGCGATTGAGAGCAAATCTGACAGTTTCCATATCAGATTCTTTGCACAGGATAATGCCAATGGTTGGGTTCTCATTAGATCTGCGCTCTTCTTGATCAAGTGCTTCGAGGTAAAACTCTAATTGACCTTGATAAGATGGGTGAAATTCTGTAGTCTTTAACTCAAATGCAACCATACACTGCAATTGCCTATGATAGAAAAGCAAGTCTATTTTGTATGTTTTTCCACCAACTTTTATAGGATGCTCTTCATCAATAAACAGGAAATCCTTGCCCATCTCAAGAATGAATTCCTTCATATGCTCAACAATGCCCTTGCGCAGTCTCGTTTCTTTATATCTTTTGGGTAATCCAAGAAAGTCGAGGTATGCAGTGTCTTTGAACAGAGCGGGCGACTTCTCATAAGTGATATGCAGAGCTTCTGATTGTATGTCTTTAGCTCTCAAAATGGATGCCATTGTGTCTGTTTTGATAGCTCGCTCCAATTGCTTGTTTTGCAATTGTTCTTTTTGAGCAAACAAAATATAGAACAACCGCTCATCATCGCTCTTGCAGCGATTCATTATGATTTGATGGTTGGTCCAACCAGTAGAGAATAGGATTGTTGGAATTTGTGCCATTTCAAATGGCACAAATTCATCTTTACTACTTTGTGCCATTTCAAATGGCACAAAGTCTTTTGCTTTTGATGGTAATTCAAGTTTTGTAAACTGAGCTATTTTTGTGGCTTGCAACAGATTCTTAAATGATGTAGAGCTATATATATCATAGAATTGCACCATTTTATATATAGTGCGATAGCTCCATCCTTTAATGGTCGGTTCTTGAGTTCTGATATATTCTGATAGTTGGCGCACAACGTTGGCTCCCCATTCGGATGTCTTTAACTTTTTGCTCACATACGCTCCCACTTCCCATATCATGCGAAGCGACTCGTCATCAACGGTTTTAGAAACTCGTTGACGATGATAATTGATGATTCCGAAAATTTGATTGAAATCAATTCGTATTTGAATGCTTGTATTATTTTCAGCCATTGTATTTGTTCTTTTTAATTGTCAAATCCAAATCCGTTCCAGGCTTCGAGGACGAGGCGCTTGGTGCGGTATTCATCGTACTGGCGCAACTCGTTGTCTTTCAGCACACGGAAGGTTTCGTTGATGCAGCCATTGCCGCAGATTTGCCATTGTATGTTACAATGATTTAACTTAATACAAAAGTAATGGATTTCTTTGAAGAACAACAAGAAAAGCAAATAAAATACATATATTTGCGATTGTAGTTCAATTACAATCAAGTAAAGACTGGTGATGAGATAAAGAAGAAGACTATTGGTAGCGCAGGTGCAAATCAGAAGTTAAGAAAAGTATGTAAAAAGAACTTTTAGAATTGCATATATCTGATTCTGATAATTGTTCTTGAGCGAACAGATGGAACTACCCAATGTCCGAATTGTGTAGTTCCATCTGTATTTTTTATTTCTTTGTCAACAAATGCCAAATCTCGCGTACCCAAAGTACAAATGAAGATCCAAGTATAATAATAACCCAGTCTATCAGTTTAAGCCCTTCCACATTGAAGAACTGCTGCAGACCTGGCAATTCCACCATTGCAATCTGACCTATAAGGATAATTGCCACAATTGTCAGCAAACCGTTGCATCCCTTGAAATGCAAAGCACTGCGTCCTGTCTCAAATGCACGGGCATTGAAGAGATAGAAGAAGTGAGTCATGACGAAAGTCGTGAAGAGCAATGTCAGTTCGTATGTAGAAACGTGTCCCTTGGCTCCCAATTGCAGGTGAAGGAGATCTGTAAGTTGGTTCACTTCTGCATGTTGGAAGATATACAACATTCCAAGCAGCATAAGGAAGAAGAACCCACCGACACCTATAATCTCGCGAAGCATAGGCTTATTGAGTATAAACGCATTGCGGTCACGAGGCCTGTCCTTCATGACGCTTTCAGATGGAGGCAACGATGCAAGAGCCATGGCTGCAAAGGTATCCATGATGAGGTTGATCCACAACATCTGCGTAACGGTAAGAGGAGACTCTGTCCCCATGAAGGCACCGCAGAGGACAAGGAAACAAGCAGTTACGTTCACAGTCAACTGGAACAAAAGGAAACGTTGGATGTTTTGATAGAGTGAGCGTCCCCACATCACGGCCTTTCCGATACTGCTGAATGAGTTGTCGATAATGGTAATGTCGGAAGCTTCCTTTGCAACGCTCGTACCGTCGCCCATGGACAGGCCGACATGGGCAGCACGGAGAGCAGGAGCGTCGTTGGTGCCGTCACCCGTAACCGCCACTACTTGATTCAACTTCTGCAATGCCTCAACCAAGCGTTTTTTGTCCATAGGACGGGCACGGGAGATAATCTTCAAGTCGAGTACACGTTTCTGAAGTTCCTCGTCTGTCAATGCTGCAAACTCAGGCCCTGTGATGATATTTCGCTCCGTATCCTTGGCGTCATCCCAAAGACCGATCTGGCGTGCAATCTCTTTGGCTGTACCTGGAGTATCGCCTGTAACGATCTTCACATTGATGCCTGCGTCAACACATTCCTTGACAGCAGCGGGGACATCGGCTCTTACAGGGTCGGCAATGGCAGAAATGCCAATAAAGCAAAGATTGTCGGCAACAATTTTGTTGCCATCAATAGCCTTGTTTCCATCATCAACTACTTGATAGGCAAAGCCAAGAGTACGCATGGCACGGTTTTGATATTCTGCAAGCTGTTTGTCAACATCCTCCTTGCTTACATCCGCTTTCTTGCAAAGACCATACACAATCTCGGGAGCACCTTTCACATAGAGAATCTTTTTGCCTTTCAAGGCAACGGACTCTACAAAGGTAGCCATATACTTACGTTCAGTAGAGAATGGAATTTCAGCCAAATTCTTCACATTCTCGCGTATTGTGCGATAATCAACACCTTGCTTGTTCAGCCACAGTAGCAATGCGCCCTCTGTAGGATTGCCAAGAATCTGTGGCTTGCTATTGTCGGAGAAGTCAATGGATGCAGTGGAGTTGACGGCAATATTCTCATTGAGAATCTCCTTCGGAGTGTCATCATACACTTTCATCTCATCCACACTCATCAGATTTTGCGTCAGTGTTCCGGTCTTATCCGTACATATAACTGTGGTAGCTCCCATTGTCTCACAGGCATGCATCTTGCGCACAAGGTTGTTGGTCTTAAGCATACGGCGCATACTGTAGGCTAAGCTCAAAGTGACAGCCATCGGCAATCCCTCAGGTACGGCAACAACCACAAGTGTCACGGCAATCATCAATGTTTGAAGGACGTATGCTACAAATGGAGCCACCTGCTCCATAGACCCAAAGCAATCGGTGCCATTGGTCACGAAGTACATAATGATACGGCCGATGACAATCAATGCAGCAAAGCCATAACTTACCTTTGTAATCCAGTCGCTCAGTCCGTCGAGTTGCTCATTAAGCGGAGTCTTCACGCTGTCGTCAATCTGTACAGCCTCAAACACTTTGCCTTGCTCCGTTTTGTCACCGACAGCCAGCACGCGGCAGATGCCATGCCCCTCCATAACCTTAGTGCCCTTCATCACATGGTTTGTGGGATAGGTGGCAGCCTTGTCGAAATCCTTCTCGTCCACACTCTTTCCGCACATTGGCTCGCCTGTAAGTGTAGACTCATCCATATGAAGAGAGGTTGCCTCAAGCAACTCACTGTCGGCAGGAACTTCCTCACCAGTATTGAGAATAACTATATCTCCAACAACAATCTCCTTACGAGGAATCTGTGTAGTATTGCCGTTACGTATCACCTCTACAGGTTCATCATCATTCACCTGATTGAGAATCGTAAACTCCTTGTCAGCCTGCAACTCAAAATAGAAAGCGAGTCCTGTGGCAAGCAATATTGCTACGAATATTCCTAAAGGTTCGAAGAATACGGCAGCACCCTGTCCGAGTCCGAAGAATTCATAGCATGAGATACCTATCGACAAGGCACCTGCAATCATCAAGATGATGATGAGCGGGTCGCCGAATTTCTCCAAGAACTGTTTCCATAGAGGTTCTTTCTCTGGCGGTGTCAAAATATTGGCACCGTTCTTTTCGCGGCTCTCGAGCACTTGGGCATCGGTCAAGCCTGTGTAGTGATGTTTCTGTTCCATTGTATTAATGTTATTGTTGATATTTTTATTTTACCTTTTGGCGATATGTAATTCGCAGCAGTTTCTTGTCATTGTCAATCTCAATTTTTCCCAATTTTGAGAATACGCTCTGTCCAAGGAGCAATGGGGCGGACTGGTTTTTGACAACGGAAGCCTTTACGTCGTTAAGATGTATATTTCCGAGTCTCACGTCACGAAGATTAATGACAGTACCTTCTGTAATATTTCCATCGGCAGTCATATAGTTCTGCCTGCCAATAATGTCAGAAGAAGAAAGGTAGTCGTTTTTAAGCATGAAAGTGGCTTCTACAGAAGATATTGAAACGTCCGAAGCTCCGGTGTCAAATATGAAATGAAGCGGCAAGTTGTTTATAACACACTTTACCTTGCAGACACTGCCTTCTTTAGTGAATGGCACTTCTTCCGTCTTGTTCTCGTACACTGTATCATCGGCATCCTCTGCTATTTCCTGTTGGTGTTTCTTTTCGTATTCTTCCATCAAAACTTTGTATTCTGCTGTAGAACGTATATTGTTAAGGTCCCTGTCACGTTTGATATGATTGAGATTTCTGTATCCACTCTCCAGTGCCTTGCGCAGATAGGATATTGATTTTTGCTTGTCACCCATAATGGAATACAGACAAGCTGCATCGTAATAGTTGCTTTTGGCATCTTTCTTCAATGCCTTGTCCAGCGTTTCAATCGCCTTACTCTTATCGCCCAAATAGCAATAGGCATAATAGGCACATTCCGGTGCATCGGGGACAGAATCCAAACGAATCACCTGTTTGAAGTCATCGTCTGCAGCCTGCTTATTCCCCCTCTGTAAATACAACACTCCTCTGTTCATATACGGATAAGCATCATTTGGTTGCAGCGTTATGGCCATTGTATAGTCTTCTATTGCCGCATCGGTCTTTCCGCAGTGGTCTTTAAACCAACCTCTCCTATAATAAGGGAAATAAGACTCAGGATTTTGCACTATATATTCGTCCATTACCTTAATGGCCTCATCCGACCTGCCTGCATTGTCAAGAATATTCGCTTTGAAGTACAGGTAATTAGTTTTGGTTGAGTCCAACGCTATTGCTTGGTCACAATATTCCAGAGCCTTGTCATAGTCGCCTATTTCATCATAGCAGTTTGCTATGCGGTTTGCCGTTTCTTTACTGGATTCGATGGCCAACGATTCTTTATAATATTGTATGGCTTTAGCATATCTGTCTGTTTTCTCATATACCACGCCAAGGTCATAAGCCCATGACGATTCTTTGGGCTCTTTAATTTTTTGTATCTTCAGCTTCGCGACAGTTTGAGTAAACGCCGAATCTGCAAGTGTCTGAAGTTCGTAGAATGCCTTTTCATCGTTGTCTATACCCAACGCTATTATCACATCATCAATAGCCTCGTTGTATTTTTTCAATCCGATGTAGCTTTCGGCGCGGAACGAATAGGCAGACGAATAAGAGGGGGCCAATTTGTTAACATAGTCAAACTGCTTGATGGCATCGTCATACCTCTTTTGTGCATTGGCGTTTCTTCCTATTCCCATATAGCCCATGATGTCTCCTTCTTTCAAAGAAATCATCTTTCGATAATCATTGTCAGCCAGATCGTATTTGCCTTGTTCGTAATACACTTGTGCTCTTGCATTATACAAACGGTCATCTTCTGGAGTCAATGCTATCGCTTGTGTAAAGTCTTTTACAGCTTGAATGGTGTCTTCCAAATTCAAAAAAACACTGCCTCGTGTCGAATAGGCAAAAGCCTTGTATTGCTTGTCTTTTGAAGGTATTTTCTTAATGGCTGCGTTTGCGGCTGTCAAGGCACGGCCATATTCCTCATTATAGATTCTTACCAAAGCCACCCATGCAAAGGCATATCCATTGTCGGGGTGCTCGCTTATCTCCTTGTTAAGATAGTCAAGAGCCTCATCAATGTTGTTGTTCTGTATGGCTTCCACACCACGCGTGTAGTTGTAGCTATCGGGGCGTTTGATGTTGTCTGCATATAAAACAGATGAACATACGATCAAAAGGGATAACAGTATTGTTCTCATATATTCTTAGTTTTGATTGTCTAATCATTTTCAGAAAAGCATGTGAATCTCTTATAAGTTAGTCGCCTTGAATATTAACTGATTACATTTAGGCAACAAGCCCTACTTAAAAAATCTCTGCTTCATTGCTCTGCTTTGTACTAAAGTTTCCATCTTGTTGTGGTATCAGCTCATAGCTGACGCCTTGGTAATTTAATGCCACAGGTGAGTCTTTTGAATATGACTCGTTAGCGACAAAGCCGCCAACATACCCACCAGTCTTCTTCTTAAGTGGATTCCAGCCTTTGCCACCATAGAAAAACACTTGATAAGTTCCGTTTGGAACTGAAAATTCATAAGAATCTCCAGCCTCTATATAAACGTTTCTAACAATGAGATCGTTTCTTTTTACGATGACTACGACATCACATTCCGAACGGGCGGACGTTGTAACACTTATTTTTGATTCATCACCTTCACAGTCATTGTTGCTGTATGGAATGGCACCTGTCTGTAACTTGTTGTTCAGATATGGTACGTCGGCATCTGAGGCTGTTTCCGTAGAAGAAGAACCATACGCGTTCTCGTATGTTCGGCTTTCTGGATTTGGCTTTGTGCTGCTTCCACATGAACAACACATAATGACAGCCATCACTGCTAATACTGATGATACTCTTTTCATAATTGTCACATTTGGTTTATTGTTACTTCTTGTTCACTTATCTCTTGGGAACATATACCTTGTTGCCACGGCTGTTTGTGTAATATTGTCCGCCACGGGGACCCGTCTGTATCGTGTGTCCCGAGCCATAGTTGTACGACTGTGTGGAATAGTCTCTTGCACGGCTTCCAGTTGTCCCCGTATATGGGTTGCTATTACCCGATGTCGAGTAATTATCATGATTAGTTTCATTGCGTTGTGTACGTGTGTAGCCATTCACATAAGTGCCATTACTACGGGTATAACCGCTAACAGAAGTGGTGCTCGGATTGGTTCCATAGCTACCATATGTGGAAGTGGTTGTGCTGCGGCGGCTGTTGCTGCCATAATTGTAGGACTGAGCTACAGAAACCATTGATGTTGCCAACATTGCAACCATTGCTAAGAAAATCTTTTTCATAACCGTTACTTTAAAATTTTTCTATTTATTTTTCTTCTGAGAAAAGGATGTTGATTGTTACGTTTTTATCAATTAACCCTTGCAAAAGCAGAGTTTAGCTGAGCCATCCTAACTCTTTCCGCTCCTTTTACAGCCATTTCATAATCACATTCTTTGTCTCCCATTTTGCTTGCAACCACAAAAAGTTCCAGGCTCATCAGAAGAATGAAGAATATACAGTAGAAAGCACCTGCCACCCATCTGTTTGTGATAATAGCAACCATAGCCTCAAGCTCTTCGAGAAAACCGACGTTGGCTTTACATTCCTTGCGTGTATCTTCCTCTACTGTCAATTTCTTTTTTGACCATTCTTTCTCTTGTTCTGCCAACTGCTTTATTTTTTCGTTGTTCGCATTTACAACCTCCTGTTTTGGGTTAGCCACCTGGTTTGTTGTGACCGACGGATTGTTTACGGTTTTGATTTTACCATTGACAACCAACTTCTCTTGACTGTTTGTAACAGAGCGCTGCATAATCCATGGATTGGCATTAATGTCAGCCTGAAGGATAGAGTTAAGCCTATCCAAAGAATCTTTCTCTGCATTTATAGCAGAAAGTTTTCCGTCAATAGCCCCAGATCTCTTTTGACTCAAGGCTGCTGTCTGCTGTTCTATCGTATCAGCCATCTGTTTGTCAATGTCTTTTCCAAACATTGTTTGGTCGAAAATGGTAGAGCCTACAATTGCCATTACAATGGCTATAACCAATCTGAACGTCGCAAGCATTTTTGTAGGATGAATAGCCAACAGAATCTGTCGCTCTATCATTACGACGATTGTAACAAATACCATAGCCACCAGTATGCATCCTAATATCGGGAGGCCTATATATCTTTGGGCGAAGCAGAAACCGATAATGCTCCAAACTATCATCAAGATTAGAAGCGCAGATGTGTATTTGCTCAATTGCGATTTGCTTGCTTCAGAGCACTGGGATAGAATAGAAGCATTCCATCCCGTAAGTTTGCAACCTAATTTTATCCACCAGTTCATGATTCTACGATTTATGCGGTTCTACATTTATGCTATAGCTGTGTGCAATGCTACAGAACTTTTGCTTCCCATAACAGGTGCCTTGGCATTTACATTTGTCCCACCAAGCTGTATAGATGCAACTCCTCTAAGGAATCCGCAATTATACGACTGCAGCGGAATTGATGCTTCATTCGCATTGTTACGGAAATCCATTTCCAGCTGTTTGAGCTCTTCCTTATGTGAATTTATGGTTGATAGAGCTTTCTCCAACTCTGAAACACTTGTGAGCAAGCCTGCGGCATTGCAGTTGTCAATACGAGTTTGCATATCCTGTTTCATAACATCGTAGTTGAGATTTACCTCACGAAACACCATCAGGATTTTATTCTTTATGAGACTCATGTTCAGATCGCGGAATGCCAAATCGCTTTTCAGCATGGCATCATCAAAACCTTTGTTCTCATAGCTTTTGTGGAGATAGCCGTATATGACATCTATCGGCCATCCTGTTGCATACGACACAGTCAAAGGTTTTTTCTCTTCGTTTTTCTCTTCCGGTGTTACAGCCACATTCTCTACTTCAGCCTTAGCTTCTACCGGCTCTGCAACAGGCAGTGAGATGTTCATAACCTTACTTTCGTTGCTTTTCTTTCCAAAAATATTAAAGAATCCCATAGTCGTTTATTTTTGATTGTTATTGTTTTCTTTTTCTGCTGCAAAGTTATCACGTTATTTACAACAGATTGGGATTTCCACAACATTACAGAACACATTCAATATTTCGCTTCCGAATTCTTGCAAGGTTACCCCCTATAGGCTACTGACGTAATTTCGACTGATAATCAACGCTTTGCTTTAGGTATACTGTCAATAACATCAAGCCTATGAATACCATAATCAATGAAACAAGCCAGTAATTTGACAATGCATCGTATAGTCCATGTATTAAGGCAGGGACGCACAATGCCAGGAAGTACAGCCCTCTTCTATATTTTGGATATAGGTTGGCGAATGACAGGAAATATCCTGCAATGCCACACCAACAGGCGTGCAGGAACGGAAGACTCGTCAATCGGGCTATGTTCAGGAAGAAAGACACATCGTATGTTTGTTGCGCATTCACCGTAATTTGATATTGCACTCCCTCAAACACACCGAAGGCAATCCCCGACATCAGTCCGTAGAAAACCATTGTCTGAGGTATTAACGGCTCTTTTGCTTTGCGCAATATCAGAAGGAGTGGAATCATCTTGGCAATTTCCTCTGTTACACCGACCCCAAAGACATATCCCAACACATTCATTGGAAAAGCGATGTCTGTAAACAAGTAGAATGGATTTAGCTTGGGTAATCCTATCAAGTCCCATACCACAAACACACACAATTGTGTCAAGAAAAAAACACTCATGGTTGTCTTCAGTCTGACCTGTGGCGTTTTGAAACAGGCATAAAAGAACAAACCCCATATAATGGAGAAATACAAAGACACCTCATAAAACAAGAACACGCCTCCCAAAGGAATATTCATGATAATCATTGGCAAAAGTCCAACTAATGCCAATATCATGAACCGCTGGTCGGAAAGGAATTGCTTGGAAAGCAATTTCGCTTTTGGGAATATCAATTCAGCACCAATTTTAGATAGTTGTGAAATGATATTCCCCTTGTTCTGAACACGACATTTCAGATTGGCACGTTTGAGATAATATTCCACAGTCTGCTCAAGACTATCGCCAGCAGCAATAGCCTTGTCCTGTTTCAATATCTGTCCGTTGTTTACATACGAGAGGAGTGTCTGCTCATCGTATGGACCAAAACGTTGGGCGTTCCTTATGATGTAGATGTTCATAGATAACTATTTAGTTCTTTTTCGAGATCAATATTGTCAAGTCCTTTAAATATAGATTTGTATTGCCATGATTCACCACACCTTTGTAGCACCCCTATTAAATAATTAGGGAATTTTTTTTCTGAAGGTAATCCATATATAGGGAAATCCTTATAAAATGGAGTTTCCTCAATGACTGTTATTTTTCCTAGAGGATCTGACTCTCTTACATTATAAAAAAGAGAAACAGAAAAATCATCGTATGAAAAATCATCATTATATTCTTGATAGACAAAAAATACAACTTTGCTTATACTTGTTGATAATGCATCTAACTTTAAATTGAAAAATTCCATCTTAAAGAAATCTTCTTTCCAAAACTGCATTTCTTCACCATCATTAGGGCATAATGGTCCCATTGCATACCCGTCAAGAGTTTGAGGAATACCCCAAAAATTTCTATTCTCAGAATTGTCATAGAGCAAATATGACTTATCTATTAATTTATGATTCTCATCAAGCAAGGCACAAATACAACTAAAATTGTCGTTTCCATTTTCTATCATGAAAACAATTTTATTGTTTAATACTGGAATGTTGTCATCCATTTTACACATATTTAAAAGTAGAACAATAAACAAATTATTTCTCATTGGAAAATAAAAATTATTTAAGTATAGTGTATGATTGTCACAAACTTATTTGCATTTACTTTCCAAATATGGACTTCAATATCATTTTTCCAATTTTACGTTCAAGACCAGCTTTAGTTGTAGGTATGCCAGTTTCTCTTGCAATTTTTTGTTTGGTCTGGGTTATACCTAAAGCCCTCTTCCATGAGAAAGATAGCCCTGGAATAGAAAATGATTTCTTTCTTGCCATAATATTAGTTTTTTACAAGTTGAACAACTATTAATCTACCTCCTTGCCCTTTATCAAGAAGTATCTGTCTACCATCTGTAAGCGGCACATACTGGCCGATGCCTATGGGCTTTTTTCCCGTTACATCATACATATCAGGCAAGCGACGGTTGATGAGAATCCATTGGCCGTTGAAGAAGTGGAAATCGCCTACAGGCTTCTTGTCCTCGTCACTTGTTTTCTCATTGCAAGGCACAAGGTTGTTGGAATGCCATTTGTACATAGTCTGTTTGTCGTAAACCATAAGTCGATAATGCTCCGAAATGTATTTGCCGTGCGAAGGAGCATAATAGAAATTGAGAATCGGCAGTTGGCCTTTATACTCAGCTCCACAGAATGGGCAACGCGGTTTTGTCGTATTGTCAAACACATACCAGTGAGCCTCACACTTCGGATTTTGGCACGGTTGCACCAAGTCACAAGTCTTCACCAAGGCCTCCTCCCATTGCAGAGCCGATGGACGGGCAGCAGGATTATGCAAGCCGTCAATAAAAGCCTTGTCGAACAACTCTTTCAAGTATGGGCCACATATTGTATAAGGCATTTTCATAGGGTCGCCCTGTGGAAGTTGTGACTTTGCCAGTTGGTCTGCCTTTACACGATTGGTCTTGTCTGTCGGGTGTTCAATAAATAAAGCCTTTGAGCCATAGCGAATGTCATCATCCTTCTGCGGGTCGTCAACATCCCATACTTTGCCACCATCCAACGGATGGCGGTTGAGCAGAAATGTGTAAATAAGGACCGCAAGCGCATGTCGGTCAGTTTCTATTTTAGGTAGACTCTTTTTACAATACTCTGTTAATTCTAACGTAATCGTTTGAAAATGAGGGAGTTAATTAA